>Ga0164293_10000200_pt1 | contig 43750 bp, 41 predicted proteins | sample GEODES118metaG_FD_111487 | JGI IMG/M metagenome (GOLD analysis project Ga0164293, IMG submission 111487) | Eutrophic lake water microbial communities from Lake Mendota, Wisconsin, USA - GEODES118 metaG | ecosystem: Environmental > Aquatic > Freshwater > Lake | place: USA: Lake Mendota...
ACCGCTGGCGCGCGCTGGACAGCACCGGCGCTGCACCGAAGGCCGTCACCGCCGACTGACATTTTTTGGCCATGCTGGCCTGCCAAGGGGGCAATGTGAGCCCCGTCACCCGCATCTGCGCCCTGATCGCCGTGCTGCCGCTTCTGCCAGCCGCCGGCCCCTTGCCGCGCCCGCAGCGACCTGTGGCCAAGGTTGTATCTTCAGCCTGGGGTGAGGAAGCTGCGCGCGACAAGGCGGGGGAATCCGCCGACGTGATCCGCATCGCCAGCATAAAGCCCGGCATGGCGGTGGCCGATATCGGCACTGGCGGCGGCTATTATGTGATGCGCGTGGCACCAGTGGTGGGGCCGCAGGGCCGGGTCTTTGCCCAGGATCTGTCGCCGGGCGTGCTCGAACGGGTGCGCCAGCGCACCCGCGCCGTTAACTTCACCAATGTGCGCTTCGTACAAGGCAGCCAGGCCAATGCCCGCCTGCCCGCCGCCAGTGTGGACGTGGCGCTGATGATCCACATGTATCACGAGATCGAGCAGCCCTATCTGCTGCTTGATCGCCTGCGCCGCAGCCTGAAACCGGGCGGCCGAATCGTGGTCGTCGATCTCGATCGCCCGTCCGAAGAGCATGGCATGCCAAAGGCGCTGCTCGCCTGCGAGGTGAAGGCGGTGGGCTATGAACTGATCAGCATGACCAACATAAAGCAGGGTTATGTCGCAATGTTTCGCCCCGGCGTGCGGCCGCGCCCCGAAACCGTGAAGGCCTGCCGCGGCTGAGGGGGCGACTTGCCGCATTTGCGGCCAGCGTGAGGCATGACAGGCAGGCGCGGATGTCGAAAACCCCGCCGATCGTGCTGTTCTATGGCCTTGCCGGGCTGATCCCGTTCCTGGCGCCGCCGCTGGCCACCCTCGCCTTCCCCGATTTCCGCTGGCAGTTCACCGAAGCACTGTTGTGGTGGGCCGCCATCATCCTGTCCTTCCTGGGCGGCGCGCGCTGGGGCGCAGCAGTGCAGAATTCCCAGCCAGCCCCCGGCCTGATCGGGCTGACCATGCTGCCCAGCATCATCGGCTGGCTGGTGCTGCTGGCGCCGCCGAAGTATCGCGTGGCACAGTTGTTGGCGCTGGCTGCCGCGCTGCTGGTGCATTTCCTGTGGGACTGGACATCCCGCACCCTGCCAGGCTGGTATGGACGGCTGCGGCTGCTGCTCACTGCCGGCGCGGTGGCGGCGCTGGGCTGGCAGGCCGCCTTGCAGGGCTGAATCGGCCCGCTTTTGACAGTTTCTCCGCATTTCGTGCGCTTTCGACCGCAACCATACCGAATTTTCAAAGGGCGCCGAACGCCGAGCGTAACCGGCCACGGCGCTGTAGGACGGACTCAGGCGCTCCAGCGCGCGAAGATGGCGGTGGGCAGGAGCAGCCCGCGGGTTTCTTCCCGGATCGCCATGTCGCCCACTTCGATGCTGCCGCCGCGCTCGCCCATCGCCTGGTCCACCAGCGGGTGGAGCGCGAGGGCGGACATGCGAATGGCATAGACGGTGAGCACGAAGAAGCGCGCATCATCCGCCAGCAGTTGCCGGGCAAGATCGACCAGTTCCGGCAGATCGCGTTCCAGCTGCCACACCTCGCCATCGGGGCCGCGGCCATATTTGGGGGGATCAAAGATCAGGCCGTGATATTTTGCCCCGCGCCGAACCTCGCGGCGCAGGAATTTCAGTGCATCATCGATGATCCAGCGCACCGGCGCATCGCCTAGGCCCGACAGCGCGGCATTGTCGCGGGCGGCCGCCACACTCTTCTTGCTGGCATCAACGTGGGTCACCTGCGCGCCGGCGCGGGCCGCAATCAGGCTACCAACACCGGTATAGCCAAACATGTTCAACACCCGATCGCCGGGCTTGATGCGGCTGGCCAGCCAATCGAACTGGGCGCCCATGTCGGGAAAGAAGCCAAGGTGGCGGAAGGGCGTGTTGTTGGCCCAGAAACTGATCTCTCCTCCCGGCGATGGCCGCTTCATGGCCCAGCGCTCGGGCACATTGGACGAAAGCTGCCAGCGGCCGCCGCCGTCTTCATCGCTGCCGCCGATGAACTCGCCATCGGCCTTCCAGTCGGCACTGGCCGGAGCCCACATCGCCTGCGGTTCCGGGCGGATGAAGCGAAAGCGGCCATAACGTTCAAGCTTGCGGCCGTGGCCCGAATCCACCAGCCCGAAATCGGCCCAGGGTTCGGTGACGAGGGTGGCAAGCGCGGTCATGCAGCCGCCTTGTGCCGCCCGATCTCGGCGCGGGCCGGGGCGTTGGCCAGCATGGCGGCACCGGCGGCACGGGCAGCATCCACGGTCACGGCGTCGATGCGGGCCACCAGTTCGGCGGGCGGCAGGAACCGGCCGTGCACGATCAGGCTGCGGCCCAGATAATCGGACGCGCCTTGCGGACCTTCCAGCGCCATCAACAGCCCGGCGACAGCCTGCGCCCGGGCGCGATTGAGTTCCGCCTGCTCAAGGCCCGCCGCTGTTTCATGCAGCACCGTCATGATCAGATCGCGCGCGGCGGCCGCCTGCTTGGGATCGGTGGCTGCGTGGACGCTCATCAGGCCGGCATCGACATAAGGCTGCAACGAAGCCGAAACGGTGTAGGCCAGTCCGCGTTCTTCGCGGACCTGCTGGAACAGGCGGGACGACATGCCACCGCCGGCCGCCAGCGTGAACAGCAGCGCGGCATCCTGCGCCGGATCATGATGGCCAGGGGCGGCCCAACCGGCCGTCAGCTGCGCCTGCTCGATGCGGCGGGCATCGTGGTGGCGGCCAGGGTGGAAGCGCACGTCGTCGCCGACCGGTGACGGATTGCTGCCGGCCGCTGCCGGGAACGCGGCCTGCGCGAGCCGGCACAGTTCGGCATGATCGACCTTGCCGGCAGCCACGAGGGTAAGCCGCTGCGGTGCATAATGATCGGCCTGCCAGCCGAGCAGATCATCGCGGGTGATTCGCGCCAGGCTGGCTTCATCACCCAGGATGGAGCGGCCCAGCGCCTGTTCCGGGAAGGCGGCTTCCTGCAGATGATCGAACACGATGTCATCCGGCGTGTCGCGCGCTTCGCCGAGCTCCTGCAGCACGACTTCCTTTTCGCGAACGATATCGTCTGCATCAAAGCGCGCGCCGGAAACGAGATCGGCGATCAGATCGACGCCCAGCGGCAGATCGCGCGCCAGCAGGCGGGCGTGAAACATCGTGGTGTCGCGGCTGGTCCAGGCGTTGAGCTGGCCACCCACATCCTCCATCTCCTCCGCAATGGCGCGGGCAGAGCGGCGCTTTGTGCCCTTGAACACGATGTGCTCAAACAGGTGGGCGAGACCGTTCAGCTCCGGCCGCTCGAAGCGCGAGCCGGTTTCGGCGGTCACCGCGACCGCCGCCGTTTCGAGGCCGGGCAGCGCCCAGCTGGCGACGCGCAAGCCGTTTTCGAGGATGCTGATCTGCGGCTCGGTCATTTGGCGCGTGCACGTTCCGCGATGTAGGCTTCGATCGCCTGCAATTGGGCGGGAGCGACGTCATAGCGTTCGGTCCGCGTCATCAGATCGGCCAGGCGGGCCGGCAGATCGGGGTGGACGCCGGTTGCCGCCTGCACCGCCGCCGGGAACTTGGCAGGGTGGGCGGTGGCGAGCGTGACCATTGGGGCATTGCCCGTATCACGGCGGGCGGCGGCGAGGCCGATGGCCGTGTGCGGATCGAGCAGTTCGCCAGTGCTTGCCAGCGCCCAGCGCATTGTGTCGGTCATCTCGTCAGCGTCCACACGGGCGGAGTTGAACAGGCCGGCGGCCTTGGCGCGCCAGCTTTCCGGCAGGGCGAGTTTCTTTGTCGCCTCGAACTCGGCCATTGCGGCGGCCAAGGCTGCACCATCGCGGCCCGACAAGTCGAACAGCAGCCGCTCGAAATTGGAGGAGACCTGGATGTCCATCGACGGCGCATCGGTGGGGGCAACCGTGCCGGCGCTGTAATCACCGCTGGTCAGCGCGCGGTGGAGAATATCGTTGCGGTTGGTGGCGACCACCAGTCGTTCGATGGGCAGGCCCATTTGCGCCGCGACATAGCCCGCGAACACATCACCGAAATTACCGGTGGGCACGGCGTAGGACACGGCGCGGTGCGGCGCACCCAGCGAGAGAGCGGATGTGAAATAATAGACGACCTGGAACAGCAGCCGCGCCCAGTTGATGCTGTTCACCGCGGCCAGCGGGAAGCGGGCCGCGAAAGCCGCATCGTTGAACATCGCCTTCACAATGGCCTGCGCGTCGTCGAAATTGCCGTCGATGGCGATATTGTGGATGTTGGAATCCAGCACCGTCGTCATCTGCCGGCGCTGCACTTCGCTCACCCGGCCATCGGGGTGCAGCATATAGACTTCAACGCCCGAGCGGCCGGCGAGCGCATCGATGGCGGCCGAGCCAGTGTCGCCCGAGGTCGCGCCAATCACGGTGATGTGCTGGCCTGATTGGGCGAGGAAGCGTTCAAACACCAGGCCGAGCGCCTGCAGGGCGACGTCCTTGAAGGCCAGTGTTGGCCCGTGAAAGAGTTCAAGCAGGAAATGCCGGTGATCGAGCTGCTTCAGCGGCGCCACGGCGGCGTGGGCGAAGCGGCCATAAGCGGCGGTGAAGATCTGGCGCAACGCTGTCTCGTCGAGGCAGCCTGCCGTGAAGCGCTGGCACACGCGAACCGCGACTTCAACATAAGGCAGGCCTGCCATGGCCGCGATCTCGGCTTCGCTGAAGCGCGGCCAGGATTCGGGCACATACAGCCCGCCATCGCTGGCCAGGCCGGCCAGTGTGGCGGCTTCGAAATCAAGGATCGGGGCGACACCCCGTGTGGAGACATAGCGCATGACGGGTTCCCGTTATTCGGGCTTGGCCGCCGGCGCAACCGGGCGTCGCCGCAGATAGAGGCCGTAGATAGCGGCCAGCGCGATGGCGAGGCCAAACCATTGCCCGGCATAGGCCAGGTGATTGTCGGGCAGATCGGCAGCGCGCGGCTGCAGCGGCCGGCCGAGCGGCGGGATCGCCTCATCCGGAATCAGCATGAAACGTGGCCGGTCCGGGGCTTTGCCATAGGGGCGCTCGATCACCGTGCCGGTCAGTTGGTGATCAAGGGTGATCACGATGTCTTTCGCATCCACGCGCTTCGTCCAGCCCGCCACCGCCACGATATCGGGCGGGCGGCTGTTGGGCCTGCAGGAGACTACGACATAGAAGCCGGATGTGCCACCGGCAGAGCTTCCGGGGCGAAGATCATAGGGTTTCTTGTCGCCGGCGCGGCAATCGATGCTGGCTCGGCGATACTGGATGGACACATCGCCCATCATCGCGGCGCGGAATTCTTCCGGCGAAACCAGCGGCAGGTTCGGCGCGGCAGCCAGGCGTTCGATCAGATCATGCTTCCACGCCCGCCGATCCAGCTGCCATTTGCCCAGGGCACACAGAATCAGGATGCCAACGGCGGTGATAATGGTGGGGATGATCGGGATTCGGCGGCTCACGCCTGTCCTTCGCCGGCATCATTGCGAAACTCAAGTGCGACGAAGAGGCCTTTGGCCAGTCGCATCAGCCCCAGCGACAGGCCGAGCGTGATTGGCCCCCATAACAACACATGCACCCACCACGGCGGGGCAAGCTTGGCCTCGGTCACCTGGCTGGCGATGATGACGATGGTGGCGACGATGAAGATGAGGAACGGCGCGGCCCCATCGCCAACGTTGAAGCGACCATAATCCAGGCTGCACGCGGAACAGCGCGGCGCCATCTTGAGCAGGCCAACAAACAAGGGGCCGCTGCCACAGCGTGGACAGCAGCCCCTCAGTGCAATTTGAATGGGTGTGGGCCCGATTGTTGGCGTTTCAGCCAAACGCGTGGGGGGCCACAGCCGCGCCGAAGTTCGAACCCCACACATAGATGGCGATGAACAGGAACAGCCACACCACGTCCACGAAGTGCCAATACCACGCTGCCGCTTCGAAACCGAAGTGCTGACGCGAGGTGAAATCCCCCTTGTAGGTGCGGGCCAGGCACACCATCAGGAAGATGGTGCCCACGATGACATGGAAGCCGTGAAAGCCGGTCGCCATGTAGAAAGCGGCGCCATAGATGCTGTCGGCCATGCCATATTCGGCGTGATAATATTCATAGGCCTGCACGCAGGTGAAGATCAGGCCTAGCGCGATCGTCACCCACAGGCCCTGCTTCAGGCCCTTGCGATCATCGTGGATCAGCGCGTGGTGCGCCCAGGTGACGCTGGTGCCCGAAAGCAGCAGGATCAGCGTGTTGAGCAGCGGGAACACGAACGGATCGAGCAGTTCGATACCCTTGGGCGGCCAAACGCCTCCGATGCCTTCGTGCATCGACGGGTACAGGGCGGCGTTGAAATAGGCCCAGAACCAGGCGACGAAGAACATCACTTCCGACGCGATGAACAGGATCATGCCATAACGGTGGTGCAGCTGCACAACCGGCGTGTGATCGCCGGTGTTGGCTTCGTGGACGACATCCTTCCACCACAGGAAGAACATGGCAGCGACAGCCGCGAGGCCGGCAAAAAAGGCTGGCATGCCCCAACCGGTCTTGTGCATCCAGCCGATCGCGCCAGCGGCGAGGATCAGCACCGCCATCGACATCATCAGCGGGCGCGATGACGGATTAAGAATATGATAGCTGTGGGTCTTGGCTCCGGCCATGGCTCAGCCCCTGTCCTTCAAACTGTTACGATTTGTCGCAGCGCTTAGCCTGACCCGAGGTTGCTTGTCCAGCGCCGCATCCGCGGCGGGGGGCTTGTCCAGAGAGGCAACTGCAGTTGCCGGTTTGTCCACCGGGTAGAAGGTGTAGCTCAGCGTGATTTCGTCGATCTTTTTCGCCACTGGATCATCCATGATGGCGGGATCGATATAATAGGAAACCGGCATGTCCACCGTTTCGCCGGCCTTCAGTGTCTGCTCGGTGAAGCAGAAACAGTCGATCTTGATGAAATAACGGCCGGCCACGTCGGGGGAGACGTTGTAGACGGCGCGGCCGGTGATGGCCGTGCTGCCGGTGTTGCTGGCGGTGTAGAAGGCCAGGCGCTTTTCCCCGATCGGAATGCTGACCTCGTTGGCCTTGGGCTTGAACCGCCACGCGAGGCCCGGCGCCAGATTCGAATCGAATCGCACCTTGATGGTGCGTCCAGCAACGGCCTGCATCTGATCGGCCGTCGGCGCAAAGGCGGCGACCTGCGTGGTGCCGCCAAAACCGGTGGCCTGGCAAAACAGGCGATAAAGCGGCACCGACGCATAGGCGAGGCCGATCATGCTAACAGCCATCAGGCCGGCCATCAGGCCCACACGGCGGTTGGCAGCAGCGGTGCTCACGACGCCGTCGCCGTTGTGGGCGCCGACACCTGCCCGCTCATCCGCACCACAGTGATGCCGAAGAACAGCGCCACCATGGCGACCAGCAAGATGCCGATGGCCCGGTTGCGGGAGGCGCGACGCGCCATGAAGGCGGCGCGCTCGTCAGCGGTCCAGGTGGCAGGATCGATGTTCATGGCAGCAGCAGCACATCGGCAACCAGGGCGCCGAACAAGCAGGCCAGATACAGAAGGCTGAACTTGAACAGCTTCTTCTCCGCCACCATGTCCGCCGCCAGCGTGGCGCTGCTGCGATAGACGTTCCATGCCATCACCATGAAAATCACGCCCAGCGTGATCGCCGTGCCGCCATAGGCCCAACCGGTAAGGCCAAGCAGCGGCGGTGCGATGGTGACCGGCACCAGCAGCGCTGAATAGGCGAGGATCTGGCGACGGGTTTCCTTGAGCCCGTGGGTGACCGGCAGCATCGGCACACCGGCCTTGGCGTAATCAGCCTCCATGAACAGCGCCAGCGCCCAGAAGTGCGGCGGCGTCCACAGGAAGATGATGGCAAAGAGGATCCACGCCAGCATCGGCGTCTCGCCGGCGACGGCTGCCCAACCGCAGATCACCGGGAAGGCGCCGGCGGCGCCGCCGATGACGATGTTCTGCGGCGTGCGGCGCTTGAGCCAGGCAGTGTAGACGACCACATAGAACAGGATCGACACCGCCAGCCAAGCAGCAGCCACCCAATTGAGCGCCAAGCCCATGATGGCCACCGAACCGATGCCGAGGATGACGCCAAAGGCCAAGGCTTCGGGCTTCTGCAGCTTACCGGCTGGCAGCGGCCGCTTGGCGGTGCGCTTCATCAGCGCATCAATATCGGCTTCATACCATTGGTTGAGCGCGCCGGCGGCGCCAGCGGCAACCGCGATGCACAAGATGCCGGTGAAGGCCAGGAACGGGTGCAGGCTGCCTGGCGCTGCCACCATGGCGCAGGCCGCAGTGAAGATGACCAGCGTCATCACCCGCGGCTTGAGCAGCGCGAAATAATCGCGCCAGTCCGCCAGCAGAGGTGTTGGCACCCCGGTGGCGGGCTGGGCAGTTGCGGTGTTGTTCATGACGTCTGGCCTGTCGGGGGGCAGGTCGCCCTGCCCCCGGATCGCCGGTTACTTGATGACCGGCAGGGTTTCGAACTGGTGGAACGGCGGCGGGCTGGACAAGGTCCATTCCAGCGTGGTGGCCCCTTCGCCCCAGTAATTGTCTTCCACCTTGCGGCTGGAGAAGAACGACACCAGCAGGTTGAGGAAGAAGAACAGCATGCCCACGCCCATGATGGCATAGCCGTAGGAGGCGATCTGGTTCCAATAGGCGTACATGTCCGGATAATCGGCGATGCGGCGCGGCATGCCATCCATGCCCAGGAAGTGCATCGGGAAGAACAGAACGTTCACGCCGATGAAGAAGATCCAGAAGTGCAGCTTGCCGAGCGTCTCGTTGTACTGCCTGCCGAACATCTTGCCGAACCAATAATACCAGGCGGCGAAGATAGCGAACACGGCGCCCAACGACAGCACATAGTGGAAGTGCGCCACCACATAGTAGGTGTCGTGGAAATAGGTATCCACGCCGGCGTTGGACAGCAGCACGCCGGTGACGCCGCCCACGGTGAACATGAAGATGAAACCGATCGCCCACAACATCGGGGTCTTGAAGCTGATCGAACCGCCCCACATCGTTGCGATCCAGCTGAAGATCTTGATGCCGGTAGGCACCGCGATGATCATCGTGGCGGCGGTGAAATACATCTTGGTGTTCACGTCGAGGCCGACGGTGAACATGTGGTGCGCCCACACGACAAAGCCGATGAAGCCGATGGCGACCATGGCATAGGCCATGCCGAGATAGCCAAAGACCGGCTTCTTACTGAAGGTGGACACAACCTGGCTGACGATGCCGAAGCCCGGCAGGATGAGGATGTAGACTTCGGGGTGGCCGAAGAACCAGAACAGATGCTGATAGAGCACCGGATCACCACCGCCATCAGCCGAGAAGAAGTGGGTGCCGAAGTTGCGATCGGTCAGCAGCATGGTGATGGCACCAGCCAGAACCGGCAGCGACAGCAGCAGCAGGAAGGCGGTGACCAGCACCGACCACACGAACAGCGGCATCTTGTGCAGGGTCATGCCCGGTGCGCGCATGTTGAGGATGGTGGTGATGAAGTTGATCGCGCCCAGGATCGACGAAGCGCCAGCGATGTGCAGCGACAGAATCGCCATGTCCACAGCCGGGCCGGGGTGGCCCGCAGTGGAGAGCGGCGGATACACCGTCCAGCCGGTGCCGGCGCCATTGGCGCCTGCCGGGCCTTCGACGAACATCGAGCCGCACAGCAGCAGGAACGACGGGACCAGCAGCCAGAACGACACGTTGTTCATGCGCGGGAACGCCATGTCGGGCGCGCCGATCATAATCGGCACAAACCAGTTGCCGAAGCCGCCGATCATGGCGGGCATGACGGTAAAGAACACCATGATCAGGCCGTGGGCGGTGATGAACACGTTCCACAGATGGTTGGCCTGATCGACATTGCCCTGGGTCATGAAGGTGAGCCACTGGATGCCCGGCTCAGCCAGCTCGAGACGCATGATGCCCGAAATCGCGCCGCCGATGGTGCCGGCGATGATCGCGAAGATCAGGTAGAGCGTCCCGATATCCTTGTGGTTCGTCGAAAAGAGCCAGCGCTGGATGAAGCCGGGCTTGTGCTCATGATCGTGGTCATGAGCACCGGCGGTTGCGGCGTGAGCCATGATACGGGTCCTCTTCTCGAATATTACTGGGCAGCCGGAGCCGCCGCAGCCGCATCAGCGGCCGGGGCAGCTGCATCGGCAGCGGGAACGGCGGTGGGAGCAGCTTCTGCAGGGGCGGCGGCTTCGGCCGCCTTGGGCTCAATGCCGTTTTCCTTCTGCTTGGCGGCAACCCAGGCATCGAACTGCGCCTTCGGCAGCACTTCGATGGCGATCGGCATATAGGCATGCTTGGTGCCGCACAGCTCGCTGCACTGACCAAAATACACGCCCGGACGATCGGTCTTGAACCAGGTTTCGTTGATGCGGCCCGGCACGGCATCCATCTTCAGATAAAAGGCCGGCATGGCGAAGCTGTGGATCACGTCGGCCGCCGTGGTGAGGATCTTCACCGTGGCACCGACCGGCACCACCACGCGGTTATCGACATCGAGCAGCTTGGGCGTGCCGCGCGCGGCAGCCTCTTCGTTGGTGAGCATCACCGAATCAAAGGTGAAGCCGCCCTGATCGGGATACTCATATTCCCAATACCACTGGTGGCCGATGGCCTTGATGGTGATATCGGCCTTGGGCGGATCATATTGATTGGCCAGCAGGCGGAAGCTTGGGAAGGCGATGACCACCAAGATCAGTGCCGGCACCACGGTCCAGATCACTTCGATCACGGTGTTGTGGCTGTTCTTCGACGGCACCGGGTTGGCCGCGGCGCGGTAGCGGAACATGGTCCATGCCAGCAGGATCAGCACGAACACGGCCACGACAAACATCAGCGGGTTGAGCACGTTGTAGACCATGTTGTGGGCTTCAACGGCGATATCAGTGACCGGCGTTTGCAGATCCCAGCCACCCGTGGGCTGGCCGATCCCCGGGGTTGCGGCCTGGAGGGCCGGCACGGCCGCGGGCACATCGGTGGTGGCCACCGGCGGCACCGGGGCAGCCGCAACGGCTTCCTGTGCGAAACTGCGAGCCGAAGCGCCCATCGCCCCGGCGGAAATGATCATCGATATAATGCGGCGCATACTGCCCCTGGCCTGAAACGAGCGGACTAAGCCACCAAAAGATGAATTTTCTATGCCGCGCTGCAGCGCAACAGGCAAGCGGAAACCTCGGTCAAAAGCGCGCAGGGCCAGCCAAATTGTCAGGCTTTCAGGTTTGCATAGGTGGCAGATAGCCGCGCCATTTGCGCCTTCACGGCTTCCTTCATGTCTTCGCCCTGCAGCATCCCGGCATTCCAGACCGCCACATACTCAAGGCCATCGGCAATCGAATGTTCGCGGCCGTAGTTCAGCACCTGCTTGATGCCGGTGATGGCCAGCGGGGATTTGGCGCAGATCTCGCGGGCCATCACCTCTGCGGCAGCCAGCGCGTCGGCATGTGTGTCTTCCACCCGATTCACAAAGCCGTACCGCAGCGCCTCGGCGGCCGGGAACTTGCGGCCGGTATAGGCCAGTTCGCGGATCAACCCCTGCGGCAGCAGGTGCGGGATGCGCTGAAGCGTGCCGACATCGGCAACGATGCCGACATTGATTTCCTGGATGGTGAAATAGGCTTCCGATGAACAGATGCGGATATCGCAGGCGGTGACCAGATCGACGCCGCCGCCGATGCAGCCGCCCTGCGTCACCACGATCACCGGCACCCGGCAATCATCGATGACGTTGAAACTTTCCTGCAGCTCCTTCACGTGGCGACGGAAGGCTTCACGCTGGCGACCAAGATCGCCGCCCGTGCTCGCCGCTGCATTCTGCCCGGCCCAGTTCAGATCAAGGCCGGCGGTGAAATGCTTGCCGGTCGAGGCGAGGATGACACAGCGCACATCCATGTCATGGGCGATGGCACGAAACACCTGCACCATTTCGGGCCAGAAATCGCCGTTCATGGTGTTGAGTTCGGCGGGGCGGCACAGGGTGATGCGGGCGATGCCGTCGCTCACGCTGTAATCGAGGGTCTTCAGTTCCATCGCAGCCTCCACAAGTCTATGGGAGAGGAATGACCAAGTTCACCGTCAACGGCAATCCTCTCGAATTTCTGATGCAGCCTGATACGCCGCTGCTGTGGGCGCTGCGCGATGCGGCGGGACTGACCGGCACCAAATATGGTTGTGGTGCCGGCTTGTGCGGCGCGTGCACCGTGCATGTGGATGGCAAGGCAACGCGCAGCTGCCAGGTGACGATTGCTGAACTGGAAGGCACGTTCATCACCACCATCGAAGGCCTGTCCGACAATCGCGATCACCCCCTGCAACAGGCATGGGTCGCTGCCCAAGTGCCGCAATGTGGCTATTGCCAATCCGGCATGATCATGGCGGCTGCGGCCCTGTTGAAGGACAAGCCCAACCCCAGTGATGACGACATCAACACCACCATCACCAACCTGTGCCGCTGCGGCACCTACCCGCGCATCCGGCGCGCCATCCACATGGCTGCAGGTGGCCGGGCGGATGCAGGCATTCCGGGGCCAGAGGTGGACGCCGGCGAAGCCGCCGCGCGCGCGCCGAGCTTGAAGGGTTAGAACGGATTAAGCGTGTAGCCGCGCTGCTGATAGACCGCGTGGGCAGTGATGGCGGAAAGCGACATCTTCACGCCTGGGATGAGATCGGCCTTCGTGATCTTCTGGCCCATCGCCGTCTGCCCGCAGAGATAGAATTCAACACCGGCACCCAGCAGTTTCCTCACCGCATCAAGGCTGCCATTGGCCTTGCCCTCGTTGCGCGCGGCGTAGATTTCGGGCTTCAGCAGGTCCATCGCGCCGGGGCCGTGGACGATCACAACGATCTGCACGTCCTTTTGCGGGACGCCGGCCGCCACATGCATGTTGAGCGTGCGCGCCGCCGTTTCGATCTGCCGGCTGAGCCCGCCGGGCGCGGCCTTGGCCGCAACGTCGAAGGCGATCTTGAACTTGGTGCCCTTGGGCAGCGCCAGGTCGCTGTCCACCGGCGCGATCGGGCCGACATCGGGCAACACCGGGCCGGGGCCGAAGCCTTCGCGGGATTGCGCCAGCACCGGCGCCGAGAGCAGGAGAGCGGTCAACAGCGCAGCGCGGATCATGATGGGGCCTTTCAGAACGGGTTCAGCGTGTAACCTTGCGCCTGCAGGATGGCGTGGGCGCTGCTGGCAGAGATGGACAGTTCGACGCCGGGAAGCAAGTCAGCCTTTTTCACGCCCATGGCGTTGGCGGCCTGGCCGCAGACCAGAAAACGCACGCCCTTGGCCAGCATTTCCTTCACCATGGCTTCACTGGCATTGCTCGTGCCGGAATTGCGGGCAGCATAGACTTCGGGCTTCGTGAGCTCGACAATCGCCGGGCCATGTACGACCACGGCCACCGCCACGTCACGCTCGGAAACGCCGTTGGCGACATGGCTGTTGATGAAGCGCGCTGCCGTTTCAAAGCCGGGGTTCAGCTTGCCGGATGCGGCCTTGGTGACGTCATAGACATGACGCAGCGCCATGCCCTTGGGGATGGCAACATTATGCTCGACTGGGGTGTGGGTGCCGAAGCCCTTGAACACCGGGCCATCGGTGGCTGCCGCCGGGGCGGCCAGCAGTACCGCGATCAGCAAGGCCCGCATCAGCCGAGGTTCCGCAGGCTTTGCAGCGCGCTTTGCGCTTCGGCCACGGTGCGGCGCACGATCTCGCCGGCCGGCAGGATTTCGGTAATGCCGCCGCCGCCCTGCCCGGCCGCCAAGCACTGGGTTTCAGGGATGACGTCGAGCACGCCCGCGATGGGCCCGAGCCGATTGAGCTGCACCGATTCGGTCACCTGCGCGGCAAACGGCTTGGCGGTGCGGTTGTCGAAATCGCGGTTCGAATCGTTGACGATCGCGCGCAGCGTCTTGCCGGTGAACACCTTGCTGATCACTGTGTCGCTCTCGCTCATGCCCACGATGGCGTCCTTGTATTTCTGGCCGGCGTGCGCCTCGTGGCTGGCGATGAAGCGGGTGCCCATCCACACGCCAACGCAGCCAAAGGCCAGCGCAGCGGCAAGGCCACGGCCATCGTAAAGCCCGCCCGCGGCCACCACCGGGATATCGACGGCGTCCACGCACTGCGGCCACAGTGCGACCGAAGCGACACTGCCGGTATGGCCACCGCCTTCGGTGCCCTGCGCGATGATCACGTCGCAGCCGGCTTCGGCAGCTTTCACCGCGTGCTTCACGTTGCCGGCCATGCACATCACCACGATGCCGGCCTGTTTCAGTTCGGTGATGATCGCCACCGGCACGCCCAACCCGGCGATGAAGGCCTTGGCGCCGCCCTTGATGATCACGTCCACGCTGGCGGTGAGGGTTTCGGGTTGGGCGGTGAGCAGATCGACGCCGAACGGCTTGTCGGTCAGGTCCTTCACGCGCGCCATCTGATCGGCGATGAACTTGGGCGGCAGGCCAGCCATGCCCAAGGAGCCGAAACCGCCGGCGTCGGAAACCGCCGCGCAGACTTCAGCATAGGACACGCCGCCCATGCCGGCGAGCAGGACGGGGTGATCGACACCCAGCAGATCACAGATGACAGTGCGCAGAGCCATGGCGTTACAGACCTTCAGTGATGAAAACGCGATAATCGGCGCCAGCAAAGCGATGTTTGACGGCATCCTGATAGGCGGGGCTGCCATACCAAGCCTTCGCCGCCGCCGTGTCAGGGAATTCAACGATCACGGCGCCTTCGATCGGCGCGCCTTCCAGCGTTTCGTGGGCACCATAGAAGGCCAGCGGCTTGGCGATGTGACCAGCGAGCGTCCCGCCGGCCTTTTCACCGTAAGCGCCAAACTCGACCGGATCGCGCAAGCGTTCACGCGTGAAAACAATATAGGCTGCCATGATAACCCCCCAGACATCGCCGCCGTGCGCCGCCGGCGCACGGCGTTGACGATTATTCCGCCGCTGTTGCCGCTTCGCCCCAGCCGATGATGGCCTTGGTTTCGAGGAAATCAGTGAAGGCATGGTCGCCCCACTCGCGGCCATTGCCCGACTGTTTGTAGCCGCCGAACGGCGCCATCATGTCACCGGGGGCCTGGTTGATGTTGACCTGGCCGGTCCGCAACTGGCGCGCGACCTTGCGGGCGTGTTCGGGCTCGCCCGAGATATAGCCGGCGAGGCCGTAGACCGTATCATTGGCGGTCGCCACGGCCTGTTCCTCGGACTGGTAGGGCAGCATTGCCAGCACCGGGCCAAAGATTTCCTCGCGCGCAATCGTCATGTCGTTGCTGACATCGGCAAAGATCGTCGGCTTGACATAATAGCCCTTGTCGAGGCCATCCGGGCGCCCGGTGCCGCCGCTGACCAGCGTTGCGCCTTCGTCGATACCCTTCTGGATCAGCCCCTGGATCTTGGTCCACTGCGTCTCGCTGACAACAGGCCCCATCGCGGCATTGCCATCGGGCGAACCGACTGTGGTGGCTTCGGCAGCCGCCTTGGCGATGGCCTTGGCCGCTTCCATCTTGGCGGCAGGGATCAGCATGCGCGTCGGTGCATTGCACGACTGGCCGCTGTTCATCATCACCGACTTGACGCCGCCGGCAACGGCGACCTGCAGATCGGCATCGTCAAGAATGATGTTGGGCGACTTGCCGCCGAGTTCCTGATGGACTCGCTTGACGGTGGGGGCGGCATTGCGGGCAACTTCGATACCGGCGCGGGTGCTGCCGGTGAAGCTGACCATATCGACTTCGCGGTGCGAGGACAGCGCGGCGCCAACAGTGGGGCCGTCGCCGTTGACGAGGTTGAAGACACCGGCCGGCACACCGGCGGCGTGCATGACTTCGGCCCACAGGATCGCCGAGAACGGCGCGATTTCAGACGGCTTGAGCACCATGGTGCAACCGGTGGCGATCGCCGGCACAACCTTGCAGGCGATCTGGTTGATCGGCCAGTTCCACGGCGTGATGAAGGCACACACGCCGATGGGTTCATGGGTAATGAGCGTGGTGCCGCGCAGTTTTTCGAACTCGTAATTCTTCAGCACCTCGATGCCAGTCATCAGGTGGCCAACACCGATTGCGGCTTGCGCCTGCATGGCCAGCCAGCCCGGTGCACCCATTTCCTCGGTGATGGCTGCGGCGATTTCGGCAAAACGCTCCTGATATTTCGCCAGGATGTTCTGCAGCAATTCAACGCGGTCGGCGCGGCTGGTTTGTGAATAGCCCGAAAACGCCTTGCGAGCGGCCATCACCGCGCGGTCGGCGTCAGCGGCGCTGCCCATCGAGATCACGCCGGCCACTTCCTCTGTGGCCGGGTTGATCACGTCCAACAGCTTTGGCGCCGCCGGATCAACCCATTGGCCGTCGATATAGAATTTGGTGTATTGGCGCATGGTTCAGCCTCCCCAGCTGTGTTGTAGGGTCGCTTGTAGCACGCCGATGGGGCGATTCGGCGCTTGGCGCTTTTGATAAGGCTATTTCGCCGGCAGCAGCAGCGCGGCCGCCGCCGCCATGCTTTCCACGCCCGTCGCGATGGTTGGCGCCGGATCGGGGGCCCAGCCGCTGTTGTGCAGGCTCGGGATGGCCGGCCCGCCCTTTTGCGCCGCATCCCACTGTGCCTGAGCAACACCGCCCAGCCAGAAGATCACTGACGGCGCCTTGGCTTCCAGACCGAAATACTGGAAATCCTCCGAGGCCATCGACGGATCGAGATCCACCACCCGGGCCTTGCCGAGCTTTGCTTCGAACTGCGTCTTGATGCGGGCGGCCAGCGCCGGATCATTCAGGGTCGGCACGCCATAACCGGTGTGGCTGATCACCGGCATCAACGCTTCGGGCAGACCAGCCGCAATCGCCTCGCCTTTTGCCACCCGGGCAATGCCATCCAGCAGGCGCTGTTGCTGCTTGGGGTCGTAACTGCGGATCGTCAGTTGCAGCTTCACCTCGTCCGGAATGATATTGTGCTTGGTGCCGCCGTGGATGCTGCCCACCGTGATCACCGCCGGCTGGAACGGATCATTCTCGCGGGAAACGATGGTTTGCAGGGCCGTGATGATGCGGCCCGCCAGCGCAACCGGGTCCTTCGTGCTGGCCGGATAGGCGCCATGGCCGCCGATGCCCTTCACCACCATGTCCATCGACGTGGAGATCGACAGGGCGCGGAACGGCGGCACGCTCACCGTGCCGGCGGGGATGCCGCTGCTGTCGTGCAGGGCCAGCGCATAATCCGGCTTGGGAAAGCGCGTGAACAGCCCATCGGCGATCATTGCCCGCGCGCCGCCACCGCCTTCCTCGGCCGGTTGGCCCACCATCACCACGGTTCCGCGCCAGGCCTTGCGGTTTTCCGCCAGCCAGCGCGCCGTGCCCACCCATACCGACATGTGAATGTCGTGGCCGCAGGCATGCATCACCGGCGTCATCGGGCCGTCGCCATAACTGCCCATCGCCGTGCTGGCATAGGGCAGGCCGGTGGCTTCCTTCACCGGCAGCCCGTCCATGTCGGCGCGGATCAGCAGCGTCGGGCCCTTGCCGTTCTTCAACACCGCCACCACGCCGGTGCGGCCGACTTTTTCCGTCACATCGAAACCGGCAGCGCGGGCTTCGGCCGCGAGGATGCCGGCCGAGCGGGTTTCCTGAAAGCTGAGTTCAGGGTGGGTGTGCAGATCCTTGTAGAGGGTGACCAGATCAACCGGGGCGCTGAACGCCGGGGCCGCAGCCGCCAGCAGCAGACTGGCAAAAAGGCTCTTCATCGTCTGTCTCCTCGGGGTCAGCGCGCGGCGGGCAACAGCATCATCACGGCGTCGGTCATGGTGGCGACGCCGGTGGCGATGGTGGGGGCCGGATCGGGTGCCCAGCGCGGATTATGAGGCCCGGGCAGCTTGGTGCCGTCCTGCTGCGCTTTGGCCCACACATCAGCGTTCACCGCGCCCAGCGAGTACATCACGGTCTGGATGCGCGGATCGGCCAGGCCGAACTGGTTGTAATCCTCCGACGCCATCGACGGATTGCCTTCCAGCACCTTGTCCGGCCTCAGCGTCTTCTGAAACAGCGCCTTGATGCGGGTGGCGAGCGCTGTGGTGTTGATGGTGGGTTGCGTGCCGTTGGGGTCCACCGTCACCTCAGGGTAAAGGGTTTCCGGCAGGCCGGCGGCGATCGCCTCGCCGCGAGCGATACGCCTGATGCCTTCGATCAGGCGAGTCTGCACGCCGGCATCGAAACTGCGCACCGTCAGTTGCAGGTGCACGTTTTCGCCGATGATATTGTGCTTGGTGCCGCCATGGATGCTGCCCACCGTCACCACCGCCGGGCGGAACGGATCATTCTCGCGGCTCACCAACGTTTGCAGTGCCAGCACGATGCGGCTGGCCAGCACCACCGGATCCTTGGTGTCGGCCGGGTAGGCGCCGTGGCCACCAACGCCCTTCACCTCGATGTCCACGGTGTCGGCCGCCGAGGCATTGGCGGCCAGATTGACCTGAACCGTACCGGCAGGGCCGGTGCCATCGTGAAGCGCCAGGGCATAATCGGGGCGGCCGAAACGGGCGTAGAGCCCGTCGGCCAGCATGGCGCGCGCACCCTGGATAATCTCTTCGGCTGGTTGCGCGACCATGATCACCGTGCCGCGCCAAGCGGTCTTCTTCGCCGCCAACGCCCGCACCACGCCGGCCCACACCGTCATGTGGATGTCGTGGCCGCAGGCATGCATCACCGGGGTTTCGGGGCCGCCTGCATAATGGCCGGTGGCCTGGCTGGCATAGGGCAGGCCGGTGATTTCCTTGACCGGCAGCGCATCCATGTCGGCGCGCACCAGCACGGTGGGGCCGGGGCCGTTCTTGATCACGGCCACGACGCCGGTGCCGCCCACTTTCTCGGTCACCTGCCAGCCGGCAGCGCGGGCTTCCGCGGCGAGGATGCCGGCCGAGCGGATTTCCTGGAAGCCCAGTTCGGGATGGGCGTGGAGATCCTTATAGAGCGCGACCAGATCGACCGGCGCGGCGTCCGCGGAGGTGGCCAGCAGGGCAGCCGCCAGCAGGATCGTCTTCATCTTCTTCCCCCTTAAACCAGAGCCGACAAGCCATCCCATGCCAGCTTGCCGCCCACCAGGATCATCAGTGCGTGCATGATGGCATAGAAACGCGGGCCATCAATACGCCGCACCAGCACGGTGCCGGCCCACGTGGACGCCAGCGCCGCCGGCATCAGTGCCGCGGCCAGCCACAGATTTTCCGGCGTGAAGGCGCCCAGCGCATAATAAGCCGGCACTTTCAGCCAGTTGATCAGTGCGAAAAACACGCTGCTGGTGCCGATGAACATGTCGCGCGGCAACTTCTTCGGCAGCACATGCATCTGGAAAGGCGGCCCACCAGCATGGGCGATCTGGCTGGTGAAGCCAGCCGCCGCGCCCATCGCCACACCCTCCCACGCTCTCCCCAGTCGCGCGGGTACCCCGCGATGTTCGGCGCGGATACGCTGGATGGCAAACACGATGGCAATCAGGCCCACCGCCGCTTCCACCACCGATACCGATACGAAACGCGCCAGCGCCCAACCGGCAAAGATGCCGATGCAGGCGCCCGGCACCATGATTTTCAGGATGGCATCTTCACGGTGAGCACCAAAGGCCTTTACCGAAAACACGTCCTGCACCAGCAGGATCGGCAGCAATATGGCCGCGGCCAGCACCGGGCTCATGCCAAGTGCCATGATCGGCACACCCAGCACACCCAGCCCGGCAAAGCCGCCCTTGGCGAGGCCCAGGATGGTCACGCCCACCAGCGCTGCGACCCAGAAGGCCCAGCCCTGTGCGCTGAGCAATTCGGCAATGCCCGCCGGCACGATCAGGCGGCGCGCAGTTCGATCAGCACCAACCGTGCCGTCCAGCGCGGCCACGGCAGCGCGACGCGCCAGTGGCCGGGCCCGACCGCCTGCAAGACACCCAGCTGGTCGCGTTCACCATCCTCGCCATAACGCAGCCGGCCCATCTCGCCGGCCAGCCGCAGCGTGCCGAGAAACACCAGCCGATCGACATCGGGATAGAGCGTGCCCAGATATTTCTGCGGCCCCGGCGCCGTTTCAAAGCGCAGCACGATGCCATCGGCGCTGAGCCGGCATGGCGCCCAGGCACTGGCCTGCACCGCCGGGCTGACACGCGGGCTGCCCTGCCGCCAACCAAGCTGGATGGTACGGCACTGGTGGTCACCTGCTGTCGGCAAAGCCGGATTGGTGGTGATGGCATCGCCGGTTACCGGGCCCAAAGCGGCCATTTCGGCGGCGGCACCGGCTTCGGCCACATCGGCGCGGGCCTGATCCCAGGCTTCTGACAGGCGTGCCAGCCGGCCGCGATCCTGATCCTTGATCACCGCCTGCCACACATCGGCACGGCGCACGACGGCATAGGGCCGCAGCTCTTCATCCTTGCCGCTGCAGCCGGCCAGAACCAGCAGCGCCAGCAGGGCCAGCGCGCGCCTCATCATTCGCCCAGCATGCCGCGCACGAACCCGGCCAGGCCCAGTTGGCGTTTGCGGCGCAGGCGTTCGGCCTTCAGGATGGCACGGATTTCGTTCAGGCAGGTTTCGGCATCATCGTTGACGAGGATATAATCATACTCGCCCCAATGGCTGATCTCGTCGCGGGCGCGGGCCATGCGATCGGCGATCACTTCCGGGTGATCGGTGTTGCGGTTCTTGAGGCGGCGTTCCAGCTCATCAAGATGCGGCGGGAGGATGAACACCCGCACCAGATCGGATGCCGCATCGGTCTGCTGCAACTGTTGGGTGCCCTGCCAGTCGATATCGAACAGCACATCGCGGCCATCGGCCAGCGCCGATTCCACCGGTGCGCGCGGGGTGCCATAACGGTTGCCGAACACGGTCGCCCATTCCAGCAGGGCGTTTTCTTCGACCATCGACTGGAACTGGTCGTGCGACACGAAATAATAATCCACGCCATCCACTTCACCGGGGCGTGGGCTGCGCGTTGTGGCCGAAACGCTCATGGTGATGCCGCTGTCTTCGGCCATCAGCGCGCGCGACATGGTGGTCTTGCCGGCACCCGAGGGAGAGGACAACACGAACATCAGGCCGCGCCGGAGTGGACTGCGGGCCGGCGCACCGGTGCGGGCAAACTGTGTCACTTGCGGCGGAACCGATCAAGGGTGACGACGTTGCTGCCTTCATCCTGAGGTTCGGGCGGCGGCGTTTCCGGCGGCGTTTCGGGTGGCGGCCCCTCGCCGTCCTTGGGCGCGAATTGCAGGGCGAAATTCACCGCCGGGTCCACAAAGCCAACGATGGCATCATAGGGGATCACCAGGCTGGATGGCATCTGGTTGAAGCTGAGCCCGATGGAGAAATGATCATCGGCCACGATCAGATCCCAGTAACGATGCTGGATGACGATGGTCATCTCGTCCGGATAACGCTCCATCAGATGCTTGGGGATGGAAACGCCGGGCGCGCGGGTGCGAAAGGCGATGTAGAAATGATGGCCACCGGGCAGGCCACCTTCATCCGAGATGCGCTGCAACACGCGGCTAACCACACCGCGCAGCGCATCCTGGACGATGTCGTCATAGGGGATCAGGCTGTCGGGCGTGGTGTCGTTCACGAGAGCTGAGCCTTGGCTGAAAAACGCGGGGGGGGAATGTCGCCTTCGATTGGCGCGAGGCGTTGTCTAGGTCAAGGGGGGCCAAGGTCAAGCGATATGCCCGCCGCAGTGGTGGATGACATCGCCGCAGCCGGGTCGCGCATATCTTCGCTGGCATTTGGCGGCGTTTGGGGGAGGAAACAGGATGCAATGCGGGAACACCGGACGAATGGCGGCGACCCTTGCCCTGCTCGCCGGCCTTTCAGGCTGTGTTTCGACCGGGCGATTGCCGCCGGCCCGGGCCGACGCGCCCGCGCTTGACGCGCTGGCCTTCTTTACCGGTCAAAGCCGAGGCGAAGGCACACTGAAGATCGCCCTGCGCCGGCCGCGCGCCGTGATGGTGGCCAGCGTTGGGCGTTGGGGCAGCGATGGCGGCCTCATCCTCGATCAGACGGTGACGCTGGCGGGCCAGCCGGCGACGCAGCGGCAATGGCAGTTGCGCCGTGATGGGCCGAGTGGTGTCGCCGGCAGCCTGAGCGATGCTGCCGGGCCGGTGACCGGCCGCATCGAGGGCAATCGCCTGCACCTGCGTTTCACCATGAACGGGGGCCTGCGCGCCGATCAATGGCTGGCGCTGCAGCCCGGCGGCCAGATGCTGCACAATGTGATGATCGTGCGCAAATTCGGCCTGCCGGTCGCACGGTTGGACGAGGTGATCATGCGCGAAAATCGGTGAGGGGGTTCTGTTGCCCGGCCCCCCTCGGGCCGCTGGAATCCACTTCTGTTGCCCGGTGTGGCCCGTACCGCGCTTTCGGCCAGTGAAACTCAGTCCGTGAGGACCGGGTTACGCTGCGATTGCGAATGCCTCGTTGTCGTTGGCATTTATGGTGTTTTGAACGGTTTTACGGCTCATTCAGGCCGGGCAAAAACATCGTCTTTGAACACACGTCGATTCTGGTTCGGCCCCATGCATCGCCCCGACAACGGGTTGAAGAAATGGTGGAGCCGCCGGGTACTGCCCCCGGGTCCGCTGCGTCTATTTCACGGCATCATTTATCGCCATATCCGGCAAGCCGGCATCACCCATGTAGGCTGACCGAGGTGATTCCTCAAGGGTCAGCCCTTCACAAAGCGCCGATACAGCGCCGGCAGCAGCAGCAGGGTGAGCAGGGTTGAGGAGATGATGCCGCCGATCACCACGGTCGCGAGCGGACGCTGCACCTCCGCCCCGGCGCCGGTCGCGATCGCCATCGGCAGGAAACCGATGCTGGCCACCAGCGCGGTGGAGATGACGGGCCGCAGCCGATCCATGGCGCCCTCGCGCACTGCATCGTCCCTGGCCATGCCTTCGCCGCGCAGATGGTTGATGTGGTCAACCATCACCAGGCCATTCAACATCGCGATTCCCGACAGCGCGATGAAGCCGATCGCCGCCGTGATCGAGAAGGGCATGGCCCGTACGGCCAGCGCAAACACGCCGCCCGTCACCGCCAGCGGGATACCGGCAAACACGATCAGCGCCTGGGAGACGGAGCCCAGCGCACCATAGACCAGCACGAGGATCAGGAGCAGACACGCCGGCACCAGCACCGCAAGCCGCGCCTTGGCTTCCTGCAACTGCTTGAACTGGCCGCCATATTCGATGCGATAGCCTTCGGGCAGCGCCACCGCCTTCGCCATCTCGGCCTTGGCGTGGGCGACATAGCCCTCGATATCGCTGCCCGAAAGATTGACCAGCAGCGCCGCGCGCTTCTGGCCATTGTCGCGGCGCACCGGCTCCACCGCCAGCACTTCCTCAAGCCTTGCCACCCGGCCCAGCGGCAGCAGCCCGGCCTGCCCGACCCTGAGCGGCAGCGCCCGGATGGTATCGAGATCGGCGCGGCTGGAATCGGGCAGGCGCACCACGATGCCGTGGCGACGGATGCCTTCCAATATGGCCCCCACTTCCTGCCCCGCCAGCGCGGTGCTGATGGCACGGTTCACCTCGTCCGCCCCCAGGCCCAGTCGCACCAGCGCGTCATGATCAACCCGCACCACCAGGCTGGGGGTGCGGCCATCCACTTCATATTCGGCCTGTGCCGTGCCGGGAAGACGTTTCAGCACGTTCAGCACTTGCCCGCCCAATTGTTCCAGCCGGTCATTGTCGTCGCCGAAAACCTTCACCGACAGATCGGCGCGCGTGCCTTCCAGCATTTCGTTGAAACGCATCTCGATCGGCTGGCCGCGCAGGAAGCTCTGATCGGCAAACTGGCGTCGGGCTTCGGCTTCGATGGCATCCTGCAACGCGACCTTGCTCTGCGGGCCATCGGCCGGCCATTCGCTCAGCGGCTTGTAGCTGACATAGAGATCATTCTCGTTCGGCGGCATCGGATCAGTGGCCACCGCCGAGGTGCCGATGCGCGAAAACACGGCAGTGATCTGCGGGAATTTCTGCAGCAGCGATTTTTCCAGCGCGATCTCCAGCGCCAGGCTCTTCTCCAGGCTCATATCCACCGGCTTGTAGACCATGGTGGTGATCGAGCCTTCGTCCAGCCGCGGCGTGAACTGGGTACCAAGCCGGGTGAACAGCAGCCCGGCCGCGCCCACCGCCAGCAGCGCCGGCAGCAAGGCCAGCAACGGCCGCGCCAGCGTCGCATTCAGCACCGGGCGATAGGCGCCTTCCAGCGCCGCCACCAGCCGGGTCGGCTCGGCACTGGCGCCGGCCTTCAGCCAATAGGATGCCAGTGCCGGCACCAGCGTCACACTCACCAGCAGCGCTGCCGACAGCGCCAACATCACCGTGATCGCCATCGGCCGGAACAATTTGCCTTCCACCCCGCCCAGCGCCAGCACCGGCACATAAACCAGCGTGATGATCGCCACGCCAAAGGCCACGGGCCGCGCGACCTGCCCCATGGCTTCGGAAATCACTGCGCGGCGACCGGTATCAGTGAGCGGATGGCCCAGCCGGGCCTGTTCCGCAGCCAGCCGGCGCAGGGCATTTTCCACCGCCACAATCGCCCCATCGACGACCAGCCCGAAATCGAGCGCACCCAGGCTCATCAGATTGCCGCTGATATCGAGCCGCACCATGCCAATGCTGGCCAGCAGAAAAGCCACCGGAATCACCGCCGCCACGATCAGCGCGGCGCGCCACTGGCCCAGCGCCAGGATCAGCACGAACGCCACCAGCAAGGCGCCTTCGGAAAGATTGCTGCGCACGGTGGCGACAGTGCGTTCGACAATGTCGGCACGGTCATAGCGCACCTTGATCACCATGCCCTTGGGCAAGGCCGCCTGCACCTCGGACAGATGTTCGTCCACCCGCCGGGCGACCTCGCGGCTGTTCTGGCGGGTGAGCATCATGATGGTGCCCATCACGGTCTGCTGGCCGTTCACGGTGGCCGCGCCCGCGCGCAGCATGTGGCCAACGCGCACGGTGGCGAGATCAGCCACGGTCAGCGGCCGCACCCCGCCGGCGAACTTCACCGGCAGCGCACCGACGGCTTCGGGCTGCATCACCTTGGCATCGGTGCGCACCACCAACCGGCGGCCGCTCTGCGAGATGGCGCCGCCGCCGGCATTGTCGGCATAGGCGGCGACGGCCGCGGCGAGTTCAGTTGGCGTCACCCCGGCGGCCGCCAGCTTTGCCAGGTCCGGCTCGATCACATATTGGCGTTCCAGCCCGCCAATGCTGTTCACTTCGGCGACGCCGGCGACCTGGCGCAGCATGGGGATAACGACATATTCCTGGGTTTCGGCCAGGGCCATCAGATGTTCGTCCTGGGTGCTGGCCGGTTGCAGGCCAGCGTGATGCGGCTCGGCGTGCGGCGGGTGATCCCATTCCAGCGTGTAATAGAGGATCTCGCCCAGCCCGGTGGTGATCGGTGCCAGTTGCGGTGCCGAACCGGCCGGCAGTGTCGCCATCGCAGTGGCCAGCCGTTCCGTCACCACCTGGCGAGCGCGCATCACATCGGTGCCGTCTTCATACAGCAAGGTCACCTGCGACAGGCCCGATCGGGTAAGCGAGCGGAAGCCAGTGAGACCGGGCTGGCCGCCCATCAGTCGCTCGATCGGCACCGTCACCCGCGTCTCGATCTCCTCGCCGGCCAGGCCCGGCACGGCGGTGTTCACCTGCACCTGCACGCCGGTCACATCGGGAATGGCATCGATGGGCAAGGTGACGAGGTGATAGAGGCCGATCGCCGCCGCGATCAGCGCCGCGATCAGCACGCCGCCGCGATGGCGGGCGCTGGCCGAAATCAGCGCAGCGATCACGGCTGTTCGCCGCCCCCGGTGAGGATGCGGATATTCTCCCGCGCCTCCCACAGGCCGGCGCGCGTCTCGAGCACCGCCGTTTGCGCGTCCAGCCAGCCAGTCTGCATTTGCACATAAATGGCCAGCTGAACCGCGCCCAGGCGATAAGCGCGGTCGGCTTCGGCGGCGACTTCGGCGAAGTGCTGCGGCGCATCCCCCGGCCACTTCGCCAGTGCCTCCGACCGTGCGCGATAGAGGGCGGCATCGGCATGCAGGCTGGCCAGCAGGCGCCGCCGAGTCGCGATCAGCGCCGCTTCACCCTGGGCGGCGCGCGATTCGGCTGTGGCCACATCGCCTTCCTGCCGGTTCCACAGCGGGATGGTGGTCTGGGCACGCACGCCGGCAATGGTGTCGCGTACATCGCCGCGTTCCCGCGTGAGATAGGGCCCAATGCTGATCGCACCCACCCGGCTTTTTTCAGCGAGCCGCACCGACAGCCCTTGCTGGCCCAGTTGCGCCTTCAGGGCGAGCAGTTCGAAATTGCCGCCTTCCAGCCGATCGGCCAGCACCGTCACATCGGGCAGCAGCGGCGGCGCCATGGGCGGGCGCAGGATGCGCAAGCGGGCCGGGAAGGGCTGGCCGCGCAAGCCGTTCAGTTCATAAAGGATCGCGCTGTAACTGGCCTGCGCTTCAGCGGCGATGCGTTCGGCGTTGATGGCAGAGGCTTCCAGCACGGCGGCTTCCAGGCGCGGTGCCGGCCCGGCTGGATCGCGCGCCACCAGCACCGCGGCCAGGCTGCGCATCCGCCCCGCCACTGCGGCAGCGGCATCGGCGCGTTCACCGGCGGCAAACAGGCGATAGCCCAAGCTGCGGGCCCGGCCGGCCAGCGTGGCATCAAATTGTGCCAGCCCCAGCCGCGCCAGCGTCACATTGCCTTGCGCAATCGCCTTGCGCAGCGGGATGCGGCCATTAAACTCGATCGGCTGCAGGATCGACACGGCAAAGGCCGGGCCGTCACCCAGACGTTGGCCATTGAGCGGGCTGTCGGTGCGCTTCTCGCCGAAATCGACACTGATTTCCGGATCGGCGAGCCGGCCAGCTGCCGCAACACCGGTCTGGGCGAGGCTTATCTGGCGGGCAAGATACTGGCGCTCGGGATTGCCGGCCACCACGTCGGCGGCGAGCGCATCGATGGACAGCGCTGTCTGTGCTGCAGCGGGGGCCGCCACTGCAATGGCGGCAAAGAGACAAATCATGCGGATCATCCCGATCCGCGTAGAGCAATTGCTACAAAAGAAAACCCGTTATATTACGGGTGCTTAGTTGCGATTAGGTCGCGATAGCGGTTGAGCACGGCGCCGTTGATGGCATCCCAGTCAAACGCCTGCGCGGCGGCCAGCCCTGCTTTGCCGTGGCCGGCGCGCAGCACCGGATCGGTGCAATAATGCTGCAGCGCATCAGCATAGCCGGCGATGTCACCCGGCGTCACCAGCGCGCCGGTGGTGCCATCGGTGACCAGACATTCGTTGCCGCTGGCCCGCGCCGCCACCACCGGCAGGCCGCTGGCCATGGCTTCCAAATTGATGTTGCCAAAGGTTTCGGTGGTCGACGGGTTGAGCAGCATGTCCATGCTGGCATAGGCCCGCGCCAGGTTGGTGCCATCAAGAAAACCGGTGAAGATGGCATCAGGCGCCAGCGATTCGAACCGCTCCCGCGCCGGGCCATCGCCCACCACCACCAGCCGGTGCGGCACCGCGCGCTGCTTGAGTTCGGCCACCGCTGCGGCCATGGTTTCCAGTCCCTTTTCCAGCACCAGTCGGCCGACGAAGCCGATCATGGGCTCGCTGTCGCCGATGCCCAGCGACCAGCGCCATTCCGACGAGCGGCGTTGCGGATTGAAGCGCGCCTTGTCCACACCCCGGCTCCAAACCGCAGGTTCATTGGCGATGATGCGCGCATCCCGCATCATCTCGCCAAAGCCGGGCGTGGTGACGAACACTTCATCCAGCCCGGCATAGAAGCGGCGCAGCATCATTTCCATCAGCGGCCGGGCAAAGCCGAAACCATAATATTCAAGATAGGTTTCAAACCGGGTGTGGATGGAGGCCACCACCGGCAACTTCAATTCGCGCGCCAGTCGCTTCAGCGCATGGGCCGCGGGATCGGGGGCGGAAAGATGGATGATATCGGGCGCGAAATCGCGAATTTCGCGCTTCAGCCGATCGGGCACGCCAAGTGCCACCCTATACTCGTCGCGCCCGGGGATCGACAGGCTGGGCACCGAAACCAGCGTGCCGGCCGGTTCGAACGCCGGCGTATCGCTGGTTGGGGAATAGACCCGCACAATGCAGCCCTGCCGTTCGAGAAAGGCCACCAGGCGATTGAGCGCCTGGTTCGCCCCGTCGCGCACGTAATTATAGTTGCCCGAATAGAGCACGATCCGCAGCGGGCGGGCGGGCGCCGACGCAGGCGCGGTTTCAAACACTTCGGGCATCTTGAAGGCGGTGGCCACGATCATTTCCCTTATTCACTCGCTCAATCGCATGCCATTGTGGCCAAGACGGGGCAGAGTAAGGGCAGGTCGGCCCAGATCGGGCCAGAACCGAAAAAGCGCCGCCCGGATGGCCGGGCGGCGCCTTTGCGAATTGCGGTTGCCCGCGATCAGGCGGCAGTGGCAGCCCGGCGGCGACGGGCCACGGCGCCGACCAGGCCGAAGCCGGCGATCAGCATCGCCCAACTGGCCGGTTCCGGCACCACTGACCCCGAGTTGGTGAACACCAGCTTTTCATAGGCAGCCGAGCTGTTGAGGCCCTGGATATGGTTGATGCGATAGCCACCGGTGAAGGTGAGTGTGTGGATGCACAGACGGCCGATGCCGCTGGCGGTATCGCACTCGTTCTTGTTCGGCGTATCGCCTGCCGGCACAAAGCCGAACGACCAATTGTCCGCATTGTACCAGCCGGTGCCATTAGCGATGTTGGTGGTGCCGTTATTCTCTGCGCCCGTGTTGAACAGCACATCGGTCTTCAGGGCCTGGGCCAGCACCAGCAGCGTGCCCGAGCCCGTCTCCCGGCCGGCCACCAGCAGGCGGTCGCCGGCGCAATCAGGCAGGGCGACCGAGGCGCTGCTGCCAAAGATCGTCGCCATGGTGGCGGAATAGCACAGCGACCAACCACCGCCGGTGACGGTGCCCACCGCCACGTTGAGCTGCGGCCCGACCGGCAGATAGGTCGCGGCGGCGGCCGGCGAAGCGGCCAGTGCGGCGGCAATGACGAATGTCCGAATCATTTTATTTCCCCTTCTTCAACAAGCTGGCTGTCCCCGTTGGGAGCAGTTCAAAAAATCCAATTAAATCATGCGGAAAGCGCCGTTTTGCGTCGGCGCGCCATCACGCCCACCAATCCAAAACCGGCAATCAGCATCGTCCAGGCGGTCGGCTCCGGCACACCGGCCAACGGGCCGCCGCTGGTCAGATCACTTGGCACGAAGCCGCTGCTGGTCAGGCCGGGATCACGGGCGAAACTGAAGGGCGTGGTGCGGCCGTTGCCGAACTGCTTGTCGGAAAGCGGGGCAAAGAGTTCAGCGTTGGTTGTGGTCGCGAACGCGAGGTCAGGGGTTGGCGCGGCACCGGCATTGGTGGTGGCCTGCGCCGGGCCGGCGATCACGGCCGTGGCCGCCACCGCGAGGATCATCCTGTGCATGTGAACGTCTCCGTACTGGCCTACCCTGGCTCCCATGAGGATGCACAGCCCGTGCCAAGTCGGTTATCGAAAGGTTAATCCCTTTATATTCTGATACTTGAGTGGGATGACAGCTGAATTGGCATTCGCTCGCTGTAAACTTCGCCGACATTTCCAGCCGCCACACGAAAAGGGCGCGGCGGTTGCCCGCCACGCCCCTCATTCTGTGCCGCCGATTGGGCGGTGCGGTCGATCAGCCTTCGGTCTGCTCCAGCGCCTTAGCGTTGGCCTGCTGCACGGAGCGCAGCACCGCATCGCGGCTGGCAGCCGCCACACGAAGGCGGCCGATGCCGGCGCCGGTGCCGGCCGGGATCAGGCGGCCGACGATGACGTTTTCCTTCAGACCAGTCAGGGTATCGATCTTGCCCTGCACCGCGGCTTCGGTAAGCACGCGGGTGGTTTCCTGGAACGACGCCGCCGACACGAACGACTTGGTCTGCAGCGAGGCCTTGGTGATGCCGAGCAGCACCGGCTTACCGGCGGCCACGCGACCATCCTGACCAAGCTTGGCGTTTTCTTCGTCCATCTCCTCGCGGTCGACCTGTTCGCCCACCAGCAACGTGGTGTCGCCGCTTTCGGTGATTTCCACCTTCTGCAGCATCTGGCGCACGATCACTTCGATGTGCTTGTCGTTAATGCGCACACCCTGCAGGCGATAGACTTCCTGGATTTCGGCGCAGAGATATTCGGCCAGCGGCTCGACACCCAGCACTTCCAAAATGTCGTGCGGGTTGGGGTTGCCATCGATCAGATAGTCACCCCGGCGCACGAAGTCGCCTTCCTGCACGGCCACGTTCTTGCCCTTCGGCACCAGATACTCGGCGACGTCCCCACCATCTTCCGGACGGATGTTGATGCGGCGCTTCGTCTTGTAATCCTTGCCGAATTCGACACGCCCATCAACACGCGCGATCACCGCATTGTCCTTGGGAATGCGGGCTTCGAACAATTCGGCCACACGCGGCAGACCGCCGGTGATGTCACGAGTCTTGGCAGCTTCACGCGGAATACGCGCCAGCACGTCACCGGCCGACACATCCTGGCCATCGGCCACCGACAGAATGGCATCGGTGGCGAGCATGTAGCGCGCCGATTCACCGGACTGGTCATCGAGCAGGGTGATGCGCGGACGTAGATCGTCCTTCTTGTTGCTCGACTTCCATTCGGTGACGACCTTGTTGGCGAGGCCGGTGGCTTCGTCGACTTCTTCCTTCAGGGTCGTGCCTTCGATCAGGTCCTGGTATTTCACCTTGCCCGACTTTTCGGTGATCACCGGCAATGTGTACGGATCCCACTCAGCCAGACGATCGCCCTTCTTCACCGTGATGCCTTCAAGGTGCGTGATCAGCGCGCCGTAAGGGATACGGTGGATCGAACGTTCGCGGCCTTCGCTGTCGCGCAGGACGAGTTCGCCGTTGCGCGCCATCGAGACGTTGCGGCCACGGCTGTCGGTGATGGTGACGATGCCGCGGAATTCGATGAGGCCATCAACCGGCGCATCGAGCGTGGACTGTTCCGACACCTGCGCCGCACCACCAATGTGGAAGGTGCGCATGGTCAGCTGCGTGCCCGGTTCGCCGATGGACTGCGCCGCGATGACACCCACGGCTTCGCCCATGTTCACCGGCGTGCCGCGCGCGAGGTCGCGGCCGTAGCAGGTGGAGCAGACGCCGCCCTTGGTTTCGCACAGCAGCGGCGAGCGGATTTTCACTTCCGCCACGGCCGCCGTTTCGATGCGGGTCACGTCGGATTCGGTCAGCAGGTGACCGGCCGGCGCCACGACTTCACCAGTCTTGGCATCGACGATGTCAACCAGCACGGTACGGCCCAGGATACGCTCACCCAGCGACACGATGGTGTTGCCGCCTTCGACGATGGCCTTCATCAGCATGCCGCGCGGGGTGCCGCAATCTTCCTCGACGACGACGCAATCCTGCGAAACGTCGACCAGACGACGGGTCAGGTAACCTGAGTTGGCGGTCTTCAGCGCGGTATCGGCAAGACCCTTGCGGGCGCCGTGGGTGGAGTTGAAATACTCCAGCACGGTCAGGCCTTCCTTGAAGTTCGACAGGATCGGCGTTTCGATGATCTCGCCCGACGGCTTGGCCATCAGGCCGCGCATGCCGGCCAGCTGCTTCATCTGGGCTTGGCTACCACGGGCACCGGAGTGCGCCATCATGTAGATGGAGTTGATCTGCGCCTCACGGCCATCCGGCCGCTTCTTCTTGGCGCTGATTTCCTTCATCATTTCGCCGGCAACCAGGTCGCCGCACTTGGACCAGGCGTCAACGACCTTGTTGTACTTCTCGCCCTGCGTGATCAGGCCGTCCTGATACTGCTGCTCGAAGTCCTTCACCTCGGCCTTGGTCTTGTCGACCAGCACGGCCTTGGCGGCGGGGATCACCATGTCGTCCTTGCCGAAGCTGATGCCGGCCTGGAACGCGTGACGGAAGCCCAGCGCCATGATGGCATCGGCAAACAGCACCGTCTCCTTCTGGCCAGTGTGGCGATAGACGGTGTCAATGACGTCGCCGATCTCCTTCTTGGTCAGCAGGCGGTTGATGGTTTCGAACGGCACCTTGTGGCTCTTGGGCAGCGTTTCGCCGAGCAGCAGGCGGCCCGGCGTGGTGTTCACGCGCTTCATGTAGAGCTGACCGTTCTCATCGGTCTGCGGCACGCGGGCGATGATCTTGGTGTGCAGGGTCACGTTCTTGTTAAACAGCGCCTGGTGCACTTCGCTCATCGTGCCAAAGGCCATGCCTTCGCCCGGTTCCTTCTCGGACTCCATCGACAGATAATAGAGACCCAGCACCATGTCCTGCGACGGCACGATGATCGGCTTGCCGTTGGCGGGGGACAGGATGTTGTTGGTCGACATCATCAGCACGCGCGCTTCCAGCTGGGCCTCAAGGCTCAGGGGAACGTGCACGGCCATCTGGTCACCGTCGAAGTCGGCATTGAAGGCCGAGCAGACCAGCGGGTGCAGCTGGATGGCCTTGCCTTCGATCAGCACGGGCTCAAAGGCCTGGATGCCCAGACGGTGCAGCGTCGGCGCGCGGTTCAGCAGCACCGGATGCTCGCGGATCACCTCGTCAAGGATGTCCCAGACTTCCTTGCGTTCCTTTTCCACCCACTTCTTAGCCTGCTTCAGGGTCATCGAAAGACCCTTGGCGTCGAGGCGCGAGTAGATGAACGGCTTGAACAGTTCGAGCGCCATCTTCTTCGGCAGGCCGCATTGATGCAGCTTGAGTTCCGGACCGGTGACGATCACCGAACGGCCCGAATAATCGACGCGCTTGCCGAGCAGGTTCTGGCGGAAGCGGCCCTGCTTGCCCTTCAGCATGTCGGACAGCGACTTCAGCGGACGCTTGTTGGCACCGGTGATGGTGCGGCCACGGCGGCCGTTGTCGAACAGCGCATCCACCGCTTCCTGCAGCATGCGCTTTTCATTGCGCACGATGATGTCAGGCGCGCGCAGCTCGATCAGGCGCTTCAGGCGGTTGTTGCGGTTGATGACGCGGCGATAGAGATCATTGAGATCCGACGTCGCGAAGCGGCCGCCATCCAGCGGCACCAGCGGGCGCAGTTCCGGCGGGATCACCGGCACCACCTGCATCACCATCCATTCGGGCTTGTTGCCCGAGTTGATGAAGCTCTCGACGATCTTCATCCGCTTGATGATCTTCTTCGGCTTCAGTTCCGACTTGGTGATGCGCAGCTCCTCGCGCAGCGTCTCCATCTCGCCTTCAAGATCGAGCTCCTGCAGCAGGATGCGGATGGCTTCGGCGCCGATGCCGGCCTGGAAGGCGTCTTCGCCATATTCTTCCTGGGCGGTCATCAGTTCTTCTTCAGTGAGAAGATCGAACTTCTTGAACGGCGTCATGCCCGGATCGAGCACCACATATTGTTCGAAATAGAGCACGCGCTCCAGCTGCTTGAGCTGCATGTCGAGCAGCATGCCGATGCGGCTGGGCAGCGACTTCAGGAACCAGATGTGGGCAACCGGCGCGGCCAGTTCGATATGGCCCATGCGCTCGCGGCGGACCTTGGACACGGTCACTTCCACGCCGCACTTTTCGCAAACGATGCCCTTGTACTTCATGCGCTTGTACTTGCCGCACAGGCACTCGTAATCCTTGATCGGGCCAAAGATGCGGGCGCAGAACAGGCCATCGCGCTCCGGCTTGAAGGTCCGGTAGTTGATGGTTTCGGGCTTCTTGATCTCGCCGAACGACCAGCTGCGGATCTGTTCCGGGCTGGCGATGGCAATCTGGATCTGGTCAAACGTCTCGGGCTTGGCGGCCGGCGAGAAGAAATTCATCACTTCGTTCGTCATCTTCTTTCCTCCGTTTCCCCTCCCGCTCGCGGGAAGGGCTGGGGGTGGGCAGAGTGTGGGGTGGGGAATAACCGGCGGTGAGGCCGGTTATTCCACCTCCTCGTTGCTCTGCAGCTGGACGTTGAGGCCCAGCGACCGCATTTCCTTGACCAGCACGTTGAAGCTTTCGGGGATGCCGGCTTCGAACGTGTCGTCACCCTTGACGATGGCTTCATACACCTTGGTGCGGCCCACCACGTCATCGGACTTGACGGTGAGCATTTCCTGCAAGGTGTAGGCCGCGCCATAGGCCTGCAGCGCCCACACTTCCATTTCCCCGAAGCGCTGGCCACCGAACTGGGCCTTGCCGCCCAGCGGCTGCTGGGTAACGAGGCTGTAGGGACCGATAGAACGGGCGTGGATCTTGTCGTCCACCAAGTGGTGCAGCTTGAGCATGTAGATATAGCCCACGGTGACACGGCGATCAAAGGCATCGCCGGTGCGGCCATCGAACAGCTCGACCTGACCGGACGTTTCCAGCCCCGCCAGTGCCAGCATGTTCGATACGTCGGCTTCCTTGGCGCCATCGAACACCGGGGTGGCCATAGGCACACCGCCCACCAGGTTGCGGGCCAGTTCGATCACCGCGGCATCGTCATAATCGGCGATGTCGAGCAGATACTGCGGGCCATAGATGGCCTTGCACAGCTCGCGGATCTCGTTGGCCGTGCCCGATGCCATGGTCTGGTGGATATTCTCCAGCATCTCGGCGATCTTCTTGCCCAGGCCGCGCGCGGCCCAGCCCAGGTGGGTTTCGAAGATCTGGCCGACGTTCATGCGGCTGGGCACGCCCAGCGGGTTGAGCACGATGTCGACCGGGGTGCCATCGGCCAGGAAGGGCATGTCTTCCTGCGGCAGGATGCGAGAGATGACGCCCTTATTGCCGTGGCGGCCGGCCATCTTGTCACCCGGCTGCAGCTTGCGCTTCACCGCGACAAAGACCTTCACCATCTTCAGCACGCCCGGCGGCAGTTCGTCGCCGGCCTGCACCTTGGATTTCTTGTCTTCAAGGCGAGCGGTGATGGTGGTGTGGGCTTCATCCCACTGCGCCTTCAACGCTTCCAGGCCGGCCTGCATGGCATCATCGGCAACGCCGAACTTCCACCATTCACGGCGCGGCTGTTCTTCCAGCATGGCCTCGTCGATGGCGGCGCCCTTCTTCACGCCCTTGGGCGCGGCGACCACTTCCTGGCCCAGCAGCGCATCGCGCAGACGGGCATAGGTGGCGCGATCAAGGATGGCGCGTTCGTCGGTTGCGTCCTTTTCAAGGCGCTCGATTTCCTCGCGCTCGATCTGCAGGGCACGTTCGTCCTTGTCGATGCCATGGCGGTTGAAGATGCGCACATCGACAATCGTGCCCGACACGCCCGGCGGCAGACGCAGCGAGGTGTCACGCACATCGCTGGCCTTTTCGCCGAAGATGGCGCGCAGCAGCTTTTCTTCCGGCGTCATCGGCGATTCACCCTTGGGGGTGATCTTGCCAACCAGGATATCGCCCGGTTCCACTTCGGCGCCGATGTAGACGATGCCGGCTTCGTCGAGACGGGCCAGCGCGTCTTCACCCACGTTGGGGATGTCGCGGGTGACGTCTTCCGGGCCCAGCTTGGTGTCACGGGCCATCACTTCGAATTCATCGATATGGATCGACGTGAACACGTCTTCCTTGACGATCTTCTCGTTGATCAGGATCGAATCTTCGTAGTTGTAACCATTCCACGGCATGAACGCGACGAGCACGTTGCGGCCCAGCGCGAGTTCACCATCTTCGGTGGACGGACCGTCGGCGATGATGTCGCCCTTCTGCACCAGGTCACCCACGGTCACCAGCGGGCGCTGGTTGATGCAGGTGGACTGGTTGGAGCGCTGGAACTTCATCAGCGTGTAGATGTCGACGCCCGACTTGCCCGGTTCCACGTCCTGCGTGGCGCGGATCACGATGCGGGTGGCGTCCACCTGGTCAACGATGCCGGTGCGCTTGGCGGCGATGGCAGCGCCCGAATCGCGCGCAACCGTGCCTTCCATGCCGGTGCCCACGAACGGGCTTTCAGCCTTCACCAGCGGCACCGCCTGGCGCTGCATGTTCGAGCCCATCAGCGCGCGGTTGGCGTCATCGTTTTCCAGGAACGGAATCAGCGATGCGGCGACCGACACCAGCTGCTTTGGCGACACGTCGGCCAAGGTGATGGTGCTGGCCGGGGCCATCAGGAATTCCCCGGCCTGACGGGCGGAGATCAGTTCCTCGACATAGGTGCCGCCGGCATCGATGCCGGCATTGGCCTGCGCGATGGTGTGGCGGGCTTCTTCCATGGCCGAAAGATAGACGACATCGTCGGTCAGCTTGCCGTTATCCACCTTGCGGTACGGCGTTTCGATGAAGCCATATTTGTTGACGCGGCTGAACGTGGCGAGGCTGTTGATCAGACCGATGTTCGGGCCTTCCGGCGTTTCGATCGGGCAGATACGGCCATAGTGCGTCGGGTGAACGTCGCGCACTTCAAAGCCGGCGCGCTCGCGGGTGAGACCGCCCGGGCCGAGGGCCGAGACGCGGCGCTTGTGGGTGACTTCGCTGAGCGGGTTGGTTTGGTCCATGAACTGCGACAGCTGCGAGCTGCCGAAGAATTCACGCACCGCGGCCACGGCCGGCTTGGCATTGATCAGGTCGTTGGGCATGACGGTGTCGATATCGACGCTCGACATGCGTTCCTTGACGGCGCGTTCCATGCGCAGCAGGCCAACGCGATACTGGTTTTCGAGCAGTTCGCCGACCGAACGCACACGACGGTTGCCGAGATTGTCGATGTCGTCGATTTCGCCCTTGCCGTCCTTCAGTTCGACCAGCGTCTTCACCACCGAGGCGATGTCCTCGCGGCGCAGAACGGTCACATCGTCCGGGCAGTCCAGCGCCAGACGCATGTTCATCTTCACGCGGCCCACGGCCGACAGATCATAACGATCCGGATCGAAGAACAGGCCATAGAACATGGCTTCGGCGGTTTCGCGCGTCGGCGGTTCGCCGGGGCGCATGACGCGATAGATTTCGGCGAGCGCATGGTCGCGCTCTTCCACCTTGTCGGCCATCAGTGTGTTGCGGATCCACGGACCCACCGACACATGATCGATGTCGAGCAGTTCGATGCCGGTCTGACCGGCGCGGTCGATCTTTTCCAGATTTTCCGCGGTCAGTTCGTCACCGGCCTCGATGTAGATTTCACCGGTGGCTTCATTGATCAGATCAAACGCCGAATAGCGGCCGAAGATTTCCTCGGTCGGGATCAGCAGGCTGGTCAGGCCATCGGTGGTCGCCTTGCGCACCATGCGCGGCGTGATCTTGGTACCCGACGGGAACACGACTTCGCCGGTGTCGGCGTTGACCATGTCGAACGTCGGCTTGGCATTGCGATAGTTGGCTTCGACGAACGGCACTTTCCAGCCGGCTTCGTTGTTCGCGCCATGGCCGCGCACCCAGATGACGCGGTTGTAGAACAGGTTGAGGATCTCTTCCGAATGCCAGCCCAGCGCATAAAGCAGGGTGGTGACCGGCAGCTTGCGCTTGCGATCGATACGGACGTTGACGATGTCCTTGGCGTCGAATTCCAGATCCAGCCACGAACCGCGATACGGGATCACGCGGGCAGCAAACAGATATTTGCCGCTGGCGTGGGTCTTGCCGCGATCATGATCGAAGAAGACGCCCGGCGAACGGTGCATCTGCGAAACGATCACGCGCTCGGTGCCGTTGATGATGAAGGTGCCGTTGCCGGTCATGAGCGGCATGTCGCCCATGTAGACGTCCTGCTCCTTGATATCGAGCACGGAGCGGGTTTCGGTATCGGGATCCACTTCGAAAACGATCAACCGCAGCGTGACGCGCATCGGCGCTGCATAGGTCATGCCGCGCTGGCGGCACTCGTCCGTGTCGTACTTCGGCTCTTCCAGCTCGTAATGCACGAAATCCAGCTCGGCAGTGCCGGCGAAATCGCGGATCGGGAAAACGCTGCGCAGCGTCTTTTCGAGGCCGGAGACATAGCCCACCGCCGGGTTGGACCGCAGGAACTGCTCATAGCTTTCGCGCTGCACCTCAATGAGGTTCGGCATCTGCACGACTTCGCCGATATGGCCAAAGTTCTTGCGGATGCGGCGGCGGTTGTTGAATGGCTTCACGCCCTGGGGCGGCTTCATCTGGGTGGCCATGTGTTCTGGTCGCCTTCTGGTCAAAATTTCGCTTCCAGCAGGCAAGCCCGTCTGGAAAAACAGCAAAAACCGCACAGCACCCCGCTGCAGCGGAATGTCGCACGGTCACTGGCGATAGAAGCCCCGTCACCCTTCCTCCGTCGCAGCCCGATCGCGCTACGGGCCGTGTCTCGAAAGGCAGCAGGCCGGCCGGGAATCGAGATCCCTTCCGGTGATGGAATACAAATAGGCGTTTTGTTGGATTTGGGCAAGGGGGAGCGCGGGATGCGGCGACACGCCAAAGGAAAAGGGGCAGCCCCGGCTGGAGCTGCCCCTTTCCTGTTTCCTGCCGGACGGGCCGGCATGAAGCGTTGAAGCTTACTTGAGTTCCACCGTCGCGCCGGCTTCTTCGAGCTGCTTCTTGATCTTCTCGGCGTCAGCCTTCGACACGGCTTCCTTGACGGCCTTCGGAGCCGATTCCACCAGGGTCTTGGCTTCGGTCAGGCCCAGGCCGGTGATGGCGCGGACTTCCTTAATGACGTTGATCTTCTTGCCACCGTCGCCGGTGAGGATCACGTCAAATTCGGTCTGCTCTTCAGCAGCCGGAGCAGCAGCGGCGGCCGGACCAGCGGCCACGGCCACGGCCGCAGCGGCGGACACGCCCCACTTTTCTTCCAGCATCTTGGCGAGGTCAGCGGCTTCCAGCACGGTCAGGGCGGAAAGCTGTTCAACGATCGAGTTCAGGTCAGCCATTGTATTTCTCCAGTGTTTTCAGATTGGTTTGTCGTGTTCGAAAGCCTCAGGCGGCATCTTTTTCGGCGTAGGCCGAGAAGACGCGAGCCAGCTTGGCGGCCGGCGCACTGGCCAGCTGGGCCAGCTTGGTCGCCGGGGCGTTGACCAGGCCAATGATCTTGGCGCGCAGCTGGTCGAGCGACGGCAGTTCGGCCAGGGCCTTCACGCCATTCACATCCAGAACCGTGCCAGCCATGGCACCGCCAACGATCTCGAACTTGTCGGTCGTCTTGGCGAATTCCACCGCGATCTTGGCAGCGGCCACCGGATCGGTGGACGTGGCAAGGCCGATCGGGCCGGTCAGCAGATCACCGATCGGCTGATAGGGCGTGCCTTCGAGCGCAATGCGCGCGAGGCTGTTCTTCGTCACCTTGTAGCTGGCACCGGCAGCGCGCATCCGGTTCCTGAGGTCGCTCGACTGAGCAACGGTCAGGCCATGGTTGCGCGCGACCACGACAACCGAAGTTTCGGTCAGCGTTTTGGCCAGGCTGGAGACGGCGTCGGCTTTTTGGGCGCGATCCATGCTCACTCCTTGGTTTCATGCCCGCAAGACCGTCTTTCGACGACCCGGCGGGCCGGTGATGACGCAGCATGACGCTGCGCCGGCTCATGAGCCTTGCGCCTGCCAATCACCATCGCTGGGAAGGAGCGGGCACCAGGCCCGTCCGAAGAGGATCGTCACCACACCGGGGATAACCAGCGCAGACCGGATCAGGCACGCGGCCCGACCAGGGAAAACCAACCTCGTCTCATGCAGGCCCAAACGGCTTAAGGTGAAACACCACCTGCAATCTCGGACGGTCGCCCGGCCATTGCTGACCGGAACGGATGCGGCGCGATAGGGGGAAGCGCCAGCAGAGTCAAGCGATGACCGAACGGAAAAGGGCCGGAGCAGTCTCCCGCTCCGGCCCTTTTCCGTTCGGTGATCGCTGGCGATCAGGCGTACTGGCCGGTCGACGACGGATCGACCTTGATGCCGGCGCCCATCGACGAGCTGACCGCAACCTTGAGCAGATACTTGCCCTTGGCGCCGGTTGGCTTGGCCTTGATCACGGCATCGAGCAGCGCGTTGAAGTTGGCGCGCAGATCGTCCTGCGGGAAGCTGGCCTTGCCCAGGATGCCATGGATGATACCGGCCTTTTCGACACGATATTCAACCTGGCCGCCCTTGGCTGCCTTCACGGCTTCACCCACGTTCATGGTCACGGTGCCCAGCTTCGGGTTCGGCATCAGGCCCTTGGGGCCCAGCACCTTGCCGAGACGGCCAACCAGACCCATCATGTCCGGCGTGGCGATGCAGCGATCGAAATCGATCGTGCCGCCGGTCACCAGTTCCAGCAGGTCTTCAGCACCAACCACGTCGGCGCCAGCGGCCTTGGCTTCATCAGCCTTGGCGCCACGGGCGAACACGCCCACGCGCACGGTCTTGCCGGTGCCCTTGGGCAGGGTGACGACGCCGCGCACCATCTGATCGGCATGGCGGGGATCGACGCCCAGGTTCAGCGAGACTTCGATGGTCTCGTCGAACTTGGCGGTGGCCAGGCTCTTCACCAGGCCGATGGCTTCGTCGATCGAATACAGCTTGTCGCGGTTCACCGCGGTGGCCAGAGCCTTGGCCTTCTTGGTCATAGCCATGTGATCAGCCCTCCACCACTTCAAAGCCCATTGCGCGGGCCGAACCTTCGATGGTCTTCATCGCCATCTCGATGCTGTTCGCGTTCAGGTCGGGCATCTTCTGCTCGGCGATGGCGCGGATCTGCGACTGCTTGATCTTGGCAGCCGGTGCGCCCTTGCCCGGCGTGGTGCCGCCCGACTTCAGGCCAGCCGCCTGCTTCAGCAGGAACGAGGCCGGCGGCAGCTTGGTGATGAAGCTGAACGAACGATCGGCATAAACGGTGATGACCGTCGGGATCGGGGTGCCTTTTTCCAGGGATTCAGTCTTGGCGTTGAACGCCTTGCAGAATTCCATGATGTTCACGCCGCGCTGGCCCAGTGCCGGGCCGATCGGCGGCGAGGGGTTGGCGGAACCCGCCTTCACCTGCAACTTGATATAACCAGTAATCTTCTTGGCCATGTGGCCGCTCCTTGTTGTGTGGTGCTAGCGGCCGGGGCAACCGGCCTCCCACGCCTGTGGTGAAAGTGCTGAATTACTTCTGCTTTTCCACCTGTTCGAAGCCGAGTTCGACCGGGGTTGCCCGGCCGAAGATCGACACCGAAACCTTGACGCGGCCATGATCGTAGTCGATTTCTTCGACCAGGCCGTTGAAACTGGCAAACGGGCCATCGAGCACGCGCACGCTGTCGCCGATCTCGAAATTGGCCTTCTTCTTGATCTTGGCCGCAGGGGTTTCCTCGGTCTTGGTGTTCAGCATGCGGGCGGCTTCCGCCTCGCTCACCGGCTGCGGCTTGTTCTGCTGACCCAGGAAACCCGTCACCTTCGGCGTGTTCTTGACGAGGTGATAGACGTCGTCGGTCATCGCCAGCTTGGCCAGCACATAACCGGGCATCGATTTGCGCTCGATCTGGCGCTTCTTGCCCTTGAACACTTCGGTGACGGTTTCAGCCGGCACCTCGACAGCGTCGATGAAGGCTTCAAGGCCCATGCGGCGGGCTTCGGAAAGGATCGATTCCTTCACCTTGTTCTCGAAACCGGAATAGGCGTGAATGATGTACCAGCGCGACATAGGGTTCCTCAGGCAGCGAGGCTGAGCAGGAATTTGACAGTTCGACCAAGGATCTGGTCGATGCCAAGGAAGAAAACCGACAGCAAGGTGGTCATGATCAGCACCATGATCGTCATGCGCACCGTGTCGGGCAGGGTGGGCCAGGCGATCTTGCGGGTTTCGGTCTGCACCTGGCGCACGAATTCCGCCGGGGAAACCCGGGGCTTCTTCGCCACTTCTGCCTTGGCCTCACTCACGCCATCACCCTTTGCCGTTCCGCTCAACACGAATCACACAACGCAGCGTTCAGGCGCAAATGCCCGACGCCTGCAACGCCAATAACCGGTACGGGAAACCCCGTTACCGGCCGGATGGACGCTGCCCGCATATCCCGAAATGGGCCCAACGCCCCTGTTTTTCAACCGCTTGTGGCCGAAAACCTGGAGCTGCTGGCAGGAGTGGAGGGGCTCGAACCCCCGGCCCTCGGTTTTGGAGACCGATGCTCTACCAACTGAGCTACACTCCTGTGTGCAGACGCGCGGCTATAAAGAGACGGGCCGGCCGGTGCAAGAGGCTGTGCCGCAAGAGGTTGCGGCAGCGGCGCGGCTGGATTATTGGCCAAGACAACGCGGGTATAGCTTAGTGGTAAAGCTCCAGCCTTCCAAGCTGGCTATGCGGGTTCGATTCCCGCTACCCGCTCCATCGCAACGCAGCGTGCCGCGCGCTGACAGGCGCAGGGTCGGCCCCGGGCAGGCGGCTGGCTTTCAGGCCAGCCCAACCGCTTCGACGTCAGCCGCAGCTTTGCCGCGGCCCCTTGTTTCCGTTGCACCCCCTAAACCCCCCGCCCCCGCCGCCGTTTCCGGTGCAGGTCAATCAGCGCGGGAGGGTCAATCAGATGAAGCATCAGCCGGGGCCGATGGTGGCACAGGCAGCGATGCCAACGCCGCCCGACGTTGCCCTTCCCGCCGGTACCGGCCCGCTGGCCTGGTATGATCAGATCCGCGCGATGCTGATCCAGACCGGGCTGCCGCCGGAACCCGCCGTGTACGACGTGCTATGGCGTTACGTGCGCGACGAGGATGCCGAACTGTCCCTGGCCATCGACAAGGCCCTGGCCGGCGACGGGCTCACCTTGGGCACGGTGATGAGCCTGCGCGAAACACTGTTGGGCCAGATGAGCGAAGCCCAGGTCAACCAGTTGATTGCGCAGGCCCATGGCCAGGCCGAAGCCCTGACCAAGCGCATCGAGTGCGGCCAGACCGATCTGGCCGATTATGGCCGCGCCATTGCCGACGGCGGCGAGCGCCTGGCCGGGCCAATGGATGCCACCGCACTGGCTGGCCTGCTCGAACAACTGAGCGCCGCCACATCGACCGTGCAGGCCGCCAACGGCCGCCTGCTCGATGAACTGGAGCAGGCCGCTGCCGAAAGCCGGGCGCTCGCCGATCGCCTCACCCAGGCCGAACGGGCCGCCGTGACCGACGCGCTGACCGGTGTGCTCAACCGGCGCGGGTTGATGGCGGCGGTGGAAAAGGCCCAGGCGGACGCAATTTGCACAGGCCGACCGTTGGCGCTGGCAGTGGTCGATATCGACCATTTCAAGCGCTTCAACGATCGCTTTGGCCACGCCATGGGCGATGATGTGCTGCGGTTCGTGGCCAGCCATCTGGCGGAACGGCTGGAGACCGACGGCGGCTTCGCGGGGCGGCTGGGCGGCGAGGAGTTCGTGGGCGTGATGCCGGCCACCTCTGTGCAGGCCGCCGCCGGGCGCATTGATCGCATCCGCGCCGATCTGGCCGGGCAAGTGTTGCGCAGTGCCGTGGACGGCAGCAGCATGGGCCGCATAAGCTTCTCCGCCGGGGTGGCCGAACATCGCGCCGGGGAAGGGCCGGATCAGCTCATCGAACGGGCCGATGGCGCACTCTATACCGCCAAGCGGCTGGGGCGTGACCGGGTGGTGCCCGACCGGGGATGAGCCAGGCAAACCGAAAAAGGGGCGTTGACAGCCGCGCGGCGCTGACGCACTAGGCCGCCTCCCGACAGGTCCGCTTGATGCGGCTGTGGAGGGGTGGCCGAGCGGTCAATGGCAGCAGACTGTAAATCTGCCGGGTTTCACCCTACGTTGGTTCA
>Ga0164293_10000202_pt1 | contig 43483 bp, 39 predicted proteins | sample GEODES118metaG_FD_111487 | JGI IMG/M metagenome (GOLD analysis project Ga0164293, IMG submission 111487) | Eutrophic lake water microbial communities from Lake Mendota, Wisconsin, USA - GEODES118 metaG | ecosystem: Environmental > Aquatic > Freshwater > Lake | place: USA: Lake Mendota...
AGCGATTGAAAAGTACCCGTGTCTAACCAAGCCGTTCCTCTGTCGAGTATGCTCACTTGAAGATTTCCTCGATTTAAATATTCTTTGTTTACATCGGTTATTTCCAATTCACCTCGATGACTGGGTTTGATGTTTGCTGCTATTTCCAGTACGGAATTATCATAAAAATAAATTCCGGGAACGGCATAATTTGATTTAGGTTTTTCCGGTTTTTCTTCAATCGAAAGTACTTTGCCGTTTGCATCAAAATCAACAACTCCATACCGTTCCGGATCCAAAACGTGATAGGCGTAAATAATTCCGCCATCTGGATCATTGTTTTTTTGAAGTAATTCAGCTAAACCGGTTCCGTAGAAAATATTATCGCCAAGAATTAAAGCTACTTTATCGTTTCCAACAAATTTATTTCCTATGATAAAAGCCTCTGCTAAACCATTGGGATGTTCTTGCACGGCATATTCAAAACGACAACCTAACTTACTTCCATCGCCTAAAAGTTGACGAAACAACGGTAGATCATGAGGTGTTGAAATAATCAAAATTTCATTAATCCCCGCCCACATTAAGGTTGATAACGGATAATAAATCATCGGTTTGTCGTAAATAGGCATTAATTGTTTGCTAACCGCTAATGTTAACGGGTGTAATCTTGTCCCGGATCCTCCGGCTAAAATAATTCCTTTCATTAAATTTGTATTAATTCCTTTAATTCTTAGCCAATTGATTCTTATAAAATCTTATAAATCCTTTGACTGTCATGAATAAAATCAAAAACAAAAACGGAATCAAAAACTTCATTTTTCCATTTGTCCCTTTGGTATCTTTACTATTTAGAATTACACTATTGTCTTTTACAACTTTATCTAAACTTATTAAATCAATTCGTAACAAACCTTGTTCTCTCACTAAATTGTCTTTGGTTTTAATGACTTCATTAAGTTGTGTATTCTCATTATAATAAACCAATTTATCGCTTTTTGAAGACCCGCTAGCGGTCTTTTTAAACTGATTCATTAAAGCATCTATTTGATTTATTATTGAATCATTAGCCCTCATTTTAAGCTGAATATTATTCAAATATTCTTTTTGTAATGCTTTATAATATTGACTGTCATTTAAATAATTAAGAATAGGATTTACTGTTTTTTCTTCAGAAGAAATTTTAGAAGTGGAGAATGAAACCACATGAAAAGGATAATTTTTACTAGTTAATTTATTTTCTACAATTTTATCAATATTGCCGTCTTCAGCTAATAGTTTGATTAAATCAAAATTTTCCGTTTTATTGCTTATAAATTTGTAGACATCAATTATTGGTATAACAGAAATTTTTCCAAACTTTTTTGAGTCTTTTATTCCAATTTCTTTTAAAAAAGTGGTGTCATTTTCATTAATTTTTGATTGTAACAAATCTATTTTGGCATATACATAATCTGTACTACCAAAATTTGGTGAGATGATAATTTGATGATCATAACTTGCTACTTTTTTATCTAAATAAAAACCTAATGCAGCTCCAACAATAAAAAGAACGACCAACAAAATGAAATTTCTTTTTACAAAAAGAATTCCTCTAAAAATCCAGACTAAAAAATTTTGATAGGTTTGTCCTATTTTTTTAGATACTTGTCCTAAATCAATTTCCTGGTTATCTGAATAGTTTACGCTCATAATTTTTATTTTGAATTAAAAATTTGTTCTAGTATTTTAATCGTAATTAAATAGGTTGGTTTTACACCGGTTGTGCCTAATCCTCCTGATGCTAATGTGCTACCTGTTTCTAAGGGATTATCTGATGCATAATACGCATAACGCACTTTTACTTCTTGTGGTATGCTTTTTCTAATCTTGGACGCTGATTGAATTGCTTTTTGATAATAAGCTCCTTCCATTTCAAGACCAATAACACCCCAAGTTGATTCATGGAAAAATTTCAATAAATCTTTATTTTGTAGCGATGTTCCTAATACGGTCACCATAGGTCCCGCAAAAACGGGAATATCATTTCCATTAAACATAGAAACAGTCAATTCATTTTCAAAAGGATAATTATCACCCGTACCTTCGTTGATATGTGCCGATGGAATCATAATATCACCTTTTCCTCCTTGTAAAATTCCGGCTTTACCCATTATGGAAACTGATTCAACATTTAAAAAGGTTACTTTGCTTTTTCCTTCTTTGTATGGTTTTAATAATTCGTCTATGGTTTCATAAGCTTGTTCTCCAAAAGCATAGTCCATTACAATTAAAACCGGTTTTTGGTCTCCTGCTTTAGCTTTTGAAAAAGAAGTTTTTGAAAAATCTATTTTAGCTGTATCAAAAATTTGTACATCTATATTTGTTCCGGATTCGTCTAAAACTGATATCACTCCTGATTTTAAAGCCACTTCTTCAACTTTATTTCTCAAATCATTGGCTCCGGATTTACTTAATTCTTCATAAATATAGAAATCCGGTTTATCCTTGAATTTTGTTTTTAACACATTCGTTGCAAAAATGGAGTTCATCACACTATGCATATTGGCACTAATGATATGAATAGGTCTTCCTAATAAATCATTTTTCTTTAAAACATCCTTAATTTGAGTGGCCCAAATTTCTCCATGAATATGATGTCCTAATCGTTCTCTTAAAATTGGACTGAATGTAATCGTTCGTTTATTGTTTTCAACAATTTCTTCTATCGCTAATTTTCCCAACCAATAGATGATGTGTAAAAAACGATCTGGTTTTTCAGTAGTTCCAAATGAATCATAAATGGCTAATACCTCTGAAAAGCTTCTTCCTAACACATTCGATGCGTGAGATATTGCCTTTTCTTTATCAATTTGTGATAATTTTTTGGGTTGCAAAACATACTGTTCCACTTTTTGCCAATCTCGTGTTACTTCGTGTTGATTTTCATCTAATAATACACGATCTTTAATTTTATGTGATTCGATGAAAATAAAAGTCAAATGCGTTAGAATATCATAAATATCAGAGCGTCCACGTGTGATTTCAACGTTCATCTGCTCTTCGTCAATTCGGTAACAATTTCTTCTTCGTTTAGGGGGAACAATTGCAGTAAAATGCGATTTAGAATACCCTTCGTCGGAAGTTAAATTGATGTAACGGCATTCTTCAATTCCAACCGGAAGGCGTTCGATAACGTATAATAATCCATTTAATTCTACTTTTTCTTCAGCAATGGACCCATAAATTTCAGGACGTAATTGTAATAAAGCTTCCCGTAAAGTTTCTCCTGAAATTCCCATCGGTTTATAAAAGCCACGATTAAACAAGTGACGCATCGTGATATATAATCGTTCAATGGCTGAAGATGATTCTTGAGCTCGGGAACGGGAAATGTTTTTTATTTCTTTCATTTATAAGGTATTAAGTATTTCAAATTGCAAATAAAAATCAATTTGTATACTTTTATTTTTTGCAAATTTAGGTTTTTTTATTTTGGTTGAGTGCATCTGCTATTTTTCTATCATTACTTAGTCTTGGAAGCTTATTTTGACCTCCTAATTTACCCATGGTTTTCATATAATTCTGAAATCCGTTTTTGTTCACTTTTGTAACAACTAAGCTACGTAAAACCTTACCTACAATCAAATCATCATAATATACATTTTGTTTCCGCATGGCGATATCAATTTTCAATGCAAAAGCATCCATATCTTCCGGCTCTCCCGAAGCTTCGGGGTCAAATTCAATTAACCATTCATGAAAAGGCAAGCCCTCTTTAGGAGTAATTTGAGGGGCAACCGTAAATTCATTTACACGAATTGTTGATCCTTCCATCGCTTCTTTTAAGGCACATTCTACTTCTTTACCAATTACGTGTTCACCAAATGCTGAAATAAAATGTTTAATTCGTCCAGAAACAATTACCCTGTAAGGTTTTAAACAGGTAAACTGAACCGTATCTCCAATATTATAAGCCCAAAGACCCGCGTTAGTGGAAATGATTAAAGCATAATTCACCCCTAATTCTACTTCGCCAATGGTGAGCCTTTTTGGATTTTCAGTAAAAAAATCATCTGGTTTAATAAATTCATAGTAAATTCCTGAATTTAAAAGTAATAACATGCCTATTTCCTTCTGAGAATCTTGGTAAGCGAAAAATCCTTCCGAAGCAGGAAATAATTCAATCGAGTCTACCTTTCTGCCTATTAAGTTTTCAAACTTGGCCCGATAAGGTTCAAAATTGACTCCGCCGTAGATAAAGAGATTAAAGTTTTTAAAAATTTCTCCTACTTTCTTATTTCCTTTTTGTTGTAGTTTTTCAAAATACATCTGCACCCAAGCCGGAATACCTGAAATAACAGTCATGTTTTCATGAAAAGTTTCTTCTACTATTGCATTCACCTTGGTTTCCCAATCTTCGATACAATTGGTTTCCCTGGAAGGCATTCTGTTTTTAAAAAGGTATTTTGGCACATAATGAGCGACAATTCCTGAAAGTCGGCCTAATTTTATTCCGTTTTTTTCTTCTAATATTGGGCTCCCTTGAAGGAAAATCATTTTCCCCTTAACAAAATCTGCTTTACCGGTTTCGTGAATATAACTCAAAATAGCATTTCGGGCTGCCTGAATATGGAACGGGATAGATTCTTTCGTTAGCGGAATATATTTTGCTCCGGAGGTAGTGCCGGAGGTTTTAGCAAAATAAACTGGTTTTCCTTTCCATAAAATATTCTCTTTCCCTTCAACTACTAAATCAACATACGATTTCAATGCCTCATAATCTCTCACCGGAACATATTTGACAAAATCATTATGCGTTTTAATGTCCGTAAAATGGTGATCATTGCCAAACAAAGTTCCTGAAGCTTGTTTAATCAAACTTTTAAAAACCTTTTGCTGTATCTCTTCCGGTTTTGATGCCCATTTTTGGGTATCTTTGTGTGCTTTTCTGGCTAGAAGTTTAGCCGCTAAAACTTTAATTCGCATAATTATTCGAAATCTATAAATTGAGAGGGGTCAATGGTAAAACCGTCTTTCCATAATTCAAAATGCAAGTGAATTCCGGTTGATTCTTTTCCGGTTGACCCGGCAAGTGCAATAACTTCTCCCGTTCTAACCACATCTCCTTGTGTTTTTGTTAATGATGCCGCGTGTTTGTAAACAGATAGTAAACCATATCGATGTTTAATAATTATCACATTTCCTGTGGAGGGTGTCCAATCTGCAAAAACAACACTCCCATTGGCAACTGACTTAATGGGTGTGTCTTTAGCAACTGCAATGTCAACTGCAAAATGCTTATTAACCGAACTGTATTTCTCAGTAATGTGGCCTCTTACCGGTGGAAATAAAACTAAATTTACTTTCGATTGAGCTTTTTCAAAAAGGTTATACTTGTCTTCTAAAGCAACTTGTTCCCTGAGTTTTTTTTCATCCTCTGAAGGACTTAAATCTGCTTTTGAATTCTCCGGATTTTCTTGAGCCAATATAGAGTCTTTATTAAATTTTGCATATTCCAAATCGCCTGTTAAAATCTTTTTAATAGAATTTATGTACATTTCATTTTTCTTCACTTCAATAGCCAAAGAATCTGATTTAACCGTTAAAATAGTAGCATCTTTTTTTAGTTTATTGGAAGCATATCCCGGAATAAATTCACGTAATGGTGTAAACGCAATTATATAAGTTGTGATTGAGATTAACAAAATAGAAGAAATAGTAAGCACAACAAAAACATTCATCAAGTTGAGTTTTAATGAAAAAATCTCTTCGAAGGTTTCCTCATTTAAAATCACCAACCTATTCTTGGTAAACAATTGCTTCTTGAGTCGTTGTCTTTTGAGCCGTTTTTCAGACATAATTCAATTTTAATATACAAATATAGGAATTAAACTGTCTTTAAAAAGTGGTGTTTTTCTTGTTTTAAATAATAAACCATTCACTTTAACTAACTTTTAAGTTAAGAAATACTTGAAATAGAAATAAGTCACGTAATTTTTTTTACATTTGTCCTTTCAAATATGTAAACTATGAATGCATTAGCTATATTTTTAGGAATGATAGGTCCTTGGCAAATAGGATTAATTATCGTTGTTGTTTTATTGCTTTTTGGAGGTAAAAAAATTCCGGAATTAATGAAAGGTTTGGGTAGCGGTATTAAAGAATTTAAAAATGCCGCTAAAGATGATCAACCGGCTGATTCAAAAAAAGAAGAAGAAAAAAAGGAATAATTTTTTAGAAAATTCCAATAAAAAAATTCCAAATTCCAATTAATACGATTGGGATTTGGAATTTTTTATTGAAGTTTGATGACTTCGTTACTGATTTTCTGTTTACAAGTTTCCCAGTTGAACGAACTTTTCATCATTTGAGGTTGTGGTTGTTCATTTGCTTCTTCAAAATAAGAAAGACTTTTTACAACCATAAATTCTGACCCGTCAAAATATTTTTGCGAATAAAAATCTACCATTTCTTTCAGGGAAAATTCATCTAATAAATAGTACAAATCAATAAAATCCTTTTTTGAGCCCCTTCCGGCAATAGCGTTTAATTTCATGGCTGCAATATCCTTCTTGGATACCATTCGAATTCCTTCAATTTCAATGGGCTCATCTAAAAGTTTGTACTGATAATTAACAAAATCTACTTTAATTCCTGACACATCCGTTATTAAAATGTTTTTTGAACTTTTTGAAACTTCTGTCTTCCCAAAATCAATCAAAATTGATATAAATAAATCCGAATCGATGTTTTGATTACCAAATAAATCAATATCAATTGAATTTCTATGACCTATTTGCAAGGATAAAGATGTGCCACCGACAAGATAAAAATTAGAGAATTCTTCAACTTTCATGAGTTTTCTTAAGAGTTCCATAAGTTCGGGAACAACTGTCTGTGTTTGTAGCATCTAAATTCGGTTTTGTCTATTTGAAAAATTGTTGAAACAAATGAAAGTGTGACGGCATCTAAAGACCTTGCGTTTAAAGCGGCTTTCTTTATGGCTTCCATTCCATAAAATTCTTTGATTAATTTCCAATCCTTCATTTTTCCGTATTCTAAAACTCTTTGGATAAAAAAGTTTTTGTGTTGATTGAAATCAAATCCATCCAAATCAACATCCCAAAAAAGATGTTGCGAAAAATCGGCTATAGTAATGGGTTTGTTCATAGTAACAAAGTTAATTGTTTTTATAACACCATCGTCAACTGAATTCTTTTTCTAACCTCATCCACCTCAACCACTTTTACTTGCACGTGTTGATGCAATTTCACGACTTCATTCATGTTGGAAAAACATTTAATTTCATCATATAAACCTAAAACAACTTTTCAAGTTCTTCAATCATTGCTGGACGACGAGGATATTTGGCCTTCAACTTTTGAGCTACTGCAAGAATTTTTTCTTTAGATTCAGGTAAATCATTTATTATAAATTGCATCTTTTGGGCTAAGTATTTATATTGGCTTCTTCCCTCAGAACGCTCTCCTTGCTTTTCGAATAAAGGAACAAGTAGTTCTATTATTTCAATAGAATATTGATTTTTTAGATTAGAGAAATAGGTTAATATATTGTCGAGATTTTGTTCTTTCTGAACGAGTTCAAAAAGTCGGTCAAGATAATTTTCTTGAACATAAATGGGTGCTAAATTATATAATAAAGTAGAATTAAGTCTTCTAAAATCATACAACACATATTTTTTACTTGCTTGATTGACTTTATCAATAATTGCATCTATTTCTTTTTCAATTATTTCTTTCCATTCTTCTGTTGAAAAAGTGTTTTTCCATTGATTATAATAAGGCAAACTCAATCCATTATATAATGCAAATTTCTTAGAAAAAAAGCGTATTAATACAATATCATTTTCTAAAACAGCAATCCTCAATAACTCTCTTTCCCATTGAGCTACTGTTCCGGAATGGTTCTTTTTTTCTGCAATTTTTATACCTTCTGCTAAAAGTATTTTTGCCTGTCCATATTCTTTTTGTTCAATAAGCCTATTTATTTCTATCGTTCTAATCTCAGATACTTCTAAATTTTGTTGAACAAGTTGTTGCACTTGTTCTTCTTGACCTAGTTCCTTTAGAAAAAGTATTTTCTGCTGAATAAAAAACTTCTTGTCATAATCATTATTCTTAGATCGCTCAATTTTATCATTAATAAACTCCATAAAATCATTTGTTTTATGAATAGCTATCGAAATATCAGCATATTGAGCGGTTAGGTTATATCCAAAATTACCATAATTGAAATAAATAGAATTTTGAAGTTCCTCTTTTATAAATTTAGCTATTTGTTCTTTAAATTCTATGGAAACATTAACCCTAGTTAATTCAGACAAACTATCTATAGCTTGATCTGCACATTCGGCAACATACCCATTACTATCGTCGCAATAATCAAAAACAGGACATATTTCTCGAATTAGAACTTTACACAAAACAAAAGCATCACGATAATTTTTTTTGCTAAAAAATTGATCCGAACTATCAACGTATTTTTGTAATTCCTTGCCTAGTTTATTAGAAGCATGATAATCAATAAACCCTCTTGAAGTATGGCTTCGGATAGTTTTTTTTATTAATACTGAATATTTTTTTTCTACATTAAACGATGGATTTTTTTCAGCAAAATACAACTCAAATTCATCTTTAAAATTTTTATTGATTACGGAATAGTGCTTTATAAAGTCTTGATGTTCTTGCAAAGTAATCATTTGAAGCATTTTATCAAAAGTTACTTTCTTGCTATTTGTTGTTTTTTGTGATGTTATATTGATGGTTTTTTGCTCGATAATAGCATACAAAACAGCCACAACATGTTTACAAATTGCTCCGTAATCATAGGGACAATTACATTCATGTTTTTTTATTTCGCCTTTACTTCCTAATTGGATTTCGATTTGATAATCATCTGTTCCAATAACATCTGCCGCCCAAATATTTTTTTTTATTTCTTCTATAAATTCAACATTCCCATCTTGAAAATACTCTTTTCCTATTTGTTGTATTTTTGAATCTATTTGGCTTTCAAAATCTTTTAAAGTCATTTTTTTATTTTTTCCTATTTAATAAACTCTTACAACACCATCGTCAACTGAATACGTTTCCTCACTTCATCCACTTCAACCACTTTTACTTGCACATGTTGATGCAATTTCACCACTTCATTATTTTCATGAAAAAATTTAAAATAGTGTAGTATTAAATATTACTTCTAATTTTTTGAATCAAAGCTGAAATAAAAGCAAAGTATTGATCCTTTTCAGAAAACATTTTTTCAAAATCATTAAATTTTTGTTTGTCAAAATTTTCCCCAATTAAATCCTTCAAAAAAAATAGAATTTTTTTTAATTCAATAGTTCTATTTTCAACCAAATCCTCTCTTTTTAAACCCAATATCTTGATAGTAGTTTCTGCTCTTTGATTAACCGGGAAAAGTAGAAAAGTTTGAGTTAAATCATCATATTCAAATTTAAAAAAATCTTGAGGATTCTCATCAACTGGATGAATAAAAGGTCCATCTTCATTTTCCAAAGGAAATTTATCTCCTTTATTGGCTTTTCCATTACAAATAGAACATGATAATAAAAAATTATTCCATTCAAAACATAGTTCAGGATACTTAGATTTAGGCTTGAAGTGTTCAATCTGACCGTAATCAACATGTGTGATACGACTTTCGCAAAAAGCACATTTTTTATTAAACATCTTCTTTAAAGCCGATTTTACGTCTTTATGATTATAGCGTTTTTCAGCTGTGCCTATTGCTCTTTTGTTTGCTAATGTATTTGATTGATTATAAACTTCTTTTGCTAATAAATACTGTTCAGTCCAATTTAAAGAATTCTGAACTAAAACATTTGGCTTTGCTGTTCTAGTTACTTTTATCATTTTAAATATTTTTCTGCAAACTTCTTTAGTTTAATATCTAATTCTGTTTCCTCCTTTTTTTGTCCATAAACTTCCTGAACCAAAGGAGATAGTGATTCTAATTTTTCTAAATCAGATTTAGCTAGGTTTTTCTTGCCTTTTAATTTGATATAATCATCAACAGCCTTTTGAGTTTCTTTAGATCTTGGGCTTTCTACTTCAAATAAATCAGAAGTTAAAATTTGGTCAATTCTCCAACCTTTAACACTCTCCGGATTATTATCAATAACAACTTTATCTCCTTCTTTTCTACAAACTACAATGTTTGCATTTCTATCCTGAGCTGCTTGAACAATTAATGGACTGTGAGCAGTAACAATAAACTGTGCTTTTGGAAAATGATGAGATAATTTATTAATAACTGTTCGTTGCCATTTAGGGTGTAAATGCAAATCTATTTCATCAATCAAAATAATTACAGGTTGTTCTAATGGGTTGTCTTTTTCTGGATATTCTTCCATCATTTTTGATGCTATATCTACTAATAAAGCTGTTATGGTTTGATAACCAAAGCTTAAATCTCTTAGATTAATCCAATCTTTAGTATTAATTTTAACTTCTAATGAAGATTTATCATTTAAATTTTTGACTTCTTTTATTCTTAAATCAAAAACATCAGGAAGAAAATCGATTAAAATATTTTTAATAATTTCTAATTGATTTACTAATTGATTTTTAATTTCAATATCGGAGGTTTGAACAGCTAAATACTTTTGCAAATACCATTCTTCTACGTTTATTAATTCAACACTTTCATCAAATAGAGATGAAAGTTTATCTTGATTAAAGGAGTTACTTGAAAAACTTGGGTTTTTACTCATCCGTCTAGAAGCACCATAAGAAAAAAGTAATAAGTTATTCAAATCTGCGTCAAAAGTCAATTCTTTTACATTAGATCCGTCCTTATCAGAGTTAATTGATATAAAATAATCTTTTTTATTTGTATCATTATTTAATCTGTAACGAACAAAACTCTTACTATTATAAATTCCATTAGGATTAGTTATAATAGTTAAAGGTTGCTTTTGGCTATAAAATTTTTGATTGTTCTTAAACTCATTGAATATAAATGAATTTGCAATCACTTTCAATAATGTTGTTTTACCTGATCCATTATCTCCAAGTATAATTGTCCAAGGTGAATACTTCCCCTTACTATCAGACAAATCTAACTTTTGAGCCTCCTTGAAACAACCTACGCTTCCCAAATCTAACGAAATGAAATACAGTTGACTTTCTCTATTTAAATTTTTAATTTCCATTATTATAACTCTATTTAACAAAAATACGAAAATTATATTACCATCGTCAACTGAATCCTTTTCCTCACTTCATCCACCTCAACTACTTTTACTTGCACATGTTGATGCAACTTCACGACTTCATTCACATCCGAAACAAATCCGGCTTTCAATTGTGAAATATGAACCAAGCCGCTTTCTTTTAATCCAATATCTACAAAACAACCAAAAGCAGTAATGTTGTTGACAATTCCAGGCAAAATCATGCCCGTTCTTAAATCGGACATTTTTTTGACATTTGGGTCAAATTCAAAAACCTTTGCTGATTTTCTTGGGTCTAATCCGGGTTTTTCGAGTTCTTTTAAAATGTCTTTGATTCCTAAAATTCCGATGGTTTCATTGGTGTAATTTTCAGATTTTATCAAAGCAATTTTCTCTTTATTTCCAATTAAATCAGTTAACGAAATTTTCAACTCTTTCGCCATTTTTTCAACAATAGCATAGGCTTCCGGATGAACAGCTGAATTGTCTAATGGATTTTTTCCGTTTTGTATGCGAATAAATGCGGCTGCTTGTTGATAGGCTTTTTCGCCTAAACGGGGGACTTTTTTCAATTGCTTTCGATCTTCGAATGGACCGTTTTCTTGCCGGTAAGCAACAATATTTTCAGCCATTTTTTCACCAATGCCCGAAACATAACTCAATAAGGATTTACTAGCGGTATTTAAATTTACTCCCACAGAATTTACACATCGAACCACCACTGAGTCCAACTCTTCTTTCAACTTCGTTTGATCTACATCGTGCTGGTATTGTCCGACACCGATGGATTTTGCATCAATTTTTACCAACTCCGACAACGGATCGGAAAGTCGTCTTCCGATGGAAACCGAGCCCCGAACCGTCACATCATAATTTGGAAATTCATCTCGAGCAATTTTTGATGCGGAATAAACGGATGCACCGGCTTCTGAAACTACAAATACTTGAACTGGTTTGTCGAAGGCAATTTTTTTAAGGAAAATTTCTGTTTCACGACTGGCTGTTCCGTTTCCAATAGATATCGCTTCAATATTGTATGCATTAACCATCGAACGGATTTTTTTCATTGCCATCGCATGTTCATTTTGTGGTGGATGCGGATAAATCGTTTCATTGTATAACAAATCTCCTTTCTCATCCAAACAAACCACTTTGCAACCCGAACGATAACCTGGATCAATAGCCAAAATTCGCTTTTCTCCCAAAGGAGGAGCAAGCAATAACTGACTTAAATTTTGAGCAAAAACATCAATCGCTTTCGCGTCGGCTTTCATTTTAAATTCTTGTAGTGTTTCATTGGAAATAGCAGGTTCTAACAATCGCTTGTAACTGTCTTTGATGGCTAGTTTTAGTTGATGTGCCGTTTCTTTATTGTTTTTAATAGTATTATTTTCAATGAATTCCAGAGCTTCTGCTCCCGAACCTTCGGGATCAATTTCGACATTCATTTTTACAAAACCTTCGGCTTCTGCACGAAGCATCGCCAGCAGCCGGTGCGAAGGTGCTTTAGAAAGTGGTTCCGCCCAATCAAAATATTGATTGAATTTTTGAGCATTTTCATCATCTTTTTTGCTTTTCACCACTTTCGTTGAAACAATGGCTTTTCGTTGAAACAAACGACGCAGATTTTTACGCATAAAACTATTTTCATTGATCCATTCGGCAATGATGTCGCGAGCTCCTTGCAAGGCTTCGTCTTCATTGGCTACTTTGTCATTCAAATACTTAGAAGCAATAAACTCGATATCATCACTATTTTGAGCCATGATGATTTTAGCCAACGGCTCTAATCCTTTTTCGCGAGCGGTATCGGCTTTGGTTTTTTTCTTCTTTTTATAGGGTAAATAATAATCTTCTATTTCCTGTAAGTCGAAACTGATTTCAATTTTTGCTTTTAATTCCGTTGTCAATTGTCCTTGCTCGTCAATCGATTTTAAAATCGATTCTTTTCGTTTGACAATCTCTTCAAATTGTTTATTGAGTTTAAATATTTGTTCAATTTGCACTTCATCTAAATTGCCGGTTTGGTCTTTGCGATAACGGGAAATAAAGGGAATGGTGCAGTCTTCGGAAAGCAAATTTATGGTGTTTTCAATTCCTTTAACGGGTACATTGAGTTGGTTTTGTATAAACTGTATGTTGGTCATTACGATATAAATTCTAAGTGATTTTTTTGTTGAAATTTTATCATGTAAATGCAAAAAAAATGAAAAATCCATCAATTAACTGACTGAATTTAGCTAATCTGAGTCATTAGACTGACTAAATTAACATAAAATCAATCCTGTACAATAAAATCTTTTGGATCCACTTTTTGAAATTCCGGTTGAATATTCACGTGGTTGATATTGAATTTTTCATAAAGTACTTCTTCAATTTCATGTAATAAATCGTTGAATTCACTCATTTTAATGTCAGCAGCACAATCTAAATGAGCTTCCAAATGCAATTCTTCTTCATTCAAATGCCAAACATGAATGTGGTGTAACTTCCCTACTCCATTAATTTGATGAACTTCGCGAACAATGTCTTTAATGTCAATGTATTCAGGCGTAAACAGCATTAGCATTTTGGTAGATTTTAAAAACAAATCAATACCTACCACAATTAAGTAAATAGCAATGAGCATCGTTAATACACTATCTACCCAATAAATTTGGTAATACTTCATCAATATTCCTCCGGTTAAAACAGCAACAGATGCCATCATATCTGTAAACAAATGCAAATAAGCCGATTTCATATTTAAATTGTGAGCGGCATCTTTACGAAGTAATAAAACAGAAAAACCATTAACTGCAATTCCTAAAAGAGCCAACCAAATTACTAAGTTAGAATCTATAGGCTCTGGCTTCATGATTTTGATCATGGCATGGTAGATCAATATAAACGCAACGACAATCAAAGTGGATGCATTTATAAACGCAGCAATCAATTCGGCTCTTTTGAATCCGAAGGTCTGATTAACGGATGCTTTACGACGAGATAATTTGTGAGCTACTAAACTAAATATAAGTGATAATACATCCGAAAAATTGTGCAACGCATCTGATATCAATGCCAAACTTCCCGATACAATTCCACCAATCACCTGAGCAATTGTAATAAGGGTGTTGAGTAAAATGGAATAAATTAAATTATTTCCTTTTACGTTGTGTTTGTGAATTCTAGGGTTGGTGGACATTTGGTTTTATTTTTTTTTAACCATTAAGGAAATGAGGTTCAATAAGGAAAAAATTTTATTTGAAAAATTAATGCTTAAAAAAATATTCTAATAAAATAATCAGTAAGTAAATTAAAAATATTCCAAAAAGAGGAATATAAAATTTAAAATCTCTTTTTTCTTTCCTTATAAAACTTGCTATTAAAAATACAATTACTCCAATAAAAAAAATAATGTTTAAAATATTTATAATCAAATAATTAAATGATTTTCCTCCACTATAATTATCCACATATAAATTAGTGTAGTAAACTGTTGTAAAAAACAGAATAACATTTATAATAAAAAAATAAACAAAAAATCTAAAGGCCCAATTTTTATAAATTATACCATTCATTAGTTTTAAAGTAATAATATTTTAAACCCCTAAGAAAAATTAAGAACATAATTTAATGAACCTTAATTCCTTAATGGTTTAAATCGTTATGAACAACTTATTTTATTCACTCGATTCTGATGCCTTCCTCCCTCAAATTCTGTTTTCAAAAAAGTATCCACCATTTCCACTGCTTGCGGAATGGAAGTAAATCGTGCCGGAATACTGATAATATTAGCATCATTATGTAATTTTGCTAAACCTGCTAGTTCTTTGGTCCAACATAAAGCAGCTCTGATACCTTGGTGTTTGTTAACCGTCATGGCAATGCCGTTTCCACTGCCGCATATTACAATTCCCAAATCTGCCTTTCCTGTTTCCACATCCGTTGCAACGGGATGTCCAAAATCAGGGTAATCGACACTGTCTTCCATATCTGTTCCGTGATTAAATACTTGGTGACCATTTTTCTCTAAAAATGCTACAATTGCTTTTTTGTAATCCGGACCTGCATGGTCGTTTCCAATGGATATTTTCATACTATCGTTAAGTTGTTATTTTTATCTTTACAAAAATAATCAAATTCAATGAGCTCGGTATGAAATTTAACGGACAGATTTGCTCCTTTGATGACAAAGCTTTGTATTGGGAATTACATATCCCAATCCCGGAGTCCGTTTTTCAACAATTACATACTGAAGCTAAAGACAAACGTTTTATTTGCACGTTAAAAAACGAGTATTCTTTTCATTGTGCGATGCTTCCAAAAGTGACTTTTCATTACATTTTATTGAATAGAGAAGTCTGTAAAAAACTGAATTTACTTTTAAACGACGAAATTGAAGTAGTATTAGTGAAAGACGAAAGTAAATACGGAATGCCCCTTTCCGAGGAAATGCAAGAAGTTTTTTTCAGCGACCCCGAAGGAAGTGAACTCTTTCATCAACTCACACCCGGAAAACAACGAACGCTAATTCATGTGGTAAACAAATACAAAAGTTCACACCTACGGATTGAAAAAACGTTTGTTATTTTGGATCATTTGAAAAACAGAAAAGGCGTTTTGGATTTTAAGGGATTGAATGAGGATTTTAAGAATTTTAAGAATAGATTTTAAAGATGCAGCTGATTCCTGTTTTATAAGTAAATTAATAATCAACGAATCAGCGGCAAAAAAACAGCAATGAAAAAATACAACTACATCATCCTCGGTTCCGGTTTATCAGGTTTGCTCACCGCTTATAGGATGGCGAATGATTCTTGGTTTGATGACAAATCAATTCTTCTCATTGATAAAGAAATCAAAAATCAAAACGACCGAACTTGGTGTTTTTGGGAAAAACCCTATGGTGAATTCGACTCCATCCTATCCAAAACTTGGGAAAAAGCATTCGTAGGAAATAAAGATTTTCAACAATCGTTTGATATGCATCCGTATTTGTACAAAATGATTCGAAGTAGTGATTTTTACAAACTGGCATTCGACACTATTTCATCAAAATCTAATTTTACTTTTGAAAAAGATAAAATTTTAAGTTGGAAAACAATTGAAAATTCAGTTGAAGTTCTAGGAAAAAATCAAACGTACTCTTGTAATTTACTATTGAACAGTTTTTTCGATGTTAATACAATTCTCAATCAAACCAAGTATCCGTATTTAAAACAACATTTCATCGGCTGGTTTATCAAAACAAAAGAAGAAATTTTTGATGATTCAGAAGTGAAATTCATGGATTTTACGATTGTACAAAACGGAAATACCCGCTTTATGTATGTTCTGCCAACTTCAAAAAAAGAAGCCTTGTTTGAATATACGCTGTTTTCTGAAGATTTATTGGAAAAAAAAGAATACGAAAAAGCCATAGAACAGTATCTTCTAAATCGGGGAATCACCGATTATGAAATTGTAGAAAAAGAAGCCGGAAATATACCAATGACGTGTTTTGCTTTTCACAAACAAAATTCTGAACGTATTTTATTTATCGGAACAGCTGGTGGTTGGACAAAAGCTAGTACAGGTTTTACTTTTTTCAACAGTACAAAACAATCTGAAAAATTGGTTGATTTTCTAAAAACTAGTCAAAACTTAACCAAATTCCATCAAAAAAACCGCTATTGGTTCTATGACTTAATTTTGTTGGAAGTTTTACACCAAAATAACGAATTAGGTGCTCAACTTTTTGGAACACTTTTTGAAAAAAATTCAGTGCAAGAAATCTTCACATTTTTAAATGAAGAAGGCACTCTATTTTCTGATTTAAAAGTAATGATGTCCTTGCCGAAATGGCTATTTATTAAAGCAACTTTTCGGGCAGTATGGAAATTAAAAGGATAAAAAGAGCCGCTGATTCGCTGATTTTTAAATTTTACAATATAAAATCAGCGAATCAGCGGCAAAAAAAAAAATTACTAAATAACTGATAATCTTATCTTTATCATAAAATAAACATTAAATAGTTCTTTTGTTAACAGTATTTCATAATTGCTTGATACTGAGGTAACATTAAATTAACATACTGTGTTGATAAATTAAGATAGAATTTTAGAACTTTTTTGAGGAAGTAAAGAAAATTTTTCTAATGAAAAAAAGGAATGAAAAAATCAAGATTAGTTATGATTTTTTACTTTAAAATTATCAACTTTTTAAACTCAGTTTTCAACATATTTTAACAATAAAGTTATGAATAAAATGAAGTAAGAATTGCATGTTAACAACGGTTAATAAAAACAAAAAAAATCTTCATTTTAAGGATTTTAACCTTTTTAAAGCCTGTTAATAAGTCTGTATAACTTACAACAACTTTTAATGTAAAGTATAATGTATAAAGTTATTGTACAAATGAACACGCTATAATAAGTATCATAAATTTTAAATTAATTTAATTTTTATTTTTATTGTATTTAATAAATGTTGAAAACTATGTGAGTTTTAGATGGAAGAAGTTTCAAGTTTAAGGTTTCAAGTCTTGAAGGATTTATTTTTTCTATTTCTTAAATCTGTGTTCTTTCAAATTTAGAATTTAGAAATTAGAAAGGATATTTCTATGTTTTCCTTGCTTTCTGTGAGAAACATCTATTCCACAACCCGCAAATGACTATCTAAATTATCAATAATCTCTTTTACAAAAGCAGCATCTTCCGCATGTACTTTCAATTTAATACCGCCATATGCAATACTGGCAAACGGATTTATGGAAACAATGGTTTCATTTTCAAAAAAGTATTGAATTCCTTCGTTTTCTAAAATAGATTTTAAAACAGCAATTTCTGTGGGTAAATTAAAAATTGCAACGGTTATAAATTCTTTCATCTTTAAAATTTTAATAAAGATACAAAAGTTATATTTTCAATAAATCTCTAATTCAAATTCTATTTTCTCCTATCTTATTCGTAATTTTCAACTTTATTAGAAAAGAATTATGAGTAAGAAACCAAAAAAATTAGCAAACAAGAATAAAGATTTTACAACACAGATATTTAAAATTCTGTCTAAAGAGACCAGTAAGTCATTCAATTATAAACAAATAGCAGCAATTTTAGAACTTAGTGATACTAAAAGCAGAAATGAAATTATTAGAGATTTAAAAATATTAAAATCTCAAGATAAGATTCATGAAGTTGAAGTTGGTAAATATCAAATGGTTTCAAAATCTGAATATTACGAAGGAACTATTGATATGACTTCCCGTAAAACCGGTTATTTTGTTTGCGATGAATTGGACGAGGATGTATTTGTGCCTTTTATTAATTTAAATCATGCATTGGATAATGATAAAGTAAAGGCGTATATCTACAATCGTAGAAGTTCTCGCAGACCTGAAGCAGAAGTTTTAGAGATTTTAGAACGTGCCAAAACGGAGTTTGTGGGTGTGATTGATGTACAAAAGAATTTTGCTTTTGTTACAACAGCCAATGCAAAAATGTATACCGATATTTTTATTCCTAAAAATAAAATGGGAGACGCTGAACACGGAGATGTAGTGTTAGTGAAAATGGAAGATTGGCCAACAAAAGCGGATAGTCCGTTTGGATCAGTGATTAAAGTTTTAGGAAAACCAGGTGAACACAATACAGAAATACACGCTATTTTGGCAGAATATGGTTTACCTTATGATTTTCCTATTGAAGTAGAAGCGTATGCAAATAAAATTGATACGTCTATTACCGAAGAAGAAATTGCTAAACGTCGCGATATGCGAAAAACATTAACGTTTACAATTGACCCACGAGATGCAAAAGATTTTGATGATGCTTTATCATTTGAAAAATTAGACAATGGAAATTTTGAAATAGGCATTCACATTGCCGATGTATCTCATTATTTGCAAGAAGGAACTATTTTAGATGACGAAGCCTATAAACGAGCTACATCGGTTTATTTAGTCGATCGTGTTGTTCCTATGCTTCCTGAGGTTTTAAGTAACGACGCGTGTTCGCTGAATCCGCACGAGGATAAATTTACCTTTTCTGCAATTTTTGAAATAACTCCTAAAACAGAAGTGGTCAATCAATGGTTTGGAAGAACAGTGATTTATTCCGATCAACGTTTTTCCTATGAAGAAGCTCAACACATTATTGAAACTAAAAATGCCATTATTCCGGCTGAAATTTCCTTAACCGGAAAAGAGTATCATACGCCACAACCTGTTGTTGAAGCAACATTGAAATTAGATGAATTAGCTAAAATTCTTCGTCAAAAACGAATGGCAAATGGTGCGATTTCTTTTGATAAAGTAGAAGTAAAATTCAATTTGAATGAAGAAGCAGAACCGGTGGGTGTTTTCTTTAAAGTTTCAAAAGATGCCAATCATTTGATTGAAGAATTCATGTTATTAGCCAACAGAAAAGTGGCTGAATTTATAGGTAAGCAAAAGAAAACATTTGTGTATCGCATTCATGATGAACCCAATGAAGATAAATTAATCAATTTACAAACGGTTATTTCGAAGTTTGGATACAGTATTAATTTCAAATCAAAACAAGATATTTCCAAGTCATTAAATACGTTATTGAATGATGTGAATGGTAAAAAAGAACAAAATTTAGTAGATACATTGACTATACGAAGTATGAGTAAAGCGGTTTATTCTACTGAAAATATTGGTCATTACGGATTGGCTTTTGATTACTATTCGCATTTTACCTCGCCTATTCGTCGGTATCCGGATGTGATGGTGCATCGTTTGTTGCAGTTTTATTTAGATGGAGGAAAATCAGCCGATGCGGATATTTTTGAAGAAAAATGTGGTCATTCCTCTGAAATGGAGAATTTGGCAGCACAAGCGGAACGCGACAGTATCAAATACATGCAGGTAAAATACATGCAAGACCATAAAGATCAAGAGTTTATAGGGGTTATTTCAGGTGTAACCGAATGGGGAATTTACGTAGAAATCATCGAAAACAAATGTGAAGGAATGGTGCGTATTCGAGAAATAAAAGAAGATTATTATGTATTTGATGAAAAACAATATGCCTTAGTAGGTGAAGTTTCTAAGAGTATTTTACAATTAGGTGACGAAGTTTACGTTAAAGTTAAAAATGCCGACTTAGTGAAGAAGCAATTGGATTTTCATTTTATTAGAAGGAATGAATAAGTAGGCAGTTGGTAGTTTTTAGTGGTCAGTTTTCCCGCGAGGTTTTTTAATCTATAGATTTAATCTAAGTTTACTTATGAAGAATTTATTTTTTATTACTTTTTTTGTTCTAATTGCTTTTCAATGTAAAGCTGATACAATAAGTACTTGACATGTTTATTATAATAAAATTAAGTTTAAAGAATTTAATCAATACAATAACAAAGAAAAATTAGTTCTAAAAAGAAGTGATTTCAAAGTTGGTGATACTATTTCTATAAAATATTACACTGATACAAAATGTCACGATTGTATTGGTTCTTTTACGGTAGAATGTGAAGAAAAATATATTGTAGGTTCAGATATTATAGAAAATGAATACTTAGTTAAGTTTTCTGTTGAAGAAATAATACATTACTTAAATAAAAATAATTGTAAAAATGTTGTTTTCTATTTATACCCAAATGGATTTACAGGAGCAAGAGTAAAAGAACTTCTTTTTGAAGTTGAATTGATCTAGTAAATAAACAACTATATATTTTATTTTGATGTTTTATTTAAATTCATCAATTATCAAAATCATCTCATCATGAAAAAAATCATCTTACTTTTTATTTTAACTACTTCTTCCCTTTTTGCTCAAACCGTAACCAAAAAACCGGGAGATTTTACATCGGTAAAAGTTTTTGATCAGATATCTGTTCAATTAATTCCAGGTACGGAAAGTAAAGTGGAAATCAAAGGATCCAGAGCTTCGGAAGTAGAAGTAATCAATAAAAACGGCGAATTAAAAATAAAAATGCCGCTGCAAAAATTACTACAAGGCGAAGAAATTGAAGCAACTGTTTACTACCAAAAACTCGAAACTGTAGAAGCCAGCGAAGGTTCGTATGTAATTGCTGAAACACCAATTAAGACCGTTATTTTTAGTTTGAATGCCAAAGAAGGAGCGGAAATACGAATCGCTTTAGAAGTACAAAGAGCAACCCTAAAAATCAATTCCGGTGGTAAAATAAAAGTTACCGGAACTACTGATAATCTAGATGCTGTTTTAACATCCGGAGCTGAACTGGATGCAGAAAAGTTTATCAGTAAACAAACTACCGTCAACTTAAAAGCTGGTGGAAGTGCTACCATTTTTGCAACCGATTTTGTCGATGCAAAAGTCAGTGCCGGTGGTGATATCTTTATTCACGGCAGTCCAAAACAAATTAATCAGAAAGTCGTAATTGGCGGAACTATTACAGAAGTGAAGCGATAGTTTATCAATTTATAAAATTTAAGTTATATTTGTTTTACTCGACGTCCGGTCAAAACAACTATAAAGACTTTTATGATTGATGATATTTTAGCGGCTGTTCCTTTGGGTTTCTTTCTGTCATTTATGATTGGACCCGTTTTTTTTGTTTTATTGGAAACCAGTATTACCAAAGGTTTTCGGGCCGCTGTGACTTTTGATTTAGGTGTTTTACTGGGAGATGTTGTTTTTATTACCATCGCCTATTTTAGTAGTTATCGCTTAATTACCAGTATAAAAGACCAACCCGCTTTATTTGTTTTTGGTGGAATTTTGATGCTGACGTACGGTGTTATTTCTTTTTTTAAACTTCGTAAAACATCCAAATTACCGGTAGACGAAGTGGCTGTAGAAATTATCCGTAAAGATTATTTCGGACTTTTTGCCAAAGGGTTTTTATTGAATTTTATCAATATTGGCGTACTCGCATTTTGGTTGGCTATCATTATCACTATTGGTCCAAAACTGGACATGGAACAAAACCGAATGATTGTTTTTTTTGCATCTGTTTTGCTTAGTTACTTCGTAACCGACCTTTTTAAAATCGTCTTAGCCAAAAAACTACGTGCCTATTTGAACCCCCACAACATTATCAAAATCAAAAAGTTAATCAGTATTGTATTAATGGTTTCCGGTTTGCTTTTAATGATTCAAGGTTGGCTTCCTAAAAACAAGGAGCTGATTAATACGTTGGATGGTATTGAGAAACAGGAGTATAAGTAGATTTAAGTTTGAAATATTTATATTTTTTATACGTTTGATTATTAAATAAGTTCAAATGAAATTTACATTCTTTACTCTTTTATTTACTACATATTTTTTTGGTTTTGCTCAAGACACTTTGGTTGCTAAAAAAAGCAATTTAGGACTAATTGCTGCTACGGAAATGAATGTAGTATACCGTGGCGTTAGAAATCCAATTGAAATTGCCGTACCCCATGCAAAATCATATACCATTTCTGGATTAGGTGTAAAAAAAGAAAATGGAAAATATTATATTGTTCCTGGAGCTGGAAATGAAATGGTTGTTACGTTGGAAATTATTTTAGATGATGATTCAAAAGTAGTTGAAGAGCATGTTTTTAGGATATTAAATATAGGAAAAGTTCAAGGAAGAATAAATGAAAGAAATTGCAAAGACTGTATTGTTATCATGCAAATATCAGAATTACAAAATGCTGAAATTTCTGTTTATTTTGAAGATTTTATAATTGAACAGAAGATGAAAGTATCGAGTTTTAGTATTAAATTTGATAATACTATGAATTTAGAGATAGCTGGAAACAAAATTGACGAAGGAACATTCAATCAGCTTAAAAAATTAAAAAACAACTTTGAGTTTAAAATTCATAATATAAACTATACTGAAGGCTTATTCGGCAGTTTTCAAAGTGCTGGAGAGATTCACGTTAGAATATCACATTAATTTTTTACAAAAAAAGAGCTACTTTTAAGTAACTCTTTCAGAGGCATCTTCCGAAGATTCGGAACTGATTCGAACCGGGGTAGACGGTTTTGCATTATCTTTAATTAATTTTTTTTAAAAATTTACAACAAAAAAAAGCTACCAAATTGGTAATTCTTTCAGAGGCATCGCCCGGATTCGAACCGGGGTAGACGGTTTTGCACTATCTTTAATTAATTTTTTCTAAAAATTTACAACAAAAAAAGAGCTACTTTTCAGTAACTCTTTCAGAGGCATCGACCTCCCGATAGCTATCAGGAGAACCGAGGTAGACTGTTTTGCATCGTCTTTAATTAATTTTTTCTAAAAATTTAGCATAAAAAAACCTCCAAGTTTCCTTGAAGGTTTCAGAGGCATCGCCCGGATTCGAACCGGGGTAGACGGTTTTGCACTATCTTTAATTAATTTTTTCTAAAAATTTAGCATAAAAAAACCTCCAAGTTTCCTTGAAGGTTTCAGAGGCATCGCCCGGATTCGAACCGGGGTAGACGGTTTTGCAGACCGGTGCCTAGCCGCTCGGCCACAACGCCTAATGTATGGACGGCAAATGTAAATAAAAAGTTTAAAGTTAAAAAGTTTAAAGTCAAAAAACTTTTATAAAAAGTAACCTGAAACTTGAAAACTAAAACAAAATCAACTTCTATATTCCTCCATTTGAATGGTAACTGCTTCCACATCACCACCAATGGGTGGATTGAGTTTTGATACCTCAATCATAACCCGAGCTATAGAAGGAATCTCTTTAAAAATTCTCGAAATAATTCGATGAGCTACATGTTCCAATAATTTCGAACGAATGGCCATTTCTTCCAATACAATTCGGTTTAATAAAACATAATCTACCGTGTCATGTAAATTATCAGAGATAGCTGATTTTCGCATATCGGTTTTTACTTCTAAATCAATTGAATAATCAGAGCCAATTTTGCTTTCCTCAAGCAAACAACCATGAAAAGAAAAGGTGCGAATGTTTTGTAACCGAATAGTGCCCATAATTTTATGTTTTTAATAGGTAAAAGGACAATTGCTGATTCCTTGGAATACATCTAATCCAATTGTAATCATGTGTGTTCCTGAATTATAATTAATCAATTTGTTCAACGTAACCTGATAGGAATAAGCAAAATAAAAATTGCTTCTTTTTAAACCTAACTTCGGACCTATATTTAAAGGTTCTAACAATTGGTCATTCAAAAAACGATAAGATATCCCTGCCCAATAATAATAATAATCAAAGTTATAAAAACGTAGCTTCAAAGTCAAGTTGGTAGAGTATCTTTTATAACTTTCTAAATAGTGAAACAATATAGAAGGCGCCAGATTAAAATTACTGTTGGAAGAATTTTTCCATTTATAATCCATAAAAACACTTGATAATTAAGAAGTTGAACAGGTTGAATAGCACCAAAAACACTTAGATTTTTATTTGATAAAACCGCAACCTATAACTTGCGCACAACTGTTTTCATCTTTTACAACCTCCATTTAGATTCCGGTTGCATCAATTTGGAAAATATTATTGTTTCCATAGTTTACTCCGTTTAGATAGTAGGTGTAATTTCCGCTACCTCCGAATTTTGATGTTGTCAACTGATTTTAATACGTTTAAGCAAAAGCCAAAGCAATCAGAATATATTTTGAAATGTAAATCTATTTATTTTCGAACAAGTATCCTCATTAAGAACTGTTGCTGAATGATTTCCAGTTGATGAATTAGTAAATGCATTTTTGGTATAGAGTAAACTAGCATTGCCGGAATAGGATCGGTATTTTTTAACTAATTCCATGGGTCATGATTACCGCAACCTCAATTGTGTTTGAAGATGGTGTTTAACTCTAACCCTATTTACACAAAATACCTTTGGGAGAGAGTGAAAAAATTTTCGGCAATGTTTAATTTTATTACAACAACATTAGAAATTACTCGAGTTCAACAAATCATTTTCCGCAGAAAGCTATTTTTTTCATATTTTTGTCGCTCATTTATTGGTTATGTCAGAAGAAAAGTCACTCAATTTCATTGAACAAATAATCGAAGAAGATTTAAAAAATGGTTTTCCGAAAGGAAAGCTTCGTTTTCGCTTTCCACCGGAACCAAATGGCTACCTTCATGTGGGTCATGCCAGTGCTATTTGTTTAAATTTCGGATTAGGAATTGAATATCAATCGCCCGTGAATTTGCGTTTTGATGATACCAATCCCGCCAAAGAAGAACAGGAATTTGTTGATGCCATCAAACGTGATGTGCAATGGCTTGGATTTCAGTGGGATGAAGAACGTTTTGCGTCCGATTATTTTCAGGAATTATACCATTGGGCTGTCGAGTTTATTAAAAAAGACAAAGCCTATATCGACAGCCAATCTTCTGAAGAAATGGCAAAACAAAAAGGTACACCGACGCAAGTAGGAACAAATAGTCCATTTAGAAATCGTTCGGTTGAAGAGAATCTTGACCTTTTTGAACGTATGAAAAACGGAGAATTTCCGGGAGGAACACATGTTTTACGGGCTAAAATCGATATGGCTTCTACAAATATGTTGATGCGTGATCCGATTATGTATCGAATTTTGCATAAACATCACCATAGAACAGGAGACACATGGTGTATTTATCCAATGTATGATTGGGCTCATGGAGAAAGTGATTATATAGAAGGTATTTCACATTCACTTTGTACATTAGAATTTTTGCCACACAGAGAATTATATGATTGGTTTTTAGATCAAATATATGACTCATCAAAAGTCCGTCCGAAACAAAGAGAATTTGCCAGAAGAAATCTTTCGCATACGGTAGTAAGTAAACGAAAATTGTTGCAATTGGTTCAAGAAGTTCACGTTACAGCATGGGATGATCCACGCATGAGTACGATTTCCGGTATGAGGAGAAGAGGTTATACCCCTGCTTCCATTCGGAATTTTGCCAAAACGATTGGTATTGCCAAACGAACCAATTTAATTGATGTTTCGCTTTTAGAATTCTGTGTTCGCGAAGATTTGAATAAAACTGCTCCTCGTGTGATGGCGGTTTTAAATCCGGTTAAGCTAGTAATTACCAATTATCCGGATAGCCAAGAAGAATGGTTGGAAGCCGAAAATAATCCGGAAGAAGAGATTTTGACGTATAGAAAAGTGCCTTTTTCAAAAGAATTATACATCGAAAGAGAAGATTTTCAAGAAGAAGCCAATAAGAAATTTTTCCGATTAACGTTGGGAACAGAAGTGCGTTTAAAAAATGCCTACATCATCAAAGGTGAAAATGTTATCAAAGATGCTGAGGGAAATATCACCGAAATTCATGCTTCGTATGATGTTGATTCTAAGTCGGGTAGTGGTACAGAAGCCAGTCAACGCAAAGTAAAAGGAACCATTCATTGGGTTTCTGTTCCACATGCAATAGAAGCAGAAGTTCGCATTTATGACCGATTATTTACGCACGAAAATCCGGATGGTGACAAAGAAGTTGATTTTAAAGAATACATCAACCCTAATTCATTAGAAGTAATAACCGGATATGTTGAACCAAGTTTAAAATCTGCTCAACCGGAGTATAAATTTCAGTTTCAACGATTGGGTTATTTTTGTGTGGATAAAGATTCTTCTGCAGAAAAATTGGTTTTTAATAAAACCGTTGGTTTGAGAGATACTTGGGCAAAAGTGGAAGCGAAGGAGTAAAAATTTTTTCAGCGAGTGTGTCATTTCGACGATAGGAGAAATCACATATCGTAAATTAAAAATCGTTTATCAACTTTATGTGATTTGCATTGTCTGTTCGCTATCGCTCGAGTCTCCTATCGTCGAAATGACACAGCGATAGAACTTTATAAATAAAAACTATAAAAGCCACAAATTACTGTGACTTTTTCTATTATTACTATTTTCTATTGATTTTTAATTTCTATTATCAAAAACAATCAAAAATGGCTTTTTTAGAGCTTTTTTTAGGAAGAAAAAACAAAAGGCAATGTTAATTGAAGCCTTATTCAATGAAAGTGAATTTAAACGTTTCTAATTCGTTTTTAATGATTTTCTAACCGCTTTTCCATCCTTAAGAAAACAAAAACGAAAATTTCTGCGTTTTCCGTGTTTTCTGTGAGAAAATCTATTTCATCCAATAAATCCGTGTGCCATTAAAAACAAAAAAAGAGACCCTAAGGTCTCTTAAAGATTAATAATTTATATTTTTTAAAATCCATCTTTATAACTAATTAAGGTATTTTGTAAACTTTAAGAAAAAACTAAATCAATTTAATTTTTTCTTTTATAATAGTGATACCTTTAGAATATTTGTCTTGAAGAATTAAATCATTATTTATAAGATAAAGTATTATAGTTATAGGAAATATTAAAACAGAAATGAATTTTAGTAAAGTTCGTTTAATTCGATTACTTAAACTTAGAAATTTAAAGTCATTTTTATTTACCACTATTATATTTAATACTTTCTTACCAATTGTAGTTCCATTAAAGAAAAAATCAAAAACAAGAAAATAAGCTAGAAATGTAAAATGTGTAATTTCTAATGAATAGTTGATTTCCAAATCACCTAAAAAATCACTCCCTAATGAAATTCTTTTTTCAAGTTTTGTTAAAGAAAAAAATAAGCTAATGAATATTGAATATATAATATAATCAACTACTAAAGCCCCAATTCTTAACATTAATACTTTACCCATAAAATTTATTTAGTAACATCGATTTCTAAAAAAACTAATCCCTCGTTATTTACCATGTATTTTCCTTTCTTGATACTCATGGTTGAACCATCTTCAAGCTTAGAACTAGAACTCGTTTCTACAATAACATAAGTTACACCAGTTAAATCCTTTCCAGGATATAGTTCTTTTAAAGGTATACCGTCATACCTCATAGTTATAGGTGCTGCACTAGTCCACATTTCAAATGTTCGTTTATTTACAAAACTACAGCCATGAACACCACCACCGGAATAAGGACCACCACAACAAACATAAACAGTTGTGCCAACTGTAAAAAATCCTCCTAAACCTATAGAAAAATCTCTACAGGCGACTTGAGCTGTTGATGAATAAGAAAACACGACTAACAAAACTAATGATAAAAATAATTTTTTCATAGGTAAATAATTTAAAAATTAATAAATGCTTATATAATTTAGTAAATTAAAAAAAAATAAATTAAAAAAATATTCAAAATAAGATATAATTATTACTTTTACATTAAAAAATATTCGATTATTGAAAATTATATTGACACAGATATTGAAGAAAAAGTTTTAAACAAAATTAAAAAGCATAGAATAGAAAAAGGATATACGCATGAGTATATGGCTTTTAATCTCAAAATGAGTCAAGCTTCATATGCGAAGCTTGAAGCCAATAAAACTAAACTTTCGTTAGAGAGACTAGACAAAATCTCAAAAATATTAGAAACCACAATTGAAGATTTATTAGAGGTAAAAACTGAAAAATATTTTAAACAAAATTTGTATGATAATTCTATTATTTATCAAGAGATTCAAAATTTAAATCAGGAAAGTAGAGAATTATTAAACGCATATATGAATCAAGTAAAAGAGGAAAATAATCATCTTAAAGGAGAAATAGAATTCTTAAGAAAACTGAATCATAAATAAAAAAAAGAGACCCTAAGGTCTCTCTCGTTTTATTCATCATCTTCTTCTGTCGAACCGAACTCATCTCTCGGTGGACTCTTTTTATTCGCTTTTTTGATAGCTCCTTTTTTCATCGCTTCACCAACTTGGTTACTAGCGGTAAAACTGGCTACCATATTATTTAGCATATCACTTCCGGCTTGTGGTGAGTTTGGTAATAAGATTAGGTTCGAATTTGTATCGGCACCAATTGCTTGCAATGTATCATAATGTTGTGTAACAACAATTAACGCAGAAGCTTCTTGCGAATTAATCCCAACACGATTCAGCACATCCACACTTTCCACCAAACCTCTGGCAATTTCTCTTCTTTGATCAGCAATACCTTGACCTTGTAATCTTTTGCTTTCAGCTTCCGCTTTTGCTTTCGCTACAATTCTGATTCTTCCTGCTTCCGCTTCATATTCTGCAGCAGTTTTTTCACGGTCGGCAGCGTTGATTCTATTCATCGCGTTTTTTACTTGAATGTCCGGATCAATATCGGTAATCAACGTGTTGATGATGTCATACCCATAAGTTGTCATCGCTTCGTTCAACTCACGTTTTACAGCAACGGCAATATCATCTTTACGTTCAAAAACATCATCCAATTTTAATTTTGGAACTTCGGCACGCACCACGTCAAATACATACGATGTAATCTGGTCATGCGGATATTCTAATTTATAAAACGCTTCATATACTTTCTCTTGAATAACTTTAAACTGAACTGACACTTTCATTTTTACGAACACGTTGTCTTTCGTTTTGGTTTCGATGATCACATCCAATTGTTGAATTCTCAAATTTAATCGACCGGCAACTCTATCTATCACAGGGATTTTAAGTTGTAAACCGGATTGTCTGGTGCTACTGAATTTTCCAAAACGCTCAATCACCGCAGCCGATTGTTGTTTAACGGTGAAAAATGAAGCCAAAAGCAATAATACTGCAATAGCAATAAAAATGTAAGTAAACATAGAAAAATATTTTTTAGGTTATATGTAATGATACGAAATTTCTCGTACGTTTGTTACAACTTTATAAATAAATCATGAAAAGATACTTTTTAGCACTTGTTTTTCTTGTTTTTACAAGCACAATTTCGGCTCAATATGGCAAAGGTGATTATAACCATATCGGAATTAGTTTAGGAATAAATCAAACCGATTTGTACACCGATAATTTTACTATAAAACCCGGTACGAGTTGGACAGGAGGATTGTCTATGCGTGGAAATTTCTACAACAATTTTTCAATGATTTACGGAATGAATTTCTCCGAAAATAAATTTGCTATTGAAACATTTTCCGGTATTTCTCAAAAAGATGTAGATTTAAAAATGATGGCCGTTCAAATTCATTTATTGTTGTGTTACAAAATTGGTGGAGGTCCGGTTTCGTTAGATTTTGGTCCGGTATTGCAAGTGAACAGTAAGTTAAAGTTCAACGATTCTGACGAAAATAATTTTATAGTGGGCAATGAATTGCTTCGGGTTAAAGACATTGAAGACATTACGCCCATTAATTTTAATGTTTACGCCGGAATTTCCGGTGGTGTTGAAAATATTCGTTTGAGTTTGAGTTATCAATACGGAGTGACTAATATTTTGAATAATCTGAATAAGCAGGAAGAAGTTGTTCTTTTAGCCGATGGAAAACTGAAAGGGAATTTGGGCGTAATTGCCGGAAACATTATCTTTTATTTCTAACAAAAAGCTCAGAAATTTTCTAAGCTTTTTGTTTTATAATATAATAATAGCTTTCTCTATTCTTTTAACCGTTTCTTCCTTCCCAATCATTTCAATTATATCAAACAAATGAGGCCCTTTTAAAGCTCCCACCAAGCTTAATCGTAGCGGTTGCATCACTTTGCCCATTCCAATTTTATTCCCTGTCATCCAGTCTTTTAAAATTGTTTCTATGTTGGCAGAATTAAAATCCTCAATCGATTTTAAAAAGACAGTCACATTTTGCATCAAATGAGGCGTTTCTTCTTTCCAATTCTTGGATGCTTTTTCATCATACGATAACGGAGCCACAAAAAAATAATCAGCTAATTCCCAGAAATCGGACACAAAATTTGCTCGTTCTTTAATCAAAGAAACGATTTTAATGAGTTTATTATTTTCAATAGAAATTCCTTTTTCGTTTAAAATAGAAGAAAAGATTTTTGCCAATTCTTCATCACTTTGCTTTTGTAAATACTGATGATTAAACCATTTGTTTTTCTCCGGGTCAAATTTGGCTCCGGCTTTGTGCACGCGATTCAAATCGAATTTTTCTACTAATTCATTTAATGAAAATAGTTCTTGGTCAGTTCCGTCATTCCAACCCAATAAAGCTAAAAAGTTAATAACCGCTTCTGGAAAATAACCCGTTTCACGATAACCGGATGAAATACCTTCTTCCGTTTTCCATTCCAACGGAAAAACCGGAAAGCCCATTTTATCGCCATCTCGTTTGGATAATTTTCCGTTTCCAATCGGTTTTAAAATCAATGGCAAGTGAGCAAATTCAGGAGCTTCCCATCCAAAAGCGTTGTATAACAAATGATGAAGTGGGAGAGAAGGCAACCATTCTTCACCGCGAATTACGTGTGAGGTTTCCATTAAATGATCATCTACAATGTTGGCCAAATGATAAGTTGGCATTCCATCACTTTTAAATAAAACTTTGTCATCCAATAAGTTAGTGTCAAATTTTATATCTCCACGAATGATGTCTTTCAATTCTAAAACTTCATTCACTGGTGTTTTAAAACGAATGACAAAATCTTCGCCGGCAGCAATTCTTTTGTTCGTTTCTTCGTCAGAAATGACCAATGAAGTATCTAATTTTTCACGGTTATGCCAATTGTAAATAAATGTTTTTCCTTGTTCTTCGTGTTGTTTTCTATGTAAATCCAAAGCTGCAGCCGTATCAAAAGCATAATATGCCCAACCCGAATTAATCAATAGATCGGCATATTGTTTGTATAGCGTTTTTCGCTCACTCTGACGATATGGACCGAATTTTTCGTTTTTTCCTACCGTTTCAGAAGGTGAAATTCCTAGCCATTCCAACGCCTCAAAAATATATTGCTCCGCACCGGGAACAAAGCGATTTTGGTCGGTATCTTCAATTCGTAAATAGAAAACACCGTTGTTTTTTTTTGCAAATAAATAATTGAATAAAGCGGTTCTTACTCCACCAATATGCAATGGGCCGGTAGGACTGGGTGCAAAACGAACGCGAACAGGTCTTGACATTTTGATTTAATTTTTTGCAAAGATAAGATTTAGTTTGCTTTTTCAGTTGAATCAAATGTGAGTAAACTATTTATTTCATTTCTTCCGGAATTCTCTTGTTCATTATCGAATACCAAAGCGGAGGAATAAAGGATAAAACCATAGAAGTTGGATATCCAAACGGTAATTGTGGACTTTCATCATGAAATTCCAAAATTTGATATTCTTTTGTTGATTTGTAATGATGGTCACTGTGTCTTGTCAATTCATATAAAAGAATTCTTCCTAATGTATGATTGGAATTCCAGGAGTGTTTTTCAGTAACTCTCTCATATCTCCCGGAAGGCATTTTTTTTCTTTTTAATCCGTAATGTTCAATATAATTGATCGTTTCTAGGAGTAAAAACCCAACAATACCTGCAATAAAAGCCAATACAGTAACTTTATAGTTGAAGTAGAAATAGACACTTAATAGATATACAACTTGAACAATAGTGAACCATAGCATATCATTTTTTAAAGAAAAGAAATGAGTTTTATTAATTTTATTCAATTTTTTTTGAATTTTCCATGCTTTGACATAGGTTCCTGAAACAGATTGCAACCAAAATGAATATAAATTTTGATTATATTTTGCCGTAGAAGGATCCTCCGTAGTAGCAACATCTAGATGATGACCATGATTATGCTCTACAAAAAAATGCGTATAGTGACTAGGAACAAGCAGTATTTTGCCCAAAATCCGTTCAAATAATTTTTTTCTATGGCCAAGCTCATGGGCAACATTAATACCGTTAGAGCCTAGGATTATTCCTAAACTTAAAACGATCCCCACTAATTCATAGGGTGCCAAAGTTTTTTTTTCTATGATTTGAAAGGTAAAAAATAGACAACCATAAACAATTAGTATATTGATATAGAGTAACCAATCATAGAGTTTGTCTTTTAGTCTTTTTTCTTTTTCTTCTTCTAAATAATTGGAAATATCTAATGGAAGGACATATTCTAACAAAGGAATGAAAACAAAGATAAAAACCACTAAAAGATATGACCATATCCCTTGAAGATAGATGCCTGTTATTCCAATAATAGGAATGCTATATGCCCACAAGTATTTCATAATGCAATTGTAATTAAGGTACTAAATTACCAATTTCTTTAAAAAACATTTAACTTTTAGCTAAAAAATAAAATTGTACTTTTATCGGTTATAAGTAAAAGCAGTTTAAAGTTGGAAACAAAATCATTGATATATCAAAAGTTAGAAGTATTTATCAAAAAATATTATACTAACGAACTCCTCAAAGGATTAATTTTCTTTGTTGGTTTGGGTTTGATATATATGTTTTTTACGCTATTCATTGAGTATTTTCTTTGGTTAAAACCAACCGGCAGAACCATCTTATTTTGGTTGTTTATTCTGGTGGAGTTATTTCTTTTGGCTCGATTTATTTTGTTTCCTTTATTTAAATTAATCAAACTTCAAAAAGGGATTGATTATACTCAAGCTTCCAAAATCATTGGCAATCATTTTACGGAAGTTAGTGATAAACTTACTAATTTTTTACAATTAGCGGAAGATAACAGCAAAACGGAATTACTTATTGCCTCGATTGAACAAAAGGCTAAATCTTTGCAGCCTATTCCGTTTAGTAATGCTATTAATTTTAAAAAGAATACAAAATATTTACCTTGGGCAATTATTCCTTTGTTGTTTTTGTTCTTTTTTATACTAACCGGAAATAGCAATATTATTGCGGAAAGCATGAATAGAGTAGTTCGTTATAATGAAAAATTTTTACCGCCTGCACCATTTTCCTTTGAAGTATTAAACGATAATTTACAAACAGAACAAGGTCAAGATTTTATATTACAAGTAAAATCCGAAGGTAAAATTGTGCCCGAAAACGCAATGATTTTTATTGGTGATGAAAGTTATTTTATGGAAAGCACCAAGCCCGGAGTTTTTGAATATATCTTTTCTAAACCAAATAAAAATGTCACTTTTCATATTGAAGCAAACGCTGTTTCATCTTCAGATTATGAATTAGTGGTTGTGGCTGTTCCAACTATTTCAAATTTTGAAATGACTTTACAATTTCCAGGCTACTTAAATCGAAAAACAGAAATCATTAAAGGTTCCGGTAATGCTATTGTGCCCGAAGGAACAAAAGTGAGCTGGAAAGTCGAAGCTTTTGCTACTAATCAAATTCAATTTTCTGATGGCCAATTGCTTATTTCTTTTTCAAAAGAGGAGAATTTATTTAAATATAATAAAAACATAAATCAAAACACAGAATATCAAATACTTACATCAAATTCTAAAGTTAAGCATTACGAAAAATTAAATTATCAAATTACAACTGTTAAAGATCAATATCCAATTATTACCGTAAATAATGCTCCTGACAGTTTGCACGTTGACAAAAATGTAATAATTGGTCAAGTCTCTGATGATATTGGTTTACATAAACTTCAGATTGTTTATTATCCTCAAAACAATGATAAAGCAGCCTTAAAATCTGTTCTTCCAGTTAAGAAGGATGTTTTTGATCAATTCATTTTTACTTTCCCGGGGAATCTTCCTGTGGAAGAAGGTGTTTCTTATGAATACTATTTTGAAGTTTTTGATAATGATGCTTTGCATAATTTTAAGAGTTCAAAGTCATCTACTTTTTCAAACAGAATTAACACGGAAGAAGAACGACAAGATGAGCAGTTGAAAGAGCAAAATGATAATATTAATAGCCTTCAAAAATCGCTTAAAAATCAAGATAAACAATTGTCTGAGTTGGATAAAATCCAAAAAATGGGCAAAGAAAAAAACAACCTGGAGTTTAAAGACAAACAAAAAATTAACGATTTCATCAAACGTCAAAAGCAACAGGAAGAAATGATGAAAGAGTTTACCAAAAAACTCCAAGAAGACCTCAAAAATGCTAAATCAGACAATAAAGATGAGTTTAAGAAAGAACTCGAAAAACGAGCAGAAAATGCTGAAAAAGAAGCTGATAGAAACCAAAAATTATTAGACGAACTCGAAAAATTGGCCGAAAAACTAAACGATGTGGAAATGTTTGATAAAATGGACAAAATCAAACAAAGCACAAAAAATCAAACCAAAAACTTAGAACAGTTGGTTGAGTTGACTAAGAAATATTATGTAGAAAAAAAGGCGGAACAATTAGCAAGTAAGCTTGATAAATTAGCAGAAAAACAAGATAACTTAGCTAAGCAAGAGAAAGAAAATACTGCAGAAAAACAAAATGATATCAATAAAGAATTTGAGAAAATCCAAGAAGAATTACGCGAATTAGAAAAGGACAACAAAGAACTCAAAAGCCCTGTTGATATTCCTTCTGACGAAAAACAAGAAAAAAGCATAAAAGAAGATATGCAAAAGGCTTCAGATGAACTTCAGAAACAACAAAAAGAGAAAGCCAAGCCAAAGCAAAAAAGTGCCTCTCAAAAAATGAAACAAATGAGCCAGCAAATGATGGAATCTATGGCTGGAGGTGAAATGGAACAATTAGAAGAAGATGTAAAAATGATGCGTCAAATTTTAGACAATTTATTAGCTTTTTCTTTTTCACAAGAAGATTTAATGAAACAATTTAAAACTTTAAAAAAAGGTGCTCCATCCTATAACAAATACTTAAAACAACAACAAGATCTAAAACAACAGTTTAAGCATGTTGACGATAGTTTATTTGCGATGTCTTTGCGAAATGCTATGATTACAGAAAAAGTTACAGAAGAAATTGGCAATGTTCAATACAATGTCGATAAATCGCTAGAGTCATTAGCGGAAGTAATTATCTCAAAAGGAGTTTCACATCAACAATATACGGTTGCGGCTTCTAATCGCTTAGCTGATTTCCTTTCAGATGTTTTAAACAGCATGCAAATGTCGATGTCCGGTGCTGGTGCCGGAAAACCAAAACCCGGCAAAGGTCAAGGAGATATGCAATTGCCGGACATTATTCAAAAACAAAAAGGATTGTCTGATAAGATGAAAGAGGGAATGGAAAAAGGAGATAAACCTGGAGACAAACCTGGTGAATCAGCAGGTGAAAAACCGGGAGATGGCAAAAAAGGTGATGAAGGGGAGAAACCTGGGGGCAAAGAAGGGGAAAAAGGTAAAGGAAACCAAAAAGGGAAAAAACCAGGTGAAGGTTCTGGAGGTGGTGGCCAAAACAATAGTGACGGAGAAGAAAATGCTCGTGAATTAATGGAGATTTATCAAGAACAAAGACGTCTACGGCAACAACTTCAAGATGCTTTAGAGATACAAGGATTGACACCTAGTGGTCAAAAAGTTTTAGATCAAATGAAGGATGCAGAAAAACAAATGTTGAACAAAGGATTCAAAAATGAGGTTTTGCAACGTATGTTAAACATCAATTATGAAATGCTTAAGTTAGAAAAAGCACTACAACAGCAAGGTGAAGACACTAAGCGTCAATTTGAAACGAATAAAAAAGAATATAATAATGCTGTTAAACCTCTTTCTCCTGAATTACAACAATATTTAAATAGTGTTGAAATATTAAATAGACAAAGCTTACCTTTGCGGCCCAATTATAACCAAAAGGTTCAAGAATATTTTAAAAAAAATGATTAGCTTTAATTACGAGACAGATTTTGAATTAGGAGACGAAAAGTTATTTTCAAATTGGATAACCAAAATTATTACATCTGAAAATAAATTGGAAGGACAGATTAATTACATTTTTTGTAATGATGATTATCTACATAAAATCAATCTTCAGTACCTAAATCACGATACGTTTACTGATATTATTAGCTTTGATTATAGCGAAGGAAATTTTTTACAAGGCGATATTTTCATTTCTATTGAAAGAGTACAAGACAATGCAATGGATTTTAATATTTCCTTGTTAGAAGAACTAAAAAGAGTTATGGCTCATGGTATTTTACACTATTGTGGCTATAAAGATAAAAGTTCCGAAGAACAAAAAATAATGCGTCAAAAAGAAGAACAAAAAATGAAGATGTTCCACGTGGAACAGTCATAAATTTATTTTGTTCTACGGTATGTTTCACGTGGAACAATTACTTTAAATAAAACTATGTTTCAAGAAAAATATGATGTAATTGTAGTTGGTGCAGGTCATGCAGGTTCAGAAGCGGCTGCGGCTTCGGCTAATATGGGCTGTACAACTTTGTTGGTTACGATGAACCTTCAAACTATTGGTCAAATGTCTTGTAATCCAGCAATGGGCGGAATTGCAAAAGGGCAGATAGTGCGTGAAATCGATGCATTGGGTGGCTATTCAGGTGTTGTTTCTGATAAGACGGCCATTCAGTTTAAAATGTTGAATAAATCAAAAGGACCAGCCATGTGGTCACCACGTGTGCAAAGTGACCGAATGCGTTTTGCAGAAGAATGGCGTTTGATGTTGGAAAACACACCAAATGTTGATTTTTATCAAGAAATGGTAGCGGGACTTATTATTGAGAATAACGTTGTTAAAGGAATTCGAACTTCTCTTGGAATTGAAATTAAAGCCAAAACAGTTGTGCTTACCAATGGAACTTTTTTAAACGGATTAATTCATATTGGAGAAAAACAATTTGGTGGCGGACGAGCTGGAGAAAGTGCCGCTTATGGCATTACAGAAGATTTAATCAAGGTTGGTTTTGAATCAGGAAGGATGAAAACCGGTACTCCACCCAGAGTGGACGGTCGTTCATTAGATTATTCAAAAATGAGAGAAGAGAAGGGAGATCAAAAGCCACATAAATTTTCTTATTTAGATTCGTCAAAACCATTAGTGGAACAAAAATCGTGTTGGATGACATACACCTCATTGGAGGTTCATGCCATACTGAGAGAAGGTTTTGACCGTTCACCAATGTTTAATGGCAGAATTCAAAGTACGGGTCCAAGATACTGTCCGTCTATTGAAGATAAAATTAATCGTTTTGCGGATAAAGACAGGCATCAATTATTTATTGAACCAGAAGGATGGAATACGGTTGAAGTATATGTCAATGGGTTTTCTACATCATTACCGGAAGATGTTCAATTTAAAGCTTTGCGTTCTGTCGAGGGATTTGAAAAAGTAAAATTTTTCAGACCCGGTTATGCTATTGAATATGACTATTTTCCACCGACTCAATTAAAACATACATTAGAAACCAAGTTGATTGAAGGGCTGTTTTTTGCCGGACAAATCAATGGAACAACTGGATATGAAGAGGCAGCCTCTCAAGGTTTAATGGCGGGTATTAACGCTGCCTTAAAAGTGCAAGAACGCGAGCCTTTTATTTTAAAAAGAAATGAAGCTTATATTGGTGTTTTAATTGATGATTTAATCACCAAAGGAACTGAAGAGCCTTACCGAATGTTTACCTCTAGAGCAGAATACCGCACTTTATTACGTCAAGATAATGCAGATGAAAGACTAACGCCAAAAGGTTTTGCTCTAGGTTTAGCCTCTCAAGAGCGTTTAACAAGGATGGAATATAAGTTTAAAGAAGCTGAGAAGATGGTTAATTTTTTCCGCGAAACAAGTATTACACAAGCAGAAGCTAATCCGGTTTTAAAAGAGAAAGAAAGTGCCTTAATGGTGCAATCTGATAAAATGTATAAAGTGTTTTCCCGTCCTCAAATTGAATTAGAAGATATTGTAAAGTTTGAGAAAGTAAAGGAATATATTTCAACAAACCAATTGGATGACGAAACAGTAGAACAAGCAGAAATCCAAGTTAAATATAATGGTTATATTGAAAAAGAACGAAATAATGCAGACAAATTAAAACGATTAGAAGATGTGAAAATACCTGAAAATTATGACTTCGATAAAATTAAATCATTGTCTTATGAAGCAAGAGAGAAGTTCAAAAAGATTCGTCCGGTTACTGTTTCACAAGCTTCCAGAATAAGTGGAGTTTCTCCTAGCGACATTTCTATTTTATTAATTTATATGGGAAGGTAAGGAGTAAATAGGGCTCACTTAATTGCTTAATTTGAATTTTAATAAAATTGTTCCACGTGAAACTATTTCAAGTAACCTAATAAACACAAGTGTTGCAAACATAAAAACACTTTTTTTATAAAAATGAATTTTTTAAAACAAGCCTACATTAAAGTAAAAGATCATTCTGTATCAGGAGAGGAATTTGAATTGTTATTAGATGAAAATCTTCAATTACTGAAAACATACCCACAGCCTTCTTTAGAATTGCTTCCTAACTATTATGAAAGTGAGGATTATATTTCCCATACTGATGGACAACGAACTTTGTTTGAAAAAGTTTACCAATTTATTAAAAAGAAAGCTTTAAATGATAAAGTAAAACTTATAGAATATTGGCACACAGGAAAAGGAACTGTTTTAGATATTGGAACCGGAACCGGTGATTTTTTATTAGTTGCCAAAAGTAGAGGATGGAAAACGGTTGGGATGGAACCTAATAGTAAAGCAAAAACTATCTCAAAGAAAAAAGGAATATGCATTGTAGATGATTATTCAGAGTTAGAAGACCATTTTTTTGATGTAATTACTATGTGGCATGTTTTAGAACACGTTCCAGATATAGAATTTCAAATCAAAGAGTTAAAACGATTGCTTAAACCTAATGGCACGATAATTATTGCGGTACCTAATTATAAATCATTTGATGCAACTCATTATGGAAAATTTTGGGCAGCTTATGATGTGCCAAGGCATCTTTGGCATTTCTCAAAAACAGCAATGCAAAAACTTTTCGCTCATGAGAATCTAAAGCTTTTAAAAATGCAACCCATGTGGTTTGATAGTTTTTATGTGAGTTTGTTATCTGAAAAGTACAAAACCGGAAAAATGAATGTGTTCTCCGCTTTTTGGGTTGGATTACAATCAAATCTCACGGGAAGGCAAACAAAAGAATATTCATCCCATATTTATATCTTTAAAAACAGCTAAAACTAATTTTAAACGCAATTAACCAACCTTTTTACAAAAAATCAACATTTTCCACAATTGTTTTAAAATTGTTGATTTAATTCAAAATATGAAGGCCATTTCTTATCACCAATACTAATAAAAAGTCTTTAAAGCATAAATATTAATTATAGTATTGAAATTTATTAAAATAAATCAAATTTGTTAGTTCACTTGGAATTACTACTTTTACCAAAATTTTATAAATCAGACAATCATAATGAAAAAATCAATTTTAGTTATTGGCTTACTTTTGGCCCTAGCATCTTGTGAAAAAGCAGCCGAACAAAAAGATTTCAAAACGGCTTATGTTGATACTTCAAATCTTCTTGAAGAATATACCGAAGCAAAAGATATCGAAGCAAAATATAAATCAAAAGGGGAAGAAATGGGCAAGCAATTAGAAGCAGAAGTAGCTCGTTTTAGAAATGAAGCTTCTAGTTTTCAAAAAAATGCTCAAACTTATGGACCGCAATGGGCTCAACAAAAAGGAGCTGAATTACAGAAAAAAGAACAAGAGTTGTCTTATGCTCAACAAGCTATCTTACAGCAATTACAAGAAGAGAGCGGAAAAGAGATGGATAGCTTAGTAAAAGATGTAAAAAAATTCATAAAAGATTACGGTAAAGAAAAAGGATATAATTACATATATGGCACAGGTGATGCTGCTTCTGTTTTGTATGCAAAAGAGGAATATGATATCACAAAAGAGATCATTAAATTGCTAAACGATAAATACAAAGCAAACTCTTCAACTGAAACTAAGAAAAAAGATACGGCTGAAGCTAAAAAATAATTGATATATTATTTCAATACTTAAACCTCTCCTCGTCGAGAGGTTTTTTGTTTTAATTATTTTTCTATTTTTAGACCTTTAATTAATTCACTGGGTTCAATTTCTAAAGCATGAGCAATTTTAAAAAACAAATTTAAAGTCATACCTTGCTTAAAGTCAAAGATTAATCTTATTGTTTTTTCATCACAACCTACAGTTTTGGCAAATTTTAATTTGTTCCCTTTATATTTTTCTATAAAGAGAGCATAGATTCTTGAAATAAGGATTTCCTTTATGGAATCGAGTTGATTTTGCACAAAGCAATTAAATCAACTTGTTTAAAATAAAATAATTTTACATTCGGAGTTTTATCCGAAAATTGGTTTATATTTGTTTTATGTTTAATCATTTAACAATAAAAAGTAATTTTATGAAGAAAATTATCTTAATTGCAGTTTTAGTTGTGGGAACAACTACTTTTGCCTTGAATTCTAAGAGAGTTAACCCGGAAGAAAAAGAAAAAGCAGTAGCTTGTTGTACTGTTGGGGAATTTACTAATTGTGGTCATGCATCGCAAGATTTATGCGGTATGGCAAGAAGAAGGTATTGTAATGCACATCCTTGTTCTGATAAAACAATAGCAACATTACCACAGCAGTAATCTTTAAATTAGCAGAAGATTGATATAATTTTCTGCTAATTTTTATAAATTTAATCCATATGAAATATTTTATTTTATTTTTATTCCCTTTTACACTATTTAGTCAAAATATCGGTCTAAAGGTAGATTATACTTATACAGATCAAAACAATGTTACAATCCCAAGTTCTTTATATATTAAAGGAAACGAATCAGTTTTTAAAATTTACGACAGCAGAGAGACAGGTGTTGTTGATACGCCAACAGGTGATGTATATCATGTTGAAAACGATCCTTTATCAAAATTTTGTTATACTAATAATGAAAAGGTCTATTACAGATTTGTTGTTCATAATAGAGAACTCATATATTATGATGAATATCAAAGTAAAATCAATTGGAAAATTAATTCTGAAAAAAAGAAAAAAATAGGCAAGTATAATTGTACTGAGGCACGGTTAATATTAAATGGTAGAAATTATATAGCTTGGTTTACATACGAAATGCCAGTAAAATTTGGACCAATGAAATTGCATAATTTACCTGGGTTGATAGTCGAAGCTATAGAAGAAGGTGGACATTTTTCTATAAAGCTAAATAAAATAAGTAGAGTTGCAGATGATTCAGAAATTGAAAAATATAAAAGTTATGTACTTAACAAAAAAGTTATGTATAACTACAAGGAATATGAAAAAAAAATTACTGAGTTTGAAGTAAATCATAAAATAAGCTGGATAGCATCGGTTAAAAAAATGGATATAGAGGACGGTTCTACAACAACGGTCAATGATGACTTGTCAAATTCAAACGTTATCAAGAAGTTGTTAGATATACCTCCAACTTTAATAAATGAATTAAAAAAATATCGTTATAATTAAATTGAATTTAAAAATAAGTTGCTTATTAATGTCATTTTTCCTAGTTTGTTTAAATGATTTATTTGGACAAGACTTTAAAGGAATTGTTGTTGACTCTAAAAATAATCCTGTTGAAAATGTAGCGATTTATTCTTGGGAAAGCATAGAAAAAAGTGCTCTCTTAACTTATGCTTATTCTGATTCAGAGGGTAAATTTGAATTGCCTATTTCCAAACTTAAATTTCCTTTTTTTCTAGAAATTTCATGTATATTTTGTGAAACACAAGTTTTTGAAGTTTTATATTTTTCTAATGACTACAAGGCTGTTGTTGCTTTTAAAGATATAGCATTGGATGAAGTTGAATTAATAGAAGAAAAACCCGTTACCGAGAAAAAAGACACAACAGTTTATGATGTAAAAAAATTTTTAAATGGGACAGAAAATAAAGTTGAAGATTTATTAAAAAAATTACCAGGAATTACAGTAAATGAATCTACAGGACAAATAAAATTTAAAGGAAAAGATATTGAGTTGGTTCAATTAGATGGAGATGATTTGTTCGGTTCAAATTATACTTTAGGAACCAAAAACATATCTATCGATATGGTAGAAGAAATTCAAGCAATAGAAAATTTTTCAAACAATCCCCTCTTTAAAGACATTGAAGATTCTGACAAAACCATTTTAAATTTAACATTAAAAAAAAATAAATTTGATTTTTCAAATGAAGTTGTACTAAAAAATGGTTTTGGAGAAAAATTTTTAAGTGCAAACGAAATTACTACTTTAGGAGTAAATAAGTTTATTAAATGTTTTGGGATTTTAGCCTATCAAAATTTTGGTGTAAATTCTATCGATTATCGTTATGATGAAATTGAAAATTATGACACACGCTTTTGTAATGAAAATTTTAAGACAACAAAAAACATTTCCGAATCAAACTACTTTAATCAACTTCCAGCTAAACGAACAAATTATAATGAATCAATTTTTGCTAGTTTTAATTCAATTTTCAAAATTTCAAAGAGAATTAAAGTAAAGACTAATCTAAATTATTTTGCGGATAAGTTTAATATTGACGAGTTGATTGAAACAAATTATTTTGAAAATAATGAACTAAATCAGCAATTCAAACTAGATAATAATTATTTTAGAAATCCAAAGATTTTCAAAGTTCAGAATCAACTATCCTATAATGTTAATAACAATTCTTTACTGGAATATAAATTAAATTGGTTTAACGAAAATGTTGATTCAGGAATTAAAACCATTTTGAACTCTGAAAATTATAATTCTAATATTAAAACAAATAATCAGTTTTTAAAATCTGACATCGAATAC
>Ga0164293_10000203_pt1 | contig 43387 bp, 48 predicted proteins | sample GEODES118metaG_FD_111487 | JGI IMG/M metagenome (GOLD analysis project Ga0164293, IMG submission 111487) | Eutrophic lake water microbial communities from Lake Mendota, Wisconsin, USA - GEODES118 metaG | ecosystem: Environmental > Aquatic > Freshwater > Lake | place: USA: Lake Mendota...
ACCACATGGTCCGAGATTTCCATGACCACGCTCATGTCGTGCTCAATCAGCAGCACCGAGACCCCGTCATCCTTGCGGATCGAGCGCAGCAGGTTGTTGAGTTCGAGGCTTTCTCGCGGGTTGAGGCCGGCCGCCGGCTCATCAAGGCACAGCAGCAGCGGCTCGGTGCACATGGCCCGCGCGATTTCCAGCCGGCGCTGGTCGCCATAAGGCAGATCGCCGGCGGGATCGTCAGCCCGGCCGGTCAGTCTGGTCTTGTCGAGCCAATACTTTGCTTTTTCGACGGAGGCGGCGGAGGCGGTCTTGTAGCCGCCGATGCCGAGCAGGCCCATGATCGTGTAGCCCGACGCCTTCATCAGCACGTTGTGCTGCGCCACCAGAAGGTTCTCCAGCACGGTCATGCCGGTGAACAGGCGGATGTTCTGGAAGGTGCGCGCCACCTTGGCCTGGGCTGCGATCCGGAAATCGGGCATGCGCTCCAGAAGATAGTGGCTGCCGTCGGCATGGGTCAGCGTCATCATGCCTTCGGTCGGCTTGTAAAAGCCGGTGATGCAGTTGAACACCGTGGTCTTGCCGGCCCCGTTGGGACCGATCAGTGCCGTGATGTTGCCCTTGTGCACATCGAAGGACAGATCGTTCACGGCCACCAGGCCGCCGAAGCGCATGGTGAGATGCTCGACCTTGAGCAGGGGTTGGGTGCTCATCAGCCGTGCCCTTCCTTGACGTGGCTGCCCGAGACCGCCTTGCTCTGTTTCAGGAAGGCGGTGGGCTCGCGCGTCGAGATCAGTCCGCGCGGCTTCCAGATCATGATCACCACCATGGCCAGCCCGAAGATCAGCATGCGATACTGGGTCGGATCGAAATCCTTGCCGAAGATCGCCTTGGTGAACTCCATCTCGCGCATCAGTTCAGGCCCGCCGATCATCACCACGGCCGCGATGGCGACGCCCCACAGCGAACCCATGCCGCCCAGCACGACGATGGCGAGGATCACGGCCGATTCCATGAAAGTGAAGCTCTCGGGTGAGATGAAGCCCTGCTTGGCCGCGAAGAACGCCCCGGCCACGCCGCCAAAGCCGGCCCCGAGCGAGAACGCCGTGAGCTTGGTCGTGGTCGTGTTGATGCCAAGCGAGCGGCAGGCGATCTCGTCCTCGCGCAGGGCCTCCCAGGCGCGGCCCACCGGCATGCTTCTGAGCCGGATGGTGACGAAGGCCGTCAGCAGCGCCAGCACGAGGATCAGATAATACAGGAAGATGGTGCGGTAGATGGGGGTGAACTCCAGCCCGAACGTGGCCGCAAAGCCATTGTCATTGGCATTGAACGGAATGCCGAAGAAACTCGGCCGTGGGATGCCGGAAATGCCGGCATAGCCTTGCGAAAAATCGGTCCAGTTGATCAACACGAGCCGGATCATCTCGCCGAAGGCCAGCGTCACGATCGCGAGGTAGTCCCCACGCAAACGGAGCACGGGAAAGCCGAGCAGGATTCCCCAGAAGGCCGCGAGGATGCCCGCCACCGGCAGGCAGATCCAGAAAGCCCAGACACCCAGTGACGGATAGGTGGCGGGAATGACCTTGGTCGCGAACAGCGCGTAGGAATAGGCCCCGACCGCATAGAACGCCACGTAGCCGAGATCGAGCAACCCGGCGAGGCCGACCACGATGTTGAGACCCCAGCCCAGCATCACGTAGATCAGGATCTGCACACCGAAATTGTCGATCCATTTGGTCGAACCCTGCCAGCCCGAAAACACGATCGAGATCACCGGGAAGGCAAACAGGAAACCGATGGCCAGCGGGGCCAACACCGGCATCAGCCGGCCAAGCACCGGTTGGAGGGATTGCGGCACGCGCATCAGCTTGCCGCCACCTGCTGCCCGCCGTTGCGCGTTGAGCGTGACCAGCAGCCGGCCGATGAAAACGATGGCCACGGCCCAGGCCACGGCATCCCAGCGCGCATCGAGCACCAGCCGGTTGTTGATGTCCTGCCGGGTTCCGTAGGCGATGATCGGGATGCTCAGGCCGAAGGTGATGAGGCCAGCAAAGGCCGCCTCCTTGAGCGCCGCCATCGGCCCGGTTTTCAGCGGTCCGGACTGTTCGACAATCCGGTTGTCGACCTTGGCCATCAGACCTTCTCCACTTCGGGCCGGCCCAGAATGCCGGAAGGCAGGAAGATCAGCGTGATGGCCAGGATCGAGAACGCCGCCACATCCTTGTAGTCGATCGAGAAATAGGCTGACCACATGACCTCGATCAGCCCGATGATCAGCCCGCCAAGCACCGCGCCCGGCAGCGAGCCAATGCCGCCCAGAACCGCTGCGGTGAAGGCCTTCACGCCGGGGATGAAGCCGTCATTGAAGCTGATGACGCCGTATTGCAGCAGATACATAACGCCCGCGACCGCCGCGAGCGCAGCGCCGATCACGAAGGTGATCGAGATGGTCTTGTCGACATCGATGCCCAACAGCGCGGCCATCTTGCGGTCCTGCTCGCAGGCCCGCTGCGCCCGGCCAAGCGAGGTCTTCTGCACCAGATACCAGAAGCCGAGCAGCAGGACCGCCGTCACAGCCATGATGATCATCTGCTTGAAGGCCAGCCTGACCGGATAGCCCGAGGTGGCGAAGAACACGAGGCCACCATCAACGATCGGCGGCAGCGATTTGTTGCGCGGTCCCTGCACCACCTGCACGAAGTTCATCAGGAAGATCGACATGCCGATGGCGGAAATCAGCGGAGCGAGCCGGAACGAGCCGCGCAGCGGCCGGTAGGCCACCCGTTCGATGGCCCAGTTCCACAGGGCCGTCAGCGCCATGCCGATCACCAGCACCAGCAGCAATGCGACGACGACCATGCCGGCGCCAAGCACGGACGAGATCAGCATGAAGAGGATGAGCGCGATGAAGCACGACAGCATGAACACGTCGCCATGGGCGAAGTTCACCATGCCGATGATGCCGAAGACCATTGTGTAGCCAATGGCGATGAGGCCGTAGATCGAGCCCAGGGTCAGCCCGTTGATGAGCTGCTGGAGAAAGATTTCCATGTCGAACGCCTGTCCCCTCTGTCGCATCTCGCGGCAGCTTCTGAACGGCGCTGATGCACTGCCGGCTGTCGTTTGATCTGCCTGACAGTGCTAGCAACCACTTGCATGGCCGACAACGCATTTTCGCATGGCTGCCATAAAAAAGCACAGGCTTCGACTGTGCTGTTTTCGAGGATCGTGTTCGCGAAATCAATCTGTGCAAAATCCGCGAAAATCGCATTTCATGGCACCTGAGACTGCAGCTTGCCAGCGCAGCGTCCTCGGGTGACCGGCGCGCTGCGCCGGACAGCCGGTGGCTGCGCCCCGGCGAGCCCCCACGCCGCTAAGAGCTTGCCCTTGGACTGCGGCCATGGCATCGCTGCCGTCTCGCCTTCCTTCATCGACCGTTTCGGGACCAGCAGATCGTGGACAAGACTGAACTCGCAAAACTCGAGCGCTTTTTGCGCCGCACCTTCGCCAACCACAGCATTGCCGTTAAGGCGCGCCCCAAGAAGAACGATTCCGCCGAGGTCTACATCGGTGACGAGTATGTCGGCATCATCCATGTCGATGACGAAGACGGCGACCGCTCGTTCAACTTCACCATAGCGATCTTGGACGTCGACCTCGAAGACTGAGCCGCCAGCGCCGGCCGTAAAGGCCGGTCAGCCTGGCTTGCGGAAGCTGTCGACCAGGGCGCGCACGCCGTCCGACAACGCATTCCACTCTGTCAGGGCCTCGCGCGGGAAGCGCAGCGTGATGTCGAACGGACCGTGCTTGAGCACCGTCCGGCAGCCCTCGTCGAGCCCCGTACGGGCCAGATCCGCCGTGCAGCGCGCAAAGAAGCTGGCCCCGTCCGGCAGCGACATGAACAGCTCCTCCGCATCGAAAGGCGAGCCCTTCTTGAACGAGCGGGCCACCAGCCCGCCCGGATTGGACCATGCGCCGGGCATGAGGAAGCGCGCCAGCGTGGCAAACTGCGCGCGCGTATCGGTTGTGGGCGAAGCCGGCCCGATGGTGATGTGGACTGCGGCGGTGTCGCCGGGGGCGGCAGCGGCAAGCTCAGGCCAGGTGACGCGCAGGCGAGTCATGCCGACCTCGCGGCCCATGTCGGCGGTGCGCGGCCCTTTGTAGGCCGTCGAGATCACCAGCGTTTCCGAGCCGATCCGCATCTCGATCATCTGGGGTGGCGCGGGCGGACGCTGTGCCCACCACATGCCGCCAGCGATTCCGCCCGCCGCGAGCAGCAGCAGCATGACCACGAAAGCCCAGATGAGCCCGTCGGCGCGCGGAGCCGGCCTGACGGTGACGTGATGGCGCGTGCGCAGCAGGGCCGCTGCGCTCTGGCCGGACGTGGACGGATAAGAATGCGCTTGCGACATGAAAGAATGTCTCGCCGGAACGGAACCACCGCCGGCGACGCGTGAGGGGCGGCAAGCCGGACAACGTTAAGCATGAAAGCAGGCGTCGCTTAACGTCCGCTTAAGGATGCGTCATAAGCTTTCGTTAACTGTTGGCGTAGCGAAGGGCGTTGGCGTTGAATCTCGAACCGGAAGCCATCCACGCGTTTCAGGCGCTCTTCATCGGCTTTGCCTTCGCAGGCCTCGTGGCCAGTGCGTTCGAGCTGTTCACGGCACGCCGCGCGAGTTTCAAGCTGCTGGAGACCGGCGGCGTCCTCGCCGTGGCCAGCGTGCCGTTGGTCGTGTTTTCCGCCCCGTTCATCATCCTGCGCAACACCATCATGGGCCGCCAGATCGAGGGGCGGCCTATCCCGTTCGTGGCCATCGCCACGGTCGTTGCCGGCTTCTGGAGCCTGGCCTGCGGGCAGGTGTTGCTGAAACTCGCGGGCAGTCTGCTCGGCCGCTGAGCGGCGCGCAGCCCTACCCCAGCGAGCGCAGGAAGCCGGCGAACCGCATCAGCCCTTCGGGCCATGGGCCGTGACCGGACGCGACATTGATGTGGCCGGCATCACCGGCATCGGAGAACTCCGCCCCCCACGCCCCTGCCAGTTCCTGCGCCTCGTCAACGGTGCAATAAGGATCGCTGGTGCTGGACGCCAGCACGGCGCGGAACGGCAGCTTCTGCCTGACGTGGTGCGCGAAGTCGGCCGGCATCCCGGGAATTGCATGCAGCGCCCGCTCGGAAGCCGGTGCGACCAGAAAGGCCCCGGCGACAGCCAGCCCGGCAAGCTCCGGTGCGGCATGGGCCACCGAACTGACGCCGCAGCTATGCGCCACCAGCACCACCGGTCGGGTCGAAGCCTTGACCGCCGCCACGATGCTGGCGGCCCATTCAGCCCGGTGCGGCTCGTTCCAGTCGCCCTGCTCGACACGGCGCGCCGTGCTGAGCTTCGCTTCCCAGCGGGTTTGCCAGTGTTCGGGGCCGGAGCCGCCCAAGCCGGGGATGATCAGGATGTCAGCATCGGAGGTGCGCATGGGAGAGGTGCCGCGACAAAGGGGTTTTCTGGGTTCCCGGGCCATTTCGGGTAAGGTTTCGGTGGTGTACGAGAATCTTGATGGATGGGATGAAGCCGATGTCATGATAACCCGGCTAGCCGAGCAGGCGCTCCATCATCACGGTATCGACGCCGGTGTTGGACTGCGACCGCCCGAGCCGGGAAAAGCCCATATGGGCATAGAAGCCGGCAGCCGTCAGCGAGGCTGACACCATGATGCGGGCAATGCCGGCCCGGCGCACCCGCTCGACCAGATCATCGAGCAACGCCCCGCCCACGCCCATGCCCTGTGCCGACGGATCGACGAACAGCGCCTCGATGCTGGCCACATCATCGGCGCTGGCCCGGCGGGACCGCACGGCAACGGCAACGCCGCTGACGATGCGCTCAGTGCTGGCCCAGACCGGCATCTCCGCCACGAGAAACGCATCCGACCGCGTCAGCCTGCGCTTCATCGCCGGCAGCGCATAATCGGCCAGCACCTGCATCTGCTGTTGGGCGGTATAGTCCGTCGCATTGCTGATGCGCACGGCCCGCTCGATCAGCCCGGTGACGGCGCGCAAGTCATCAACCGTGGCAGGGCGGATCGGCACGGACAGCGGTCAGTCCTCGCCAAAGACACGTTGGAAGATCGTGTCGACATGCTTGAGGTGATAGGCCTCGTCGAACATCGCCTCGATCTCGGCCTGGCTGAGCCGCGCCGCCACGTCGGCATCAGCCTTGAGATTGGTCAGGAAATCCTCGCCATTTTCCCAGGTCCGCATGGCGTTGCGCTGCACCAGCGCGTAGCTCTCCTCACGGCTGGCACCCGCCTGCGTCAACGCCAGCAGCACACGCTGCGAGTTGTGCAGGCCGCCCAGCCGGTCGATATTCTTGCGCATGTTGGCAGGGTAGACCAGCAGCTTGTCGATCACACCGGTCAGCCGCGCCAGCGCGAAATCCAGCGTCACGGTGGCGTCCGGACCGATCATCCGCTCGACCGAGGAATGCGAGATGTCGCGCTCATGCCAGAGCGCCACGTTCTCCATGGCCGGTACGACCATGCCGCGTACCAGCCGCGCCAGACCGGTCAGGTTCTCGGTCAGCACCGGGTTGCGCTTGTGCGGCATCGCCGACGAGCCCTTCTGGCCGGGCGAGAAGAACTCCTCCGCCTCATAGACCTCGGTGCGTTGCAGATGCCGGATCTCGGTCGCCAGCCGCTCGACGCAGGATGCGACCACACCCAGCGTGGCAAAGAACATGGCATGCCTGTCGCGAGGAATGACCTGGGTCGATACCGGCTCGATGGCGAGGTCCATCTTCGCCGCAACATGGGCCTCCACCGCCGGATCGATGTTGGCGAATGTGCCGACCGCGCCCGAAATCGCGCAGGTCGCCACCTCGGCCCGCGCCGCCACGAGCCGCGCCCGGCAGCGGGCGAATTCGGCGTACGCCTGTACCAGCTTCAGCCCGAAGGTCACCGGCTCGGCATGGATGCCGTGCGAGCGCCCGATGGTCGGGGTGTATTTGTGTTCCAGCGCCCGCCGCTTCAGCGCAGCCAGCAGCCCGTCGACATCGGCGATGAGCAGGTCGGAGGCGCGCGCAAGCTGCACCGCGAGCGTGGTGTCGAGCACATCGGACGAGGTCATGCCCTGATGCACGAAGCGGGCTTCCGGACCGACGATTTCGGCCAGATGGGTCAGGAAGGCGATCACGTCATGTTTGGTGACGCGCTCGATCTCGTCGATCCGCGCAACATCGAACACGGCGTCACCGGCCTTCGCCCAGACGGCGGCAGCGGCCTCCTTCGGCACCACGCCCAGTTCCGCCAGCTTGTCGGTGGCATGCGCCTCGATCTCGAACCAGATCCGGAACCGCGTCTGCGGCTCCCAGATCGCCACCATCTCGGGGCGGGAATAACGCGGGATCATGTCAGCGTGTCTCCAGAATCAGCATCGCAGCCCCGTCACCGCCATTGACCCGCCCCGTCCGGAGCGAGGCTTGCGCAGCAAATCCCCGCCTCACACCCAGCCGCCGCGCGCGCCTTCCGCAGCCTTGCGGATGGCGGCGATGTTACCGGCATAGGCGCCCTCGCCGCCCTTGAAGGCAGCAGACCCCGCCACCAGCACGCTGGCACCGGCTGCAACCACGAGCGGTGCCGTCGCCGGCGTGCAGCCGCCATCGATCTCGATGGCGATGGGCCTGTCGCCGATCATCGCCTTGATGCGGGCAATCTTGTCACAAACCTCCGGAATGAAAGCCTGTCCGCCAAAGCCGGGGTTGACCGTCATGCAAAGCACCAGATCGACGCTGTCGAGCAGATAGGCGATGGCACTTTCCGGCGTGCCGGGATTGAGCGCGATGCCGGCCTTCTTTCCCAGCGCCCGGATCGCCTGCAAGGTGCGATGCGGATGCGGCCCGGCTTCCACATGGATGGTGATCCGGTCGGCCCCGGCGCGTGCGAACGCCTCGATGTAGGGATCGACTGGCGCGACCATCAGGTGCACATCGAACAGCTTGTCCGTGTGCGGGCGGATCGCCTTCAGCACATCCGGGCCAAAGGTGATGTTCGGCACGAAATGGCCATCCATCACGTCGCAATGGATCCAGTCCGCGCCGGCCCGGTCGATGGCGGCAACCTCCGCGCCCAGCCGCGCGAAATCGGCGGACAGGATCGAAGGCGCAATGATGATCGGCTTGGTCATGCGGGCGGGTTAGCATTGCAGGCCGCGCCGGGCAATCGGCTTTGGCCCTCTGTCCCCGCCCGCCAGCGGTTCATCGCGGCGGAGGCTCTTCGATGACCGCGAAGCGCCGGGCCAGCGGCTTGATGATCTGCGGCATCAGGTAGATCGGGAACTGCGCCAGCGCAAAGAACAGGAAGGTGGTTTCCGGCGTGGCAGCACCCAGCGCGGCAATCAGCGCGCCCATGTTGCGCTGGCCGGTGCCGTAACCCATCAGGAAGCGGTCGGAGGCGCCCATCATTGGCTTGAGCACGAACCAGGCCAGCACAAAACCGGCCAGCACCACGCCGAAGGCGACACCCAGAAAGAGCAGCACCTTGCCTGGACGCGTCATGAAGGCGTTGGTCACGCCATCCATGGCCGCGATCGCGAACAGGAAATACATCACGACCCCGAAGCCATCGAGTGACAACTTGTGGGCCACGATGCGCCGGTAGCCGACGAGCAGGCGGAACACCACCGCCAGCACGATAGCCCCGCCGATAAGCCCGAGCAGCCGTAGCATCAGCACGGTCGTATCCAGCGGAGCCGGCCCGCCAAGCAGCCATTCGGCCACGGGCGGCGCGACGAACGGGGCCGCTGCGGTGGTGATGATCGTTGAGGCAATCAGCACCGTGGGCGGAATGTTGAGCATCATCGCCACCGCCGGACCCGACATGATCGGCGGCGAGGCGGCGACCACCACCAGCCCCAGCACGAGCCCCGGATCCAGCGCCTCGCGCGGGATAACAGCCAGCAGAACTGCAATCATCGCGATGGGCGCGACGGTCAGCCAGAGCACGGCGACGATGATACCCTTGGGTCTGATCAGCGCCGCCTTCAGGGCCGCAAGATCGGCCCGCGCAAAGGTCAGCGCCACGAACAGGAAGATCGTGATCGGCAGCAGGGGCCGCGCGGCGGCGGCGAACTGCGGCAGCGCCAGCCCCATGAAGATCGAGAGCGCAAACCCTTGCGTGCCATAGCGGCCGAGAAGCGCAAGAGCGGACAAGACAAGCTGCACGGGCCTGGATCCTTCAAGCCGGCGGCGCCTCAGCCCGGCAGCCTGCGCCACTACCAGATTGGGCCGGCGAGGCAACCGGCGCCGGCGCATGGCACACCCTTGGCTTTAGGTGCCCCACGCCCCCCAGCGGCGGGAAGCGCAACAGATATGCGCCAGAGCCGTCCCTCAGTCGGAGATTTTCGCGGGGATGGCCGCAGAACGCTGTTTCATTGCGCGCGACCGGCCTTATCCTGATGAAGGGGCTTGGTTGGGAATATGGAAAGCGGCTGACATGCGGGTTCATCATGCGGGTTGATTGCATCGTTCTCGGCGCGGGCGTCGTTGGTGTGTCGACAGCCCTGCACCTCCAGAAGCGCGGGCGGAACACGGTTCTCGTCGACCGGCGCGGCGTCTCGGAAGAGACATCCTTCGGCAATGCTGGCCTGATCCAGCGCGAAGGGGTCTATCCCTACGGCTTCCCGCATGATTTCGGGGCCCTGCTGCGCTACGCGATGAACAACACCATCGACGCGCACTATCACGCCGCGGCGATTCCGAAGCTGGCTCCCTTCCTGTTTTCCTACTGGATGCACTCGCGCAAGGTCCGGCATGAGGCCATTGCCCGCCAATACGCCACGCTGATCGAACACTGTGTCAGCGAGCATGATGCGCTGGCCAGCGAGGCCGGCGCTCAGCACCTGCTGCGCCGGACAGGCTGGATGAAAGTGTTCCGCACCGCCCGCGAGCAGGACGCGCGCTTCGCCGAGGCGGACAGGTGGCATGCCGATTTTGGCCTCAACCACAGAAAGCTGGATGCGCCAGCCTTGCGCAGCGCCGAGCCGCACCTGACCCATGACCTGATCGGCGGCCTGCACTGGACCGACCCCGTCTCCGTTTCCGATCCGCATGGGCTTTCGATGGCCTATCTGGCGCGCTTTGAGGCCCTGGGCGGTGCCTTCCTCAAGGGCGAGGCCACAACACTGAACCAGAGCCCGGATGGCTCCTGGACCGTGGTGGCCTTCGATGGCACGGTGATCACCGCGCGCGATGTGGTCGTCTGCCTTGGTCCCTGGGCTGATCTGGTGACGCAGGGACTGGGTTATCGCTTCCCGCTCGCCGTCAAGCGCGGCTATCACATGCACTACCGCGCCGAGGGCAATGCCGTGCTCAACCACCCGGTGCTGGATCACGAGCGGGGCTATTTCCTCGCACCCATGCTCAAGGGCGTGCGCCTGACCACGGGAGCGGAATTCGCGACCCGCGGGGCACCGCCAACGCCCGTCCAGCTTGGCCGGGCCGAGCCCATCGCCCGTCAGGTCTTCCCGCTGGGCGAGCGGCTCGACGCCGAGCCCTGGCTCGGCAACCGGCCGTGCACACCGGACATGATGCCGATCATCGGGCCGGCTCCGCGCCACAAGAACCTGACCTTTGCCTTCGGCCACGCCCATCACGGCCTGACCCTGGCCGCCGTCACCGGCCGCATGGTGGCAGAAATGGTCACGGGCGAGGCCGTTTTCGTCAATCCGGAGCCCTTCCGGCCAGCGCGGTTCTGATCGAAGCGGATCAACTTCCGGCCTTGGTCGTCAGCGCATACAGCGCCTCGCCGCGCCCGAACGACCAGTCGATGGGCGCGTTCTCGTTGAGCGCGATCATGACATCGTCCGGCTTGATGCCGGCATGCTCATGGGCGCCTGCCCCCACCGTGCGGTAGAAGGCTTGTTTCCGGGCATCCGTTCGGCCAGCACAAAGCGTCACCGCAACGATCAGGGCCTCCCCTGTCCGCTCAACCGACGGGTAATGCGGATCGATCAGCAGATGTGCCGCGTCGTGCCGCGAGATGATCTGGAAACGGTCTGCCTCCGGCACATTCATGTGGGTGACGAGGGCGGCGTGGACCGCATCCGCAACGGCGCGCAGGCGCTCTGGCTGCAAGGCGGCTGGCGCGTCAATCCTGACAATCGGCATCAGCGGAACCTCGCGCCTTGCCGCCCCTCGGCAGGCAGACCCGGAAGGCTGCGGGCGAAACTGCGTCCCAGGTTGCCGCCGAGGTTGCGCAGCCACCCGGCCACGGCGCGGAAGCCGGCGGGACCGGCGCGGCGCCGCTCATGTCGCGCCATCACGACATAACGGTCAACGTCGATTCCGCCATCCAGGGCCCTGTGAATGGCCGGAAGCGATCGGCCGGACCCATCATCCATAAAGCACATGACACTCTCCTGTGGTTGGTCACAGCCAATCTGTTATTACCATTTCAGATCGATATAATCGGCCAATTAGCGGATTCAGAGCGGACAGATATTCATGAATAAGACCTCATCGTCTGAAGAGATCGTCGTTTTCGTCCAGGTCGTGGAATCGGGCAGCTTTGCTGGCGCGGCCGAAGCGCTGACCCTGACCCCGTCAGGTGTGTCCAAGGCAGTGACGCGGCTCGAAGACCGCCTCGGGGTCCGGCTGTTGCAGCGCACGACACGGCGGCTGGTGCTGACCGCCGAGGGAGAAACCCTGCTGGCGCGCGGGCGCGACATCCTGGCGGCCATCGAGGCGGCGGAAGCGGAGGTCACGCTGGCGCGTGGCAAGCCACGTGGCCTGCTTCGGGTCAACACCGGAACCGCCTTTGCCAAGCACCGCCTGGCGCCATATCTGCTCGCTTTTCAGATGCAGTATCCGGACATCTCTCTGGATCTGTCGATCGCCGACCGCCGCGTGGATGTCATCGGCGAGCAGGTCGATGTCGCGATCAGAACCGGCAGTTCAGGCGATTCCAGCCTGATCACACGCCGCATCGGCGACATGCGCCGCGTCATCTGCGCCAGCCCGGACTACCTGGCGCGCCATGGCACCCCGCGTGAACCCGCAGATCTGGCGCGTCACAACTGTCTGCTGCTCACCGGCTTTTCCCGGCTCGCGGCATGGCCGATGCAGGTTGACGGGCGCATCATCGAGATGAACGTCAAGGGCACGGTGACCTGCGACAGCGCCGAACTCCTTTTGGATCTGGTGCTTGCCGGCCTCGGGATCGCACGCTTTGGCGACTTTCTGGCCGAAGATGCCTTGGCAAAGGGCGACCTTGTGCCATTGCTGGTCGAGCATCACGTGGTCGAAGCGGCCCCGATCTCGGCCCTCATGCCGCCGGGTCGACAGCATCTTCCAAGGGTCAGGGCCTTCGTCGACTTCCTGGCAAGGAAGGCCGGACATCCGAACCTCCCGCTTTCGTGAATGCAAATCCCATCTTGCAGCGGTTGAAACGGGTCGAGCCTGCGCCATGTGCTCGACGAAGACGAATGCGACCAGCGAGGTTGCGCTCAGTCCCGGGAGAATCACCAATGATCGATCTTTCACGCCGCGAGGCCTTCATGACCGCTGCCGCTGCAACCGCCCTGGCCGCCGGTGGCGTTTCCGCACCCGCCCTGGCCCAAGCTGCTACCACCGGCCAGGCACCCGGCTTCTACCGCTACAAGGTCGGCGACATGACGGTCACCGCCATCAACGATGGCTTTGCACAGAGGCCACTTGAGGGCTTCATCCGCAATGCGGAACTGTCCGCCGTTCAGGCCGCCATGGGCGCAGCCTTCCTGCCCACCAATGCGCTGTCGATCTCCTTCACCACGCTCGTTGTGCACAATGGCGCACAGGTCACCTTGCTCGACACCGGAAACGGCGATTCCGGAGCCCCGACCTCAGGTGTGTGGATGCGCAACTTCCGCGCTGCGGGCTTCACGCCCGAGCAGGTCACCCGCGTCGTCTTCAGCCATTTCCATGGCGATCATATCAATGGCCTGCGCCTGAAGGACGGCACTCTCACCTTCCCCAATGCCGAACTGACTGTGCCGGCCCCGGAATGGGCTTTCTGGATGGACGATGCCCGCATGGCAGCAGCGCCGGAAGCCATGCGCGGGGCCTTCGCCAACGTCCGCCGGGTGTTTGCGCCGGTGGCGGCCAACGTCAAGCAGTATCAACCCGGTGCGGAAGTCGCACCCGGCATCACCTCGGTTGCCGCCTTCGGCCATACCCCGGGCCATTGCGTGTTCATGATCTCGTCGGGCACCGGCAAGCTGATGTTCATGGCCGACACCACCAACCACCCTGCGCTGTTCGTAAAGAACCCTGACTGGTCCGCCATCTTCGACATGGATGCCGATGTCGCCCGCGCCACCCGCCGCCGCCTGCTCGACATGGCAGCTGCCGAAAAGACGCAGGTGCATTTCTACCATGCGCCCTTCCCCGCCACCGGCTTCATTGCCAAGGCCGGCAATAGCTTCGACTTCGTGCCCGTGCAGTGGTCCTCGGCCGTCTGAAATCCTCCCCGTTTGGCCATCTGGCCGGCGACCTTGACTGACATCCGCGGTTTTTGTGCTATGAACAGGCCGCCGGGGCCCTGTGCTCCAGCGGTTTCGCGTCTGGACAGGCTGGTGCGGTCATGAACACGGCGGTTTTCCCCCGCAGCACGATCGAGACGATCGCTTTCGTCGCGGGTGACACAGAGGACGCGCGCGCGGCGCTGGCGCGGCTGACCGCGCGCTATGGCAACACCGAGCCCGAGCAGGCCGATGTCATCGTCGCCCTCGGTGGTGACGGCCTGATGCTCCAGACCCTGCATCGCTTCATGAACGGCAAGGGCGCATCCAAGCCGATCTACGGGATGCATCGCGGTTCTGTCGGCTTCCTGATGAACGACTTCCGCGAGGACCGGCTGCTGGAACGGTTGCGGGCAGCGGAAATCTCCATCGTCCACCCCTTGCAGATGACGGCGACGGACCGGGCCGGACAGGTCCATACCGCCCGCGCCATCAACGAGGTGCATTTGCTACGGCGATCCTATCAGGCGGCGAAGCTGGCCATTCACATCGATGGCAAGGAGCGCCTGCCTGAACTGATTGCCGACGGCGTGCTGCTCGCCACGCCGGCCGGCTCGACAGCCTACAACCTTTCGGCCAACGGGCCGATCCTGCCGCTCAATGCCACCTTGATGGCGCTGACGCCGATCTCGGCCTTCCGGCCTCGCCGCTGGCGCGGCGCGCTTCTGCCCGACAGGGCCCATGTCACGGTCGCGGTGCTGGAGGCCGACAAGCGGCCCGTCAGCGCCGTGGCGGATCATACCCAGGTTGATGACGTGCTGCGCGTCGACATCGCCATGGACCATGGAATTGATCTTCTGATGATGCATGATCCGGGGCATAGTCTTGACGAACGAATCTTGCGTGAGCAGTTCGGCTACTAGCAAAATGCCCTTGCCGGGTCTCGCCGCCTGTAAGGTTGCTGCCGATCCGTCATGCAGGCGCACCTATTCCCGACCGTTACGGGCGCGGTGGGAAATCAACCTCTGCCCGCTGCTGGACTGATGGATCGATGAGGGTTGATTTCACAAAGCTCCGCTTTCTCGTGATCGACGACAATCCGTACATGCGGAAAGTGGTCAAGGCCCTGCTCCACGGATTTGGCACCCGCGAGGTCCTGGAAGCTGAGGACGGAGCGACCGGGCTTGAAGTCTTCATGACCAATTCGCCGGACATCATCCTGATGGACTGGGAAATGCCGATCCTCGACGGGCTTGAGGTGACACGCCTGATCAGGCAGCCCACGACCAGCGTCAATCCGTTCGCTCCGATCATCATGGTCTCGGGCCATGCGGAAAAACGCCGCGTCATCATGGCGCGTGATGCGGGCTGTAACGAATTTCTTGTAAAGCCCATTTCTTCTAAAGGCCTGTATGATCGGATCCTCGGTGTTGTTGCCTTCCCGCGGCCTTTCATCCGGACGAAGAGCTATTTTGGTCCGGACAGGCGCCGCGGTGCCAGCAACAACTACACCGGCCCTGATCGCCGCAAGGGGGATGGCGAGTTCGAGACCATCCAGACCCGCCCGCTGATCGAGAAGACGAGGAGCAAGAAATGAGCCGCAATGGCGATTGGGGCCCAAGGCCACGCTCGGAGGATCACGAGGATCACTCGAAGATCGAGCCCGTCCGCGACCTGGCAGAACGTGCCGTCACGGGCGGCACCGCAGCGGACTACGAACGGATGCTCGCGCAGGCGGAGATGAACCTTGCCTCGCTCAAGCAGGAGTTCCCGGCCTGGATGGCAAGTGAGCTGGCCGATCTCGAAACAGCGCTGAAGAACTATCTGGCTGGCGCGCCGGATGGCGCCAAACTGTTCTTCCGCAAGGCCCACGACATGCGCGGTCAGGCGGCCACCTTCGGCTACCCGCTGGCGGGCCGTGCTGCCGACTGCCTGTGCAAACTGATGGATGCGCTGGAGCGGGTGCCGGACGACGTCATCGAGACGCATATGAACGCCATCCGCATCATCATCAAGATGAATATCAACGTGGTCGATCATCCGGTCGGAACACAGATGATCAATCAACTGGATGAACTTGGCTTCAAACTGATCAGGCGCGCGCTGAAGTCCATCTGACAGTCGTTGCGACGGCGCGGAACGCGCTGCGGTCCGTCAGGCCGCGATCGGCAACTGGCGATCAGCGATGCCGTCATCGGCCAGCAAGGTCAGGTGCGGGTCGATTTCAAGCAAGGCTGCCAGGGCCGCATCGTCGGCGAGCAGCCGTGCTGTTTCCATGGCCTCCTCGCGGGCGGCCTCGGCCTCGAAGCGCCGGAGCAGCGCCATCAGCGCGGCATTGTCCGCAACATCGCTGGCATCGCAGGCAATCAGGACACGTTCGACGATCCGCCGTGATGTGGCCGCCCGGGCGGCGCCATGCGGCGGTGCACCAATCTCGCGCACGGCTTCCACTGCGGCGACGAAAGCGGGGATCAACGTTTCCGGAATTCCGGCCTTGCGGCACAGCGGCAGCACGCTTGAGCCGCGTCGGTCATGCAGGATGGCACTGGCGCGCCTGAGCGGCATGCCGGCCAGATCCGCCAGCGCAGCTTCCGCCAGCGCCGCTTCGCCAGAGAGCAGCGAGCGCAGGATCAGCCCGGGCGTGAGCCGGTCGCTCGCCTTGAGCTGGCCTATCAGATCCATCAGCTCGGCTTCGAAGGCCTCGGGCCGCATGGCAAGTTTAACCGCAACTTTCTCGCTCGATTCGCGCGTCACGCGGTCAGCCCGGTCGCGGCTCATCAGCCCGCAGCCACCAGCCCAGACCGACAGCGCCGCTGCGACCTGAAGCGCCAACTGGTGCCGGATCGCCACCGGCAGGTCGGGGCGCGCCAGCAAGGCTTCCCGCACCTCGGCGATGTCGCCGCAACGATCTGTCGCGCGCTGGAGGGTCGAGGCAGCGATCTGCGCCGATGGATTGCAAAGCAGCTGCCGGATTGCCGCCGGGCAGGCGACCTCGACGATGGCGGCTGCGAGCGAGATGGTGACATCCGCCCGCCGCGCCACCGCGATCTGGGCCAGTTCGTCACCAACCGCGACCGCATCCACGAGATCGGCCTCGGTCAGCACCGGCGAGGCCGCCAGCACCATCGCGGCAATGTCGGACTGGTCATGCATCAGGCCGAGGATCACGGCGCGGGGCGCATCCTCTCCGGCGAGGGCTTCAGCCAGCGCGCGCCGGACCAATGCGGAAGGATCGTCCAGCATCGACAGCATCGCGGTCTCGGCCTCGCGCCGGTCCTCGATCATCATCGGCGAACGCACATAGGCTTCGGCCAATGCCCTCGTGCCGGCGGCACGGTCACTGGCGCTGGCGGTGCGGGCCCAGAGCAGGAAACGGCGCACGATCACCGGATCACCTCGCGGCGCAGGAAGGCACTGAGATCAAGCGGCTTGCCGCGCTGACGCGCCGGCTTCCCCCGCTCCGGGGCAGTGGCCAAGGCAATGTCGGCAGGCCGCTCCGGCGGCTTCGGCGCCATCACAGGCCTGCCCGCAGTCTCGAGCGGCGGCTGGTATGCCGGTTGGATCATATTGCCTTCGGCGTTCGGAAAGAAGCGCTGCGCCGGCTCGAGCGAGGCCAGTTGCACCCGCCCCCCGCGCGGACCCGACCAGAGCGCGGCCACGGCATCGGACACGGGCTTGCGGCCGCCTTCGGTCGAGAACAGGCCGAGCAGGCCCTTGCGCTCCTGGCTCGGAGCCTGCACCGTTTGCGGCCCCGATACGCTGGCGATGTTGGCATGCTGGGAGGCCAGCATATTGTAAACCTCGGCGGCACCGCGGGCCTTGCCGGCCTTGTCGAAGAAAATGCCGCGGTTGGCGGCGGCAGCCTCGGGAAAATCGAGGGCGGCGCTGCGCTGGGGCGCGGCCCGGGCGGTGCTGATCAGATCGTTGGCTCCGCGCGCACCGAGCACGTGGGCGATATAGAGTTCGCCACCGGTCGGCTCACGCCCCAGGCTGGCCTGCAACTGGTCGCGGTTGCGCTGGGTGAAGGCCCCGGCCATGGTCGATGCCACCTCGGGATCACGGCGCAGGTTCATGATCTGCTGGCGCATCTGCTGGTCTGGCACAGTCAGGCGTCCATCGGCCCCTTGCGTGATCGCGCGGGCGGCCTCGTCGAGGCCATGCTTGGCCCCTTCGCTGCGCACCATCGAGAGCCACGTCTGCTCGATGAACTGGAACAGTCCTGTCGCGCTCGATGTGCGGGCCCTGGCTTCAGGATCGAGGGCCGATTCGCGTTGTGCGGTCTTGACCAGATAGTCGAAATGCGTGCCCGTACGGTCTGCGCCCTGCCGGATGGCATCGATCACCGGATTGGCCGGTGCCGCTGGGCTGGGAGCGCTGGTTCTGAACAGGAACATGAAGGCCCGCTGCGATGGGGACGGCGACGAGAACGTTGGCGCAACACCGCTTCGCCTGCGACGCGTGCCGGTCTTCAACATGCGTGAAGTATGGTAAGCGAAGCGTTAAGTGCGGACCTGGACGAATGTGCTGAAAAGGGAATTGTGGACCATGACCAAGATCGGCAGCGACGGACGACACTGGCGCGGCGGCCTCTATCTGGAGGATCTGGCGGTCGGCACCGTGATCCGCCATCGGCTGACCCGCACCGTCACGCAGATGGACAACATGCTGTTCTCCAACATGACGTTGAATCCGCAGCCGCTGCACATTGATGCGCACTTCTGCGCCACCGAGACCGAATGGGGCAAGCCACTGATGAACTCCCTGTTCACGCTGGGCCTGATGATCGGGATTTCGGTCAACGACACCACGGTCGGCACCACCATCGCCAATCTCGGCATGTCCGATGTCCGGTTCCCGGCCCCGCTCTTCGAGGGTGACACGATCAACTGCACGACCGAGATCGCATCGGTGCGCGAATCACGCTCGCGGCTGGATGCGGGCATCGTCGATTTCATCCACCGCGCCTACAGGCAGGATGGCGTGCTGGTGGCCGAGTGCCGCCGCCAGGCCTTCATGCGCAAGCGTCCGGCGAAGGGCTGAAGGCATGCGATCCTTGCTGTTCGTCCCGGGCGATGATGCCCGCAAGCTCGAAAAGGCCCTGCAATCGGGCGCCGACGCGCTGATCATCGACCTTGAGGATTCGGTCGCAGCCGAGCGCAAGGCGCTGGCCCGCGGCCTGACGCGGGATTTCATCGCAGCATCGGCGCAAGGCGACGGCCCGCGCCTGATGGTCCGCGTCAACGGGTTGGCGACGGGCCTCACCGAGGCCGATCTCGACGGCGTGATCGGAGCCTGTCCCGATGCGATCGTGCTGCCCAAGGCTGAGGGCGGCATCAGCATGCAGCACCTGGGGGCCAAGATCGCCGTGCGCGAGGCTGAATCCAATGTCCGTGACGGGGCCGTCCGCATCCTCGCCATCGCCACGGAGACCCCGCGCAGCGTGTTCCAGCTCGGAACCTATGCCGGTTCATCGCACAGACTGATGGCTCTGACCTGGGGCGGCGAGGACCTGTCAGCCGAACTGGGCGCGGAGACCAACCGTCTTGACGATGGCAGCTATGCCGACCCCTACCGGCTGGCCCGCGCCCTGACACTGATGGGCGCGGCGGCGGCGAGCGTCGACCCGGTCGATTCGGTGTTCACCAGCTTCCGCGACATGGATGGATTGCGCACTGAGGCTGAGGCTGCCCGCCGTGACGGCTTTGTCGCGAAGATGGCTATTCATCCGGCGCAGGTGCCGGTCATCAACGCGGTATTCACCCCCTCGCTGGCGGCCATCGACAAGGCCCGGGCCATCGTCGCGGCTTTTGAGGCGAACCCTGATCTGGGCGTCATCGGCATCGATGGCGAGATGCTCGATCTTCCCCACCTCAAGCGCGCACGACGGTTGCTGGCAAGGCTGCCGGCTGCGGCAAGGCAACAGGCGTGAGGGCCCGCAAGAGCGCTACCTGACATCGAGGATACGGCATGTCCGGCTGCCAGATTCGAGGCAGTTCTGCGCCCGCCTGGCCTTGTCGAGTTCCAGCACCAGCCAAAGGCCGGAACCGCCGATCAGCGCCATCAGCAGCAGCCGCACTGCGACTGCCAGGCGGCGTCTCTTGCGCTCGTCCCCGGTCAGCGGCGGCAGGCGGCGCGGCTCTGCCATCATCTAGCCACCCGGCGGTCGCTGGATCGAGAACAGGGTGTCGACAACCGTGTAATCCGAGTAGCCGCAGCGGGCGATGGTGCGGGCCGCTGTCATGTCGAAGCGGCCATCAATCAGGCAGCGCTCGTCGATGAAGACGCTGACGACCTGACCGAGCACCATGTAGCGGTCAATCGGCTTTCCGGTGAGGTCGTGCAGCGCGGTCACCGACAGAAGCTTGCATTCGAGCGCAGCCGGAGCGCCCTTGACGCGCGGCGGCCTGACAAGCTCGGACGGCGCGGTTTCAAGCCCGGCAAAGGCATACTCGCTCTGCCCGCGCGGCAACGGGGCGGAGGTCAGGCTCATCTGCTGGGCCATGTCGTAGCTGGTCAGCGAGCAGGTGAACTCACCGGTTTCTTCGACAAAGGTCACCGCATCCTTCCGGCCTTCGGAGGAGAACATCACGATCGGCGTTGGCGACGAGGAGATCATGTTGAAGAACGAATAGGGTGACAGATTGAGGTCACCCGCAGCGCTCAGCACGCTGATCCAGCCGATCGGTCGCGGCGCGACGATGGCCTTCAGCGGATCATGCGGCAGGATACTCGTGTCGCGCGCGTCGGGTCTGTAGTGCATGGCGGGCTCGATTCAGATGAGAAATGGACGACGCTACGCGGGCAGCCGGGATCAGGCGTAGGTCACGACATCCACAAGAGCAGGCCGCTCGCGGTCCTGCACCGGCGCATCGCTGCGCCCGATATGCAGGAAGCCCGCCATCCGTTCATGGGGGCCAAGACCAAGCCTGTCGAGCACGCGGCGATCATAGCCATACCATTCGGTCAGCCAGTTCGTGCCATAGCCGAGCGCATTGGCGGCCAGCGTCAGGTTCATGCAAACTGCGCCGCAGGACAGCACCTGCTCCCATTCCGGGATCTTGCCATGCGCCCGCGCCCGCGACACCACCGCGATCACCAGTGGCGCGCGCGCCAGCCGGTTGCGCTCGAAGGCCAGTGTGTCAGCATCCGCTGCGGGATGATCGGCCTTGTAGGTTTCCGCGATCACCTCCCCGGCACGCTCGCGCGCCGCGCCGCTGAAGACGATGAACCGCCAAGGCACCAGCTTGCCGTGATCGGGCGTACGGCAGGCCACGGTGAGAATCGTCTCGATCTCCTCCTGGCTCGGCCCGCCCGCCGTCATCAGCTGCGGCTTCACAGAACGCCGCGTGGTCAGAAGGTCAACGAGCGGATGGGTCATCGGGCAGTCTCCTCGGCACCGCTCGTGGGTAGCTGATGGTTGGCGACCGGGCAAGACAAGGCCTGGGACGCCCACCACAACAGCCCCACCCTGAGGTCACAGTTTCGCGCGCATTTGGCCTATGCTCGTAAAGTGGCCGTCGCTGCCAGCCGGACACAAGACTGGCATCTCCTGCCAGGCGACGGTATGAGGAGAGCCATGATGGTTCGTTTCGCAAAAAGGCTGGTCAGGCTCGCGGCGGCGCTCGGCGTGGTCGCGCTGGTGACGATCGGGGCGCTCCCGGCACCATCGCTGGCCCAGGCTCCCGCACCGTCGCAGGGCGTCAGGCTCGGCGCCATCTATGCCACCGAGAACAAGCCGATCACCTCCGGCCTGATCTGGCGCATCCTGAAGGATGACGCCAATGGCGGCCCTCCACAGATCATCGCGCGGTCGACGCTTGCCACGCCGCAATTGACGATCGATCCTGGCAGCTATGTGGTGCACGCCACTTACGGGTTCGCCAGCGGCTGGAAGCGCGTCACCGTGCCGGCCAACGGCGCTCTCAACGAGCGGGTCATGCTCAGCGCCGGCGGCCTGAAGCTCGGCGGCGTGATTCTCGACCGTCCGATCCCGGCATCCAGCATCAGCTTTTCGGTGTTCGTGCCGCTGGCCGGCAACTCCGAAGGCCGGCTCGTGGCCGAGAATGTCAGGTCCGGCGACATCCTGCGCCTGCCCGAGGGCACGTATCACGTCGTCTCCACCCATGGTGATGCCAATGCCATCCGCCGTGTCGATGTGAAGGTCGAGAGCGGCAAGCTGATCGAGGCGACCTTGTTCCACCGCGCCGCCAAGGCGACGCTGAAACTGGTGACCGCGCCAGGTGGCGAAGCCTTTGCCGGCACCGCCTTTTCCGTGCTGACGCCGGGCGGCGACGTGATCCGCGAAGCGATCGGGGCTTTCCCGGAGGTCATTCTTGCCGAGGGTGAATACGTGCTGATTGCCCGCCAGGGCGGGCAGGTCCACACCCACGAATTCAAGATCGAGGCCGGCCTCGACCGCGACATCGAGGTCGTCGTCGGGCGCTGATGTTCAGTACGGCGGCTCGTTGTAGACAGTCTTTCCGTCGATCAGCAGAGCCTTGATCGCCGAAGCTCCGGCAGCATTGACGGCAGCCAGGATCTCGACGCGCGACGCCTGTGTGGTCTCGATCGCGCGCCCCTCGCCTTGCGGCACGAAGTAGCTCTCAAGGCCGTAGCGCACGCGCATGACCTTGTCGCCCTCGGAACATGAGGCCCCGACGAAGCCCCTGAAGCAGTCCATCACCGAGCCGGCCTTGCTGCCAAGCCAGATCAGGCCTGCCTCGCTCGGCTGCCCGGCCCTGATCACCCGCACGACCTCCGCCTGACCATTGACCCCGGCACGCACGCCGACTTGGATCGGCTCGTCGCGCCTGAGATCGGCGGCAGCCCCGATGCGCGTGAGGTTGATCGTGCTGATCCCATAGTCGAGCACCACATAATCGCCGCGAAACAGGTCGCGTGGATCCACCGGCACCGTCGAAAGCCGGATCGTGGCACCATTACGCAGGATCGCGGCGCGCTCGACCACCATGGCGAGCACGAGCCCGCACAGCACCAGCGCGGCAAGAGCTGTCCGCGCCAACGCCGGAACGCGCCCGATCAGACGATCCGCAGCGCCCAGCACCTCCCGTCCCGTCATGCAGCACCGCCCGGCTGCAACGCCCCGAAGCGCTGCAACAGCATGCGCATGCCCGCTGCAATCGCGATCAGCAGCACACCACCAGCCAGGAAGAACAGCGACTGGTCGAGCAGCGTGCCGACCGTGCGATAAAGCAGCACGATCACGGCCACGCCGAAAGCACCCGCTCCCGCGAGCGAAACGCGGCGCTGGCCCATCACCGCTCCTGCGATGATCATCGCCGATGATGACAGCAGCACCAGCGCCGAGACAACCACCCGCCCCCCGAAGCTCTGCCCGGCACCGCTCCAGAACACCAGCGATGTCGCCATGGCCAGAACCAGCGCTGCCGCCATCGCGACAGCCGACCTGCGATCCGGCAAGAAAGCCAGCAAGGCTCCGACAGCCCCCAAAGCCAACAGGCCCGAGACGATGACGCGGCTGGCGGCAAAGCCCGCAACCGCCCCGGCCGGTTCGAGCACGCGCGACAGTTGCAGGCCGATCACGCCAACATAGCCCAGCAATCCCCAGGCGGTGCAGGCACTGAGCAAGGCAGGCAGGCGGCCATCCAACGCCAGCAGCCCGAGCCCGATGAAGCACACCGCCACGAACAGCAGATAGGCGATGTGCGTGCCCATCTCGGCATTGTGGAAGGTGCTGCTCCCCACGATCAGTACAAGCCAGGCCAGCGCGGCCAGAACGGCCATGTGATGCACCGCGCGGTTGCCGCGCCCGAGGGCCAGCGCCAGCGCGGGCAGGAAAAAGGCGAGATACCAGAGATTGGCGCCCGTACCCCTTACGTCATGCACGCCGAACAGCCAGGCGATCATGCAGGCAAAGGCGATGATCAGCGCCCCGTCCGAGCGCATCAGGGCCGCCACCGCCAGCGCACCGATGCCGACCAGTGCGCTGCCGACAGGCCAGTCGGCAGGCAGGTGATACATCTGCCCGACCAGCGCAACCCCCGCGCCGAAAATCAGCGTGGCCGTGGTCGCGGCGGCATCGCCGGCCAGGCGCGCCTGTGCCCGGTCAAAGCGGTGCGCCGTCGCCAAGGCGGCGACGATCAGGATCAGGATGCCCGACAGCTTGCCGAGCCGGGGCACCAGGTCCCAGTTGGCCGCAACGAAGGCGAGCACACTCGACGCCAGCAGCAGCCCGCCAAGCAGGCCGAGCAGGGCCGGAAGCCGGTTGCCGCTCCCACTGGCCTGCACGGCACGGCGGATACCGAGTGCCTGCTCGGGCTGGATCAGCCCGGCGGCCGTCCATGTCGCCAGGTCGGCTTCAAGCCGCTTGCGGTAGCTATGAAGCATCATCGCCGCAATCTGCCGACAAACACACCGCTTGTCGATCCGGAAACGGCAAGATGCCCTGTCCTGTCACTCGGCGGCCATCAGAGCCCGCGCACGCCGCTCATCGGGCGCAAGGGCCTCTTCCGTGAAGGCGTCGATCGCTTCCTTGAGGCCCATCACGGTTTGTGCCTGCGAGCCCAGCCGGCGCACGGAGACGGTGTTGTCCTCGGCCTCGCGCTTGCCCACAGCGATGATCAGCGGTACCTTGGCCAGCGAATACTCGCGCACCTTGTAGTTGATCTTCTCGTTGCGCAGGTCCGCGCGGGCACGCAGGCCGTGGGCCAGCATGCGCTGCGTTACCTTCTCGGCATAGGCGTCCGCTTCGGACGTGATCGGGCAGACCACGATCTGCTCGGGGGCCAGCCAGAGCGGGAAATGCCCGGCATGGCTCTCGATCAGGATGCCGAGGAACCGCTCCAGCGAGCCACAGATGGCGCGGTGCACCATCACGGGCTGGGTCTTCTCGCCATCGGGTCCGATGTAGAAGGCGCCGAAGCGCTCGGGCAGGTTGAAGTCGACCTGCGTTGTGCCGCATTGCCAGTCCCGGCCGATGGCGTCCTTGAGCGTATACTCGAATTTCGGCCCGTAGAACGTGCCTTCGCCCTCGTTGATGCCCGTCTTGATGCGCCCGCCGGATTCAGCCTCCATCTTGGCCAGGACCTTGCGCAGGATGTTCTCGGCGTGGTCCCACATCGCATCGGTGCCGACGCGTTTTTCCGGGCGTGTGGCCAGCTTGACCACCACCTCGGTGAAGCCGAAATCGGCATAGACCGACATCATCAGGTCGTTGATCTTCAGACACTCGGCTTCGAGCTGGTCCTCGGTGCAGAAGATGTGGGCGTCATCCTGGGTGAAGGCCCGGACACGCATCAGGCCATGCAGCGCGCCTGAGGCCTCATAGCGGTGCACCATGCCAAATTCCGCAAGCCGGATAGGAAGATCACGGTAGCTCTTCAGCCCGTGCTTGAAGAGCTGCACATGGCCGGGGCAGTTCATCGGCTTGAGCGCAAACACCCGCTGGTCACGGGTCGCATCCGTGGGATTGAGGAACCCGGATGCCGATTTCGAGGCGAACATGTTCTCGGCATACCAGCCCCAGTGGCCCGAGGTTTCCCACAGCGACTTGTCGAGCAGTTGCGGCGCGTTGACCTCCTCGTAGTCACCGCGCAGGCGGCGGCGCATGTAGGCGGTCAGTTGCTGGAACATGGTCCAGCCCTTGGAATGCCAGAACACCGTGCCCGGACCTTCGTCCTGGAAATGGAACAGGTCCATCTCCCGGCCCAGCTTGCGGTGGTCTCGCTTCTCGGCTTCCTCGATCTGGTGCAGGTGGGCGTCGAGTTCCTCCTGCTTGGCGAAAGCCGTGCCGTAGATGCGGGTCAGCATCGGGTTGTTGCTGTCACCGCGCCAGTAAGCGCCAGCCACCTTCATCAGCTTGAAGGCATTGCCGACCTTGCCGACCGAGGTCATGTGCGGGCCGCGGCACAAATCGATCCAGTCACCCTGCGCATACATCTTGAGGGTCTGATCTTCGGGAATGGCATCGACAAGTTCGACCTTGAAGGCCTCGCCCTTGGTCTCGAAGAAGCTGCGCGCCTTGTCGCGGCTCCATTCTTGCCTGGTAAAGGGTTTGTCGGCGGCGATGATCTGCCGCATCTTCTGTTCGATCGAGGCGAAGTCGTCCGGCGAGAATGGCTGCTCGCGGTGGAAATCGTAGAAGAACCCGTTGTCGATCACCGGGCCGATTGTCACCTGGGTGCCCGGGAACAGGCTCTGCACCGCTTCGGCCAGCACATGGGCGCAGTCGTGCCGGATCAGTTCCAGCGCGCGGGGATCCTCGCGGTGAAGAAACTCGATCCGCGCATCCCGGCCAATCGGATCGGCCAGATCAACGATGACGCCATCGAGCGCCATGGCCACGGTTCGCTTCAGCAGCGACGGCGAGATGCCGCCGGCAATGGCAGCACCGGTGATTCCGGCCGGAAACGGCCTGACCGCGCCATCCGGAAAGGTCAGCGACACGATGGCAGAGCAATGGGAAGACGATTGGGAAGAAGCGCTCAACGGGCTCATCTCCTGCTCACTCGGGGATACGAACCCCGTAAGACAGTCCAGGCGCGCATGTGATCGCCGACGGCAGACCCGCGCCCGGAATGGTCTGGCCGTGCTGGCAAGGTGGCACAGAAGGGCTTGCATTCGGCTGAAACAGCCAACACCTTGCATGAGCCATACAAGACAGCCACAAGCCGAACAAGCGTGATGTACCCCGCCATCGCCCGATCTCTCGCCATCGCCGGGCTTGTCGCGCTTATGACGGCCCTTGCGGCGCCCGGCGCGCAGCCGGCGCTGGCACAGGGCGCAGCGCCTGCCGCAACCCCGCCTGCCCAGACCTATTCGCCGTCCGGCGAGCCCATGGCCTTCCGCCTCGCCGAGGGCAACGGCCCGCGCGGCGCAAGACGCTGGATCAGCGGCACCGGCCAGATCCAGGCCAACAGCGCCACCCAGTTCGCCGCCTTCCGCAAGGCCAACGATGTGGATGGCCTGACAGTGGTGCTCGACTCCACCGGCGGTCGGGTCAATGCCGCCATGGCGCTCGGTCGCGCGATCAGGGCGGCCAAAATGAACACCACCGTCGGGCGCACGATCACGGTCGGCGACAAGGATGCGGTGCTGACGCGTGATGTCGGCTGCTCATCGGCCTGCGTGCTGCTGCTGATGGCCGGCGTCGAGCGCTTCGTTTCGGAAGATGCCAGCGTCAATGTCCACATGTTCAGTGTCGAGCTTGATGCGGAGGGCAACAAGGCGCGCGCCGATCTCGGCCTCAGGGACATCGAGCAGACCCAGCGCACCATGGCGCGGCATGCGGTCTATGTCGCCGAGATGGGCATCGCGGCCCGCTTCCTCGAAATCATGACCGAAGCCAGCTTCAAGGGCGCGATGCGGCGCATCACCGGCGCAGAAATGCGCGACATCAAGCTGGCCAGCGTCGTGCCTCGCGAGATCACCGGGCCGATCGCGGCGATCTGGTCGATCAGCGCGCCCTCCTCTCGCCCGCAGCTCATCCGCAGCGGGCGCCTTCTGGAAGACGAGCGCATGGCGGTCGATCACGAACTGCTGCTCGAATGCGATGTGGTGCGCAATTTCTATGTCGTCACCTACCGCCAGGTGATGACGCGCCAGTCCGGACAGACCGGTGTCGGTCTCGACCATGTGCGGTTCGAGTCAGGCGGCTGGGACTACATCCTGCGCGCGCCCGGCCGCACCTTGCGGATCACGACACAGGGCAATGATCTCTGGATCAGGCGCAGCATCCCGCGCAAGGTCTTCGAGGATGCCGCCCAGAACCGGAAGCTAGACCTCATCCCGGTCGCGGCAGGCCAGCCGGCACGTTCGGGCAGCCTCTATGACGCGTCGCTCATCCGTTTCCTGCCGGAACTGGCGCGCCGCTGTGATTCCCGTCCGGGTCTCGTGAGCGTCGGTCCGAATCCGCGGCGCTGACAGCCGGCGCGGACACTGCCATCTCAGGCGGCGCCTTGACGCCGCGCCAGCGACCATAGCGCCAGGGTGTCAGCGCCGTGGCGTTTTCGGGCAGTTCCTCGCAGACCAGATCGATGCCGTCGGTGCCCCAGGGGTTGCACCGGCAGATGCGCGCCAGTCCGATCCATGAGCCGGCCCAGACACCGTGCTTCTGGATGGCCTCATCGGTGTATTCCGAACATGAGGGCCAGTGCCGGCACTGGCGGCCAACCAACGCCGAGATCGAGAGCTGATAGCCCCGGATCGCATAATGGGCGGCGCGCCTTGCCGGGCTCATGCGTCTCGCCTCACATCCTCAACGCCAGAGCGCGATCACGATCAGCGCCAGCGCCGTCACGATCAGGGCCGTGAACGTCAGGATCATCCCTCCGACCCGCCCCTTGCTCGACCCGGCAGAGCCCGTGAGGCCGATGGCATGCAGCACCCGGCCCGCGAGGAGCAGGATGCCGACCCCGTGGATCACGATGGCCTGCGCATCGATCAGCGCCAGCATGATCAGCCCGGCAAGGCCGACCGGCACGTTCTCGGCAAAGTTGCCATGCACGCGGATGGCACGGGCCAGTTCCTTGTCCTGCCCGTCACCAATGCCGATCAGCTTCGAGCGGCGCAGACGGATCACGCGGATTTGCAGCACGATCCCCATCAGGATCATGAGGCCGACATAAAGGCCGGCGGCGGCCAGGTGGGCGGAAACGGTTTCCATGGTCTGCTCAGGCTGGTTTGGGGGCGGGATTGGCGGCGCGTCGCGCCTCGATCTGGGTGATGGCGTCGACCACCGCATCAAAGGTCAGCAGGGTGGAAGCATGGCGCGCCTTGTAGTCGCGCACCGGCAGCAGCACTGCAACGTCCGCCCACTTGCCGTCCGGTGGATCACCGCCCTCTTTCAGCATCCGCCGCGCGGTCTCGCGCAGGGCTCTGAGTTCGGCAGCGCTGGAGCCCACCACATGCTGCGCCATGATCGAGGATGAGGCCTGTCCGAGCGCGCAGGCTTTCACGTCATGGGCAAAATCGCTGACCACATCGCCCTGCATCGCCAGATCGACGGTGACCCTGGAGCCGCATAGCCGCGAATGCGCCACGGCCGTGGCATCCGGGTTTCCCAGCCGCCCGATGCGGGGAATATGGGCGGCGAGTTCGAGAATGCGCCTGTTGTAGACATCCGACAGCATGATACCGGCAATATAGGGCGGCCCTGCCCGGATGGCGAGAGGCTTGCCGCCGAAGCTTGCCGCCGAAGCCCATGCCACCGGCCTGCTTGCGGCCAAGCGACGCGCCTTGTGGTCTGGCCCCGCCATGACCACGTAAACAATGGCTAACATCCAAGAAAGGTAGGCTCCACATGAACCCCGTGGTTAAGCCCTCTGCCCTCGTCGTTTCGCCAGCGGTTGCCGGGTCGGCGCAAGTCAGCGCGTCGGGACAAGTCAGCGCGTCGGCACACATGGCCTCCCAGAACGACCAGTTCCTTCTGCGCCAGCCAACGCGCGAGGAGGCCGAAGCCGCCGTGCGCACGCTCATCCTGTGGGCTGGCGACGATCCGTCCCGCGAGGGCCTGCTCGACACGCCCAAGCGCGTGACCAAGGCCTTCAAGGAATTCTACAGGGGCTATGACGAGGACGCCCATGACATTCTCGACCGCGTGTTCGAGGAGGTCGACGGCTATTCGGACATCGTGCTGGTGCGCGACATTCCCTTCTATTCGCATTGCGAACACCATCTGGTGCCCTTCGTCGGCAAGGCGCACATCGCCTATTATCCGTCCAAGGGCGTTGTCGGCCTTTCCAAGCTGGCCCGTGTCGTCGACACCTATGCCCGACGCATGCAGACGCAGGAAACGATGACGGCACAGATTGCCAATGTCATCGACGAGGTCCTGCAGCCACGCGGCGTTGCCGTGCTGATCGAGGCCGAGCACATGTGCATGTCGATGCGCGGCGTGCAGAAGCATGGCTCATCGACCATCACCACCCAGTATCGCGGCGTGTTCGAGAAGGAACCCGCCGAGCAGGTCAAGTTCTTCACCATGGTGAAATCTCCGTCCCTGCGCATGGCCCTGTGAGCGCGGACTGACGTGCCGTCGCGGCTTTGACGCAACGGGACGGCATCGCTAACGTCCCGACGCGCCGGAAACGGCGCGTTTTTGCATGGGACGAGGACCGGCGGCGTGAGCAGCTTTTCAACAGCACCGAGCAAGCAGATGCTCGAGGAGGGCCTCGTGCTGGCCCCAAGGTTCGATGCAGCGGGCCTGATCACCTGCGTCACCACCGAGGCTGACAGCGGCGAGGTGCTGATGGTGGCGCACATGAATGCCGCAGCCCTGTCACGCACGATCGAGAGCGGGGAAGCCTGGTACTGGTCACGCTCGCGCCAGGCGCTCTGGCACAAGGGCGACACCTCGGGCCAGATCCAGACAGTGATCGAGATGCGGATCGATTGCGATCAGGACGCGATCTGGCTCAGGGTCAAGGTCGCTGGCGATGGCGGCTGCTGCCATACGGGACGGCGAAGCTGCTTTTACAGGCTCCAGCCGACGGCAACCGGCGAGGTCGTCTTGCGTCAGCTGCTCATCTGCGGCTGAAGGGCCGGCGGGTAAACGGGACATCTTCCCTTCGCGCTGGCAATGAAGCAGACACCATATCGTCAAATGCCGCCGCTATCAGCGACAGCGGAAGCGGTGCGTTAACGGCATGTCGTGCATTTGGCGCGATTCTGACAGCATTCCGTCGGTTCGGGGGAACGATGCCATGCTGTGGGACAGGATTGCGCGCCGCGCCTTCGGGCTTGGAGGGGGCGGAAACACCATGAACATCGAGACAGTCGGTCGCCAGGAAGCGCCCGTGGACAGGGCGAGGCTCGGTCTCGCGCTGGGGGGTGGCGCAGCGCGGGGCTGGGCGCATATCGGCGTGCTCAAGACGCTGGCAAAGGCCGGGATCAGACCCGACGTGATTGCCGGTACATCGATCGGCTCGCTGGTGGGCGGTGTCTTTGCCGCAGGCCGCCTTCAGGATCTGGAGGACTGGGCGCGCTCGCTGACCAAGCGCCGCATGGTCGGGCTGATGGACTTCCACATCGGCGGCTCGGGCCTGATCTCGGGCGAGCGCCTCAAGCGCCTGCTCGGCACCGAACTGATGGACATCAAGATCGAGGAATTGCCGGTCAACTATGCCGCCATCGCGACCGAACTCGGCACCGGCCATGAAATCTGGCTGACCCACGGCTTGCTGGTCGATGCGATGCGCGCCTCCTATGCGCTGCCCGGCGTGTTTGACCCGGTCAAGCTCGGCGGCCGCTGGCTGATGGACGGGGCCATGGTCAACCCGATCCCGGTCTCCGCCGCGCGCGCTCTTGGGGCGGATGTGGTGATCTGTGTCAACCTCAACGGCGATGCCGGCGGCCGTGGCACCATCATCCAGTCACACCGGGCTGACCGCGACGACACGTCCATGACCCCGGAGCTGGATGTGCGCCCCTCGCCAACATGGCTGTCCTCGATCTCGGGTGCGGCCCAGCGCGTGCGCTCGCTGGTTGGCCGCGCGCAGGATGACAACCCGGCGCCGGGACTGGTTGGTGTGATGATCGATGCCTTCAACATCACGCAGGACCGGATTTCTCGCTCGCGCCTGGCCGGCGATCCGCCCGATGCGATGATCTCGCCCCGCCTTGGCAAAATAGGCCTGTTCGATTTCCACCGCGCGGCGGAGATCATCGAACAGGGCGAGATGGCAGCGGAGCGGGCCATCGACGACATCACCGCCGCCATCGAGGCCTGTCCGGTGCTGCGCTGACAGCCTCTCAGGCCATGGCGATGTAATCACGCATCGCGCGCGTTTCGGCCTCGATCTTCTCGATGTGGCGCTTGACCACGTCACCGATCGAAATGATCCCGGTGAGCCGTCCTCCCTGCACCACGGGCAGGTGGCGGAACTTGCCGATGGTCATCACTTCCATGGCGGTTTCAATGGTGGACTCTTCGGTGCAGGTCATGACCTTGGCCGTCATCCGGCGTGAGACCGGCTCGACCAGAGCCTCGGGCCCTGCTTCCGAAACAGCACGCACGATGTCTCGCTCGGACAGGATGCCCAGCACCGCACCATCCGCGCCGGTCACGACGGCGGCTCCGATGCGACGGTCCGCCAGGATGCGGGCGGCCTCCGCCAGGGTGCGGTGCGGCTGGATGGTCTGAACATCGCGGCCCTTCTCGGCCAGAATGCTGGCAACACTCATCGTCAATTCCTCCTGTGGCTGGCACCGTTGAAACCGGAGCGATTGTCCTGCGTGGCGTTGATGGCGACCACGACAGCAGTCTGCGACGAAAGTCGCATGCCCCGCAAGCCATACCTGAGCGCCGCAAGCCTGGCCGGTGCGCTGCAAGCCATACCTGAACGGGGCAGTCAGGTCGGCTCCAGAGCCTGCCGGCCATGGCGGTCCAGCAGCGGAAACAGCAACAGGCCGGCCAGAAAGCCGCCGATATGCGCCTCCCAGGCAATCGACTGCTCGGCATCGCCAAGCGGCACCACGCCAGCCCCGAACAGCCAGTTGCTGACAAACCAGACGATGACGAAGATCATTGTCTGGCGATTGCCGAGCATGCCGGGCAGCGTCAGCGCCGGCAGCGCGCGCACCACGGCGTCCTGCCCCATCGCGCCGAGGCGGGTTCCGCTGGAAAACACGAACCGCGCCGCTGCCCCTGTGGCAGCGGAGACGCCCGCCGAAGCCCCGACCAGCGGCACAACATCCGCCGCATGCATGGCAATGTGCGCGAAAGCGCCGGCCACCGTGCCGATCACGATCAGCAGCAGGAAGCCGCCCGGCCCGAGCCGCCGCGCCAGCGGACTGCCGAAGATCGCAAGCCACAGGCTGTTCATCACGATGTGGGATGTACCCGAATGCAGCAGGCCGTAGCTGAGCAGGCTCCACCAGCGCGGCCCGCCACCATCCAGAAAATAGCGCGCCACGGCCATGCGCTCAGCAGACTGGCGGGCATCAAGCCCGTTCAGGGCCTCCTGCACGATCCGCGCCTGATCAAGCCAGCCGAACTGGAGCGCAAAGCGTGCCGGCACCACCGCCATCTCGGCGAGGATGCCAAGATCGCTTTCGAAGGGAAGGACAAGTCGCCACAGATGCACGGCCACCAGAACGGCGATGACGGCCAGCACAACGCGGGGCAGATTGAAGATGGGCTCGCGGCGAGGCGCAGGCCCGGACATGGCCGGATCACTCATGGAGCCACGATTGCCCATGATGACCTGCACCGCAAGTCATCGCCGACCCTGCGATGGCCACGGGCAAAAAAAGGGGAAGCTGCGTTGCCGCAACCTCCCCGTTTGACGATTGCCTGAGCCGGTTGGGTCCCCTTGCGAAGCCCGGTCACGACCACCGCCACCCTTGAGTGTGCCCGGCACCGTGCGAAGGAGTGAGGTCCGCAGCGCCAGGAATCCGTGTGATGCTGTGATCCCATCCGCGCTCCGGATTGGCAACGGCAACCGATTGTTAAGGTTAACAAAAGGTTAGCAGCGCAGGCCGGCCCGAAAGGCATAAGCATCGCGTCTGGATGCCCAAGAACCCGAGCAGGCCCCGCGCCCTGTGCCAGTCCGGCACAAAACTGGCGCAACCGGGACAGGCAAGGGACCATCGCGACTTTCGCCAAGCCTGTTTGGATCCAAGATGAAGACCCAGAGCACAACATTGCTTTTTCAGTATTGGGACAGCCTTCGCGGCTCGCGCAGCGCCCCCGAACGCGGCGAGATCGAGCCCGGCGCGGTGCGCCATGCGCTGCTCGACACCTTCATCCTGGAGAATACCCGCGAGGAACTGAGTTTCCGGTTGGCCGGAACACGCATGTGCGCACTGTTCGGTGGCGAGCTGAAGGACCGATCCTTCGCCTCGCTCTGGACTGATTCAGCCACCCGCATCGAGGTGCTGCGCATGGTCGACGCGGTGATGGACGAAGCAGCCGGTGCGGTCATGGGACTTGCGTTCGAGAGCAGCCGTGGAGCGACGGCTGATTTCGAAATGGTAGTCCTGCCGCTTCGTCATCATGGCAAGACCCATGCCCGCGTGCTGGGCGCGCTCTCACCGGTCACGGCTCCGCCCTGGCTCGGCAGCGATCCCGTCACGCGGATCGAGATCCGTTCGATGCGAATTATCTGGCCGTCTGGACTTCCCCGCGCCGGAGCCGGTCCGGACGAACGGCGTGCACGCTTCACGGTGGTGACGGGCGGCAGGGCTTGATCAGCAGCGGCTTGCCAGTGCCACATGCGCAGATCAGCAAAAATGCGGATCACCTTGACCAAACATCGCCCCGTGTAAGGCATGGTTAACCAAGCGCACACTAGGATGATCGTGAAGTTCTTCCTGAAACAGCGCGGTCGATGTCAGCAGCCCCCCAACTCGCGTCCAGACCGATTGAACGCCGCAGGCATGCGCGCGTGAAGATCGCGTTGCTCGGTCGCTACATGCTGTCGAATCGCACGGAGTTTCCCTGCCAGAGCATCGACATGTCGGTGGGCGGACTGGCCATCACCGCCCCGGTGAAGGGCAGTATCGGCGAGCGGGTGATTGTCTATCTCGAACACATCGGCCGGATTGAGGGCGATATTGCCCGGCATACCGCAGATGGCTTCGGGATGACCGTGATTGCCACCAGCCGCAAACGCGAGAAGATGGCCGCGCAACTGACCTGGCTGGCCAACCGGGCCGCGCTCGGTCTTCCCGAAGACCGCCGCCATGACCGGGTGCAGCCCAAGGCGACGCGCATCGTGCTCACGCTGTCGGACGGCACGGAAGTTCCGGTCAAGATGCTCGACATGTCCCTGTCCGGTGCCGCCTTCAGCGCCGACGTCAAGCTGTTGATCACCGACCCGGTCATCCTCGGCAAGACCCAGGCAAAAGTGGTCCGGAAGTTCGAGGGCGGTTACGCGGTCGAGTTCCAGAAGGCCTTCGTGGTCGACAGCATCGAACAGATCGAGCTTTAGCGGGCTGCGGACGACAAGCCCTGCCGTCATGGCGAGCGCAGCGAAGCCATCCATCAACACTCAGCAGGCCTTTGCGGTCTCAGCTCCGGCAATCGAGCCAGGCCTTGCGTCCCGCTGATCCTCGCCTCACGCCATGCTATCGGCCGCCGCTCACGTCGATGATGGCTCCGGTCGTGTAGCTTGAGGCGTCGGACAGCAGGAACATCACCGTCTCGGCGATTTCCGTGGGCAGACCGACGCGCTGCATCGGGATGTTCGGGCGGATGCGCTCGACCCGGTCGGCATCGCCGGTGCTGCGGGCGTGGATGTCCGTGGCGATCAGGCCGGGGGACACCGCATTGACGCGCACCCCGTCCATCGCCAGTTCCTTGGCAAGGCCCAGCGTGAACGCATCGATCGCGCCTTTCGAGGCCGCATACCAGACATACTCGCCTGGACTGCCGATCCGCGCTGCGACCGACGAGATGTTGACAATGCTGCCCCCTGCCCCGCCATGGCGCATGGCCATGCGCCGCGCGGCCTCGCGCGCCACCAGGATTGCGCCAGTGACATTAATGTCGATGCAGTCGCGGATCACGGTGGGATCGGCAGCGTCGAGCCTGCTCGACAGCCCGGTGACGCCGGCATTGTTGACCAGCGCGGTCAATCGGCCCAGCCGCGCATCAACCTCGGCAAACATCCGTTCGATCCCGTCCGGTAATGCCGTGTCCGCCTGAACCGCAATGACACGCTGGCCGGTCTCGGCTGCCAGACTGGCAGCCAGCCCTTCGGCCATGACTTGCTCGGTCCGGTAACTCATAGCGACATCGTAGCCGCGCGCCGCAGCGAGTCGCGCCGTCGCCGCGCCAATGCCACGGCTGCCCCCCGTGACCAGAACGATACGTGACATAGGCGCAACCTTTCGATGACAGCCAGATCCGCGCGAGGCCGCGCGGCCCGGCGCCTGACTATGACCGCGTTGTTCTGGCAGGCCCCGCCGAAGAGCACAAGCCAAGCCCTGAAGACCAAGCCCTGAAGACCAAGCGCTGAATCGATTGCCGACAATTTGATCCAATCGCCTCAACGCCGATTCACGCTGGCTGCAACGGGATGCCTGGGAACCGGCTGATGAGCCGGATTGCATAAAATGCGAGGTATTTCGGTCAGTCGATCCAGCAAATTGCCGTGCGATCTCCCAACCCGTGGACAGGGACAGGAGAGATCACATGCCAAAGAAGCATGGACTTATTCCGGGGTGGATCAAGGCAGCCGCGGCAGCCAGCCTCATCATCATCAGCGCAGCGGCAACGACCACGGCGCATGCACAGAACAACCGCCAGAGCCCGGTCACGACCGGCGCGTTGAGCCCGGCAACGAGCCTCCAGGTCGCCCGCTCCGGTGACACACGCCCACCGATCGGCTGGGTTCAATTCTGCGCCAACCGCGCCTATGCGGCCGAATGCAGCGTCAACCCCGCCGAGCCCGACAAGGTGGAACTCACCAGCCGGGTCTGGAAGACGGTGACGTCCGTCAACGTCAGGGTCAACAACGAGATCGAGCCGGTGACCGACATGGATCACTGGGGCATCATCGAGCGCTGGGACATGGCCGAGGATGGTCGCGGCGACTGCGAGGAATACGTCAACATCAAGCGCAAGCGGCTGGTCGAAGCCGGCATCCCGCGCCGGGCCCTGCGCGTCGTGGTGGTGATCGACGAGGAGAATGCCGGCCACGCCGTGCTGATGCTGCGCACCGACAAGGGTGACTTCATCCTCGACAACAGGCGCAATGCCGTCCTCGCCTGGCACCAGACGGGCTATGTCTTCATCAAGCGCGAAAGCCAGGACCGGCAGGAATGGGTCGCGCTCGGCGGCGTCACCGGCCCGCAGATGGCACTGCGCTGACAAAACGCTGCCTGCGGCGCGGGACGCCCTTCGGGCGATTGCCAACCGCAGGACTTGAGAAGCCCGGGACCTTCCTGGGAAGAACAACAGGAATTGCGAAGTCCGGTCACGTCCCACCCCACCCGTCCCGGACCGGGTTTCGCAAACAGGGTCCGGCGTTTCGGCAGAGCCGTATCTGCCGGAAGGCCGGACCCGCCTTTTTCCTCGCATTGCCGCGCATAAGTGAGCCACCTCGCCCCGCGGCTCAGGCCGCCTCGGTTATCTGGCGCAAGGCAGCTTCTTCAAGTTCGGATGCGCGGATCATCGCCTCCGCCGCAACCAGCGGTCGTGAAGACACAAAGCCCTGAACAGGATCGCACTCCAGCGAGGCCAGCACAGCCACTTCGGCGCTGCGCTCGGCTCCTTCCGCGATGGTGCGCTTGCCCAGCGCCCGCGCCAGGCTGACGATGCCCTGCAACAGCTTCAGACGCTCCGGATCGAGATCGACATGGGCGTGGCCTGATCCGGCGTGATGCTTGATGCGGAAGGGCAATGCTGCGGCCTTGCTGCAACAGCCTTTGGGCATGATCGCTGCCGGAGCGCGGATCCGCCTCCCGCGCAAAGATCGTCTCCGCCACCCTCGCCGCCCCTTGAACCGCAGCCAACGCCGTGTCCGCGCCCGTCGCAGCACCCGCCTCGATCGCCTCGCCACGACCGGACGCACGCAGCAAAGCCCTGCCCAGATCCAGCGCAGCATCGATGCTCGGCAAGCCCGAGATCTCGTTGCTGGCCGTCGCAATGCCCTTTTCGTGTGTACTGACCAGGAAGAACAGCTAAAACGCGATGGGCAGGAGGAACAGCAAGAACGGCACCCCGAACTGGGCCCTGACCGAATGGAACATGGGCGGGCGACCTCAGAAACTCGCCATAAAGTAGTATATCAACAGGAATAAACAGTGATAATACAATCCGAGATTGTGCCATCCAGGTTGCGGGAAATGCCCTGTTGGCAGTCCGGCAGGATCGATCAATGGTGGATTTCAACTGCCGGCGTCCCTCACCAGATTGTCCAGACCCCTCAATGGTCATCCTGCGCCGGGCCTCCGCGGGCGCGCTTGATGGCGCCGCGCTTGACCTTGCCTTCGACACGCCGGACCTTCGAAGCCCGGGTCGGGCGCGTGGCGATGCGGGCCTTGGGCCGCACCGACGCTTCCTTGAACAGCGCCACCAGACGCGCCAGTGCATCCTCGCGGTTCTGCACCTGCGTCCGGAAGCGCTCGGCGATGATGATCAACTCGCCATCGGCCGTCAGACGCCGCCCGGCGAGCACGGCCAGCCGTTCGCGCATGTCCGGCGGCATACCGGCAAGCCTGTCAACCGGATAGCGCAGCTGCACCGCCGTCGAGAGCTTGTTGACATTCTGCCCGCCCGGCCCCGACGAGCGCACGAAGCTCTCGGACAGGTCCGCCGGGTCGATGGCCAGCGAGCGTGTGATCCTGATCATGGAAAAACCGTTTAACAGAACCGCCCGCCCCTTGCGACCATGGCGCAATTGCGCTTTGGCATCATGGCACATCCCAGCAAGCGGAGCCGCAGCATCATGGCCAGCCCCATGTCCCCCAAAGCCTTTCCCGTCTCGTGGGATCAGTTCCACCGCGATGCCCGCGCGCTGGCCTGGCGGCTGGCCGATACTGGCCCGTTCGAGGCCATCGTCTGCATCACCCGCGGCGGGCTGGTGCCGGCGGCCATTGTCTGCCGCGAGCTTGGCCTGCGCGTGATCGAGACCATCGGCATCGCCAGCTACCATGACTACAAGAGCCAGTCCGAACTGGTCATCGTCAAGGACATCGCCCCCTCGATCCGCGCCATCGGCGATGGCAAGGGCAAGGGCGTGCTGGTGCTCGATGACCTCGTCGACACAGGCAAGACGGCCCGCGTGGTGCGCGACATGCTGCCAAACGCCCATATTGCGACGGTCTATGCCAAGCCCGAAGGCCGCCCCCTGGTCGACACCTTCGTCACGGAGGTCAGCCAGGACACGTGGATCTATTTCCCCTGGGACATGGGCATGACCTATGTCGAGCCGATCGCCAAGGAAACCAAGGGGTAAGCTGCCGGACCGCGCAGCGGATTGAAAGGTCCGGTGGATGTTTCAAGGGCCGCGAACGCACGACTGCGAGCAAAGGGCTGACTTCACGTTCCGGCGACGGGAACCGATCGCGCTTCTCCCCGGCGGCGGGAGTGAGAGTGCGATGCTGCCATCCCGGAACCGGCAAGTCCGTCGCAGGGCCAAGACCCTCAAGCACCCGGTCGATGATGAATGGCTGGACCAGCGTCTGAGACTTTACCGGTTCTGATCAAGATGCCGCCGCAACCTTTGCAGCTCCGGCAACATGGCACTCACCGCGTCCCGCCCCATGGCGGCTTCGATCTTGGCCAGTTCGGGTGCGAGATTCCCGAGGGCCAGCGCATGCGCTTCACGCCCCTTGGCGGTAATGGCCACAAGCTTGCTCCGCTTGTCGTCCGGGTCCTGGGTCAATGTCACGAGGTCCTTGCGGTGCATGCCCTCGACAACGCCACCCATCGTCGGTTTGGAGACCTGAAATGCTTGCGCTAGCTTGTTGATATTGGGCTTGCCGCCCAACCGGACGAAATGGTTGAGGATGCGGAACTGAGCCATTGTGATGTGGAATGGCAGAACCGCCTCCAGCTTCGCGCCGGCCAACTGGCTGATGATGCCAATTTCGTTGAGCAGAACGAAAGTAGGAGGCGGCGGGTCAGGAAGATGGGTCAAGAGGCTGTGATCCGGGTCTCCAACGGCCATCGCGGCGTTGGACCGACACCAGGACCATAGCCAATCCTCGCCAGCATTTGAACCCGCGCCGGCGCTTTGACACCGACATGCGCGTGGAAGGCTGCAAGTTCCTTCGACATCTCCAGGAACTCCTGGAGAACCTGGCTCATCGGATGCAGGCACAGGCCCTTTTCGACGGCTGTCAGCGCAATCCGCATCCAGGCGCGCCCTGCTTCGATCTGATCGACACGTGTGTTGCCGTCAGTGGCATACCAGATGGCAGCCGGCGTGGCGCCTATCGACGCGGTGTAGCGCTCCGTTCCAGCGCGAAAGGCAGGGCTGGAGGTATCAGCCATCATGGTGCGGTTGATCCGGCCACTCGCCAGCAGGGTTTCAATCATCGGCCCGCCGATCGAGATGCCATCCGGATTGGCTGCGATTTCCGCCTGCCCGATCCGCATGAGATTGACGCTCTCCTCCCACGTCCGTGGGGTCGTTACTTCGATCTCGCCCGCGCGTGTCATGAAACCGCGGATTGCCGTCATCGCCTGCGGGTCCGTTTCAATCCTGATCGCGTGCAAGTTTGAACGCGGCGAGGCAATGATGGCCGCCAGGTCGCCGGCAGGGATGGCGCGCGCCATGTCATAGGGTGCCTTGGTGCTGCGTCTGCTCAGGATATGCCGGAACAACTGGTCCGCAGGCACAGTGCGCGCAAGCCGCATCATGGCGACAGGCCGTCCATCGATGCCGGTCTCGGAGAAGCCATCCGGAAACAACGTGGTTTCGACGCTGCGCCCTGATTGTGATGCGGCAATCACGAAGCTCTCGATGAAGGCACCAAGTCCAATCATGATCTGCCGGGAAAAGGGATCGGTCTGAGGCAACAGTCTTGTCGGATCACAGAACAGCAAGACCGTATCTGGCGTTCGCAGGTCGACCATCCATGGTTGTCTGTTGTGAGGGTTGGGAGCAAGGATCGCATAGGCAAGGGCTTGCCTGCGAACGTCCCCCCGGATGGACGGCGCAACCTGCCACGGGGCTGCAGGGTTCACTTGTGCATGAGCACTCCATGGGTTGACGGCTAGAATGATGCCACCTCCGACGAGGCGCAGGAACGAACGGCGTTGCATGGCTGTCTCCTTTTAGTAAGTAACCTTCCTTTATATTATGAAGCGGGAATGGTCAAGCACCCCGGATGGCCTTGGGCGCACGGCCGCGCAAACCGGCCCACGCATCAAGACGGGGATGGTCCGGTCAAGCCCGACCACAACGGCTGTGGCAAAAAGCCTTGGATCATCTGCTCTCAGTGCCATGGCCGCCCCTGTGGCGGCCATCTCGTTTCGAAGGATGCGACGCCTCTCGCGCCGGGATCACCGGCACAAGGCCGGTGATGACACTGGATGGGGTTGCGTTGGGTGCGCTCCTCCCCTTCCCCTCCCCGCGTCTTTCTTTTAGCCTCCCTGCCAAGAGGAACGCCCCACGAAAGCGAAGCCATCAATGGCCGGCACTGAATTCTCCGCCGCGCGCACGCGGCGCACGCTCTGGTCTGCCCTGCTCGATGCCGTCTCGACCCACGGCAAGAACAAGATCATCCTGGAAGACCCCGAGCGGAGCCCGCTGACCTATGGCAGGCTGGTGCTGGGCGCGCTGGTGCTGGGCGCGAAGCTGCGCGATCTGACCAACAATGCTGAACGGGTCGGTGTGTTGCTGCCCAATGTGCAGGGCATCGCCGTCACTGTGTTCGGGCTGACCGCCTTTGGCCGCGTGCCGGCCATGCTCAACTTCACGGCGGGGCTCAAGAACCTGCGCGCCGCCTGCGAGGTTGGCGACATTCGCACCATCGTCACCTCGCGGCGTTTCGTCGATCAGGGCAAGCTCGATGACGCGGTCGCCGCCCTCGAACAGGGCCGCCGCGTCATCTACCTGGAGGATGTGCGCAAGCAGATCACCAGCCTCGACAAGATCATCGGTGCTGTGGCCAGCATCACGCCGCGCTCGACCGTCGGCGCGAAACTGGATGTGGACGGCGAGGCAGTGGTGCTGTTCACCTCCGGTACGGAAGGCCTGCCCAAGGGCGTGGTGCTGAGCCATGCCAATCTGGTCGCCAACGCGATGCAGATCTTCGCCCATGCCGACGGCATGCTGAGTGCGAACGACGTGGTGATGAACCCGCTGCCGGTGTTTCACTCGTTCGGGCTGACGGCAGCCACGCTGATGCCGCTGCTGAGCGGCATGAAGGTGGTGATGTATCCCACGCCGCTGCACTACAAGCAGGTACCCAAGCTGATCGGCGAAACCGGCTGCACGGTGCTGTTCGGAACCGACACCTTCCTGCAAGGCTATGCCCGCGCCGCCGACGAGGCCAGCCTCGGCACTGTGCGGATCGTCATTGCCGGAGCGGAGCGCGTCAAGGACGAGACCCGCCGGATGTGGGAGCCTTATGGGGCCACCATCTGCGAAGGCTATGGCTGCACCGAGTGCGCGCCCGTGCTGACCTGCAACACCATCGGAGAAGGCGCGCGCCATGGCTCTGTCGGGCGCATGCTGCCGGGCATCACCCACCGGCTCGACAAAGTCGAGGGCATCGACACGGGCGGGCGGCTGTTCGTGCAGGGCCCCAACGTCATGATGGGCTACCTGCTGGCAGACAGGCCCAACACGATCGTAGCGCCAGACGGGGGCTGGCATGACACCGGCGACATCGTCGACATCGATGAGGCCGGCTTCATCACCATCAAGGGCCGCGCCAAGCGCTTTGCCAAGCTCGGCGGCGAGATGATCTCGCTGGCGGCGGTCGAGAGCATGGTCTCCTCGCTCTGGCCGGGCCACAACCATGTGGTCGTTTCGCTGCCCGATCCGAAGAAGGGCGAGCAACTCGTGCTCGTCACAGAGAAGCCGGATGGCGACCGCAAGGCGCTGCTCAAGGAAGCCCAGGCCCAGGGCTTTCCAGAACTGTGGATTCCGCGCGCCATTCTCGTCACCCAGGCGATTCCGGTGCTCGGCTCGGGCAAGGTCGATTACACCGCCACGCGCGATCTGGCGCAAACCATGCGCACCTTGCTGTAGGGGCGCGGCAGACGGATCGACGCCTGCGCATCTTTCCATTCGCCGCCGGCTGCGCTAACCCTCAAGGCGGTGACGGCGCGTTTTGAATGCGGACATGGCGAAACTGGTAGACGCAAGGGACTTAAAATCCCTCGGCCTTAAACCGTGCGGGTTCGACCCCCGCTGTCCGCACCATACTGGTCAATACAGGTAGTTCGGCAGCCACAGGATGATCTGCGGGAAGATGTAGACCGTGATCATCGCCAGCAGCACGATCCAAAGGAACGGCATCACGCCGGCGAAGATCTCATTGATCGAGACATGCTTCGGAGCGACGCCCTTCAGATAGAACGGTGCCATCGCCACCGGTGGCGACAGGAACGACGTCTGGATGTTGAGCGCGATCAGGATGCCGAAGAAGACCGGATCGATGTTGAACTGCTGCAGCAGCGGCAGGAATATCGGCACGAAGATCACGATGATCTCGGTCCACTCCAGCGGCCAGCCCAACACGAAGATGATCACCTGCGTCAGGATCAGGAACACTGTCGGCGATGGATTCAACCAGGCGACCAGCGTGCGGATCGGCTCATGGCCGCCGAGATAGGCGAAGATCGACGAGAAGATGAATGAGCCGACGAACAGCCAGCACACCATGGCCGAGGTGCGCCCGGTCAGGAACACGCTCTCCTTGAGCTTCTGGAAGCTGAGCGAACGGTAGGCCGCAGCCAGAAGCAGCGCGCCGAGCGTGCCGATGGCGGCAGCCTCCGTCGGCGTGGCGATGCCGAAGAAGATTGCGCCCAGCACCGACATGATCAGCAGGGTCAGGGGAAAGAAGCTCGAGGCCAGCGCTACGAACACCTTCTTGCCCAGCAGGAACAGCATGGCGAGACCGGCCACGCCGCCGGCAGCGACAATATAGCCGACAGCATTCGGCACGTTATAGTCGATGGGCCTTAGGCGCAAATTGGCGGGGGTGAAAAGCGCCCGGAACGTGTTCAGGAACCATTCGAGGAACAGCACGCCGACGTAGATCGCGGGGAAGGCCAAGGCGGCAACGATCACATACTTGACAAGGAAGCCCTTGTCCTTGGCGAAATCGAAGCCCAACACCTCGCGCTGCTCGACCGGCAGTTGTGGCGCAAGCGACGGATTGAGCATGCAGCGGATCAGCACATAGGTCATGTAGAAGCCGGCCAGCATCAGGCCGGGGAACAGCGCCGCTGCGTAGAGCTTCGGCACCGAGACGCCCGCTGTCGCGCCATAGAGGATGAGCATGACCGATGGCGGGATCAGGATGCCAA
>Ga0164293_10000204_pt1 | contig 43347 bp, 42 predicted proteins | sample GEODES118metaG_FD_111487 | JGI IMG/M metagenome (GOLD analysis project Ga0164293, IMG submission 111487) | Eutrophic lake water microbial communities from Lake Mendota, Wisconsin, USA - GEODES118 metaG | ecosystem: Environmental > Aquatic > Freshwater > Lake | place: USA: Lake Mendota...
GCGCGCCGAACGGCTCACTTGTGCAGATCGCGCTCGTCCGGCTCCTCGGTCGAGGTGGAGATCACGCTGGCCTGCAGGCCTTTGGACCGGCGCCACGCATAGAGCGCATAGCCTGACGTGCCATAGAGCACAAAAAGTCCGAAGATCACCGTGGGCGGATCGATATTGATGACTGCAATGCCCAGAGCAATCGAGACGATCACAGCAAAGGGCACACTGCGCTTGAGGCTCACATCCTTGAAGCTGTAGAAGGGCACGTTGGTGACCATGGTCAGCCCTGCATAGAGCGTCAGGCCAAACATCATCCAACTGACCTCTGCGCCCTTGACGCCCGCCTCGGTCATCAGCCAAATGAAGCCTATGACCAATGCCGCCGCTGCTGGCGACGGCAAACCCTGGAAAAAACGCTTGTCCACCACTGCGGTGTTGACGTTAAAGCGTGCCAGGCGCAGCGCGGCGCAGGCACAGTAGACGAAGGCGGCAATCCAGCCCCACCGCCCCAGTCCAGTTAAGGCCCACACATAGGCAATCAGCGCAGGCGCAGCACCGAAAGACACCATGTCAGCCAGCGAATCCATCTGTTCGCCGAATGCGCTTTGGGTGTTGGTCATGCGGGCCACGCGCCCGTCCAGGCTGTCGAGTACCATGGCACAAAACACGCCAATAGCGGCCTGCTCGAAACGGCCGTTCATGGCCATTACGATGGAATAAAAGCCACCAAACAAGGCTGCCAGCGTGAAGAGGTTGGGCAGGACATAAATGCCCTTGCGCGGCTTCCTCGGCTCGCTCGCTTCCAGTTTGGTATTGGGTTCAGGGCCGTCCGTCATGGCGCAAGTGTAAGGCTTGCACAAAAAACAAGGCCGCTCCGGATGGGAGCGGCCTTGTCGAGAGGTAGCAGCAGCCTGCTTGGGCTGCGCCAACCTCGTCAGTTGCGGGTCTGATCGACCAGCTTGTTCTTGGCAATCCAGGGCATCATGGCCCGCAGTTGGCCACCGACCACCTCGATGCTGTGCTCGGCCATGTTGCGCCGGCGTGCGGTCATGCTCGGGTAACCGGTGCGGCCCTCCAGGATGAACTGCTTGGCATAGTCGCCTTCCTGGATGCGTTTGAGCGCGCGGCGCATGGCGGCGCGCGACTGCTCATTGATGACCTCAGGGCCGGTAACGTATTCGCCGTACTCGGCGTTGTTGGAGATCGAGTAGTTCATGTTCGCAATGCCGCCTTCGTAGATCAGGTCGACGATGAGCTTGAGCTCATGCAGGCATTCGAAATAGGCCATCTCGGGAGCGTAGCCGGCCTCGACCAGGGTCTCGTAGCCCATCTTGATCAACTCGACCGCACCGCCGCACAGGACAGCCTGCTCGCCGAACAAATCGGTCTCGGTCTCTTCCCTGAAGTTGGTCTCGATGATGCCGGCCTTGCCGCCGCCATTGGCCATGGCGTAAGACAGGGCCAGATCACGGGCCTTGCCGCTCTTGTCTTGGTGAACAGCCACCAGATGCGGCACGCCGCCGCCCTGCGCGTAGGTGCTGCGCACGGTATGGCCGGGCGCCTTGGGCGCCACCATCCATACGTCCAGATCGGCGCGCGGCACCACCTGGTTGTAATGGATGTTGAAGCCGTGCGCAAAAGCCAGCGAGCCGCCTTGCTTGATGTTGGGCTCGACGTTGTTCTTGTAAACCTCCGAGATCTGCTCGTCGGGCAGCAGGATCATGACCACGTCGGCCGACTTGACCGCGTCATTGACTTCCAGCACGTTCAGGCCGGCCTTGCCCACCTTGTCCCAGGAGCCGCCGCCCTTGCGCAGACCCACGACCACTTTGACGCCGCTGTCATTGAGGTTCTGGGCATGGGCATGGCCCTGGCTGCCGTAACCGATGATGGCCACCGTCTTGCCTTTGATCAGGCTCAGGTCACAGTCCTTGTCGTAAAAAACTTTCATATTGATCTCCAGTTGTGGGTTGCCGTTCGCCCTGAGCCTGTCGAAGGGCTCAAGCACCTTGCTCAAGCCAGCAAGGCCTCGACAGGCTCGGCCCGAACGGACGGGTGGCCGAGCCTTGCTAAATCTCAAACGCGCAGGATTCTCTCACCACGGCCTATGCCGCTGGCGCCGGTGCGCACCGTCTCCAAAATCGCGCTGCGGTCAATAGCCTCCAGGAAGGCATCGTTCTTGGCCTGGTCGCCGGTCAGCTCGATGGTGTAGCTTTTCTCAGTCACGTCGATGATCCGGCCACGAAAAATATCGGCCATGCGCTTCATCTCCTCGCGCTCCTTGCCGACTGCACGGACCTTGACCATCATCAGCTCGCGCTCGGTGTAAGCGCCTTCGGTCAGATCAACCACCTTGACAACCTCGATCAGGCGGTTGAGGTGCTTGGTGATCTGTTCAATGATGTCGTCTGAGCCCGTGGTCTGCAGGGTCATGCGAGACAGGCTCGGGTCCTCGGTGGGAGCCACCGTCAGCGACTCGATGTTGTAGCCACGGGCCGAGAAAAGGCCGACCACCCGGGAAAGAGCGCCGGGCTCGTTTTCAAGCAAAACGGCAATGATGTGTTTCATATCAGCTTCCTCATTTGCCCTGCCCTCCCCTGCGCACGGTAATGCACAGGCTTGGCAGGCCATAGATTCGTCAATCAAATAGGCCCGGGCATTTCACAGCCGAGCCGGACTTCAAATATAGCGACAGGCCGCGCAGTTCAGAGGTCTTCGCTGCCCAGCAGCATCTCGGTGATGCCCTTGCCGGCCTGCACCATGGGGAAGACGTTTTCCGTCGGGTCGGTACGGAAGTCCATGAACACGGTGCGGTCCTTGAGCTTGCGCGCCTCCCGCAGGGCCGGCTCCACATCTTGAGGACGCTCGATCAGCATCCCGACATGGCCGTAGGCTTCTGCGAGTTTGACGAAATTGGGCAGGGCATCCATGTAGCTATGGCTGTAGCGGCCGGAATATTCGATCTCCTGCCACTGGCGCACCATGCCCAGGTAGCGGTTATTGAGCGAGATCACCTTGATCGGCGTGTTGTACTGCAGGCAGGTGGAGAGCTCCTGTATGCACATTTGCACCGAGCCTTCACCCGTGACGCAGTAGACCTCGCTGTCTGGCTTGGCCAGCTTGATGCCCATGGCATAAGGAATACCCACGCCCATGGTGCCAAGGCCGCCGGAGTTGATCCAGCGGCGCGGCTGGTCGAATTTATAGAACTGGGCTGCCCACATCTGATGCTGACCGACGTCGGAGGTCACATAAGCGTCGACATCATGGGTCATGTTCCAGAGGGTCTCGATCACCATCTGCGGCTTGATCACATCCTTGTTGCCGCGGTCGTACTTGAGGCAGTCGCGGCTGCGCCAGCCTTCGATGGTCTGCCACCACTGCTGCAGCGCCTGCGCATCGGGCTTGAGGCCAGACTCGCGGATCATGGTCAGCAGTTCGGTGAGCACGTCCTTGACGTCACCGACGATGGGCACGTCGACCTTGACGCGCTTGGAAATGCTCGAGGGATCAATGTCGATATGGATGATCTTGCGCTCGTTCTGCGCAAAATGCTTGGGATTGCCGATCACCCGGTCGTCGAAACGCGCGCCGATGGCAATCAGCACATCGCAGTTTTGCATCGCGTTATTGGCCTCGATGGTCCCGTGCATGCCCAGCATGCCCAAGAACTTGGGGTCGGTCGCAGGGTATGCACCCAAGCCCATCAGCGTATTGGTGCAGGGGTAGCCCAGCATATCCACCAGCGTGCGCAGCTCTTGCGAAGCGTTGGACAAAAGCACGCCGCCGCCGCTGTAGATATAGGGGCGCTTGGCCCCCATGAGCAGTTGCAAGGCCTTGCGGATCTGACCACCGTGGCCCTTGCGCACCGGGTTGTAGCTGCGCATCTCGACCGTCTCGGGATATTCGTAGACACACTTCTTGACGGAGACGTCCTTGGGAATGTCGACCACCACAGGACCGGGCCGGCCTGAGCGGGCGATGTGGAAGGCCTTTTTCATGACCCCGGCCAGCTCGCGCACATCCTTGACCAGGAAGTTGTGCTTGACGATGGGCCGGGTGATGCCCACCGTGTCACACTCCTGAAAGGCATCAAGGCCGATGGCAGCGGTCGGCACCTGCCCGGTGATGATCACCATGGGGATGCTGTCCATATAGGCCGTGGCAATCCCGGTCACCGCGTTGGTCACGCCAGGGCCGGATGTCACAAGCGCTACGCCCACCTCGCCAGTGGCCCGCGCATAGCCGTCGGCCGCATGGACCGCCGCCTGCTCGTGGCGTACCAGCACATGCTGCATCTTGTCCTGCTTGTACAGGGCGTCGTAGATGTAGAGGACGGCGCCACCGGGGTAGCCCCAGATGAACTCGACCTTTTCCTCAATGAGCGAGCGCACGAGGATTTCGGCGCCCATGATTTCGGTGTCTTTGGGGGTGGCAGCAGCGGCGCTGGCCAGTTCCGCCTTGGAGATTTCCATGATGAACCTTTGCGATTTTCTCTGACGAAAAACCTTCGGTGCTCCTCAGAACACCCTTGTGGGGCGGCTTCGGAACTTAAGGCCTGAGACCATGGGCACAATCTGATGATCGGCCGAATCCAGACCCGTTTGCCTGATTGACACAACCGTAGATTATGGCATTAAAAACCGCCTCTTATTGAGCACTGTCAGCAGGCTCAGGGTCGACGCAAGCTCAATGAGATAATCGAGTCAGCGTCACCGACACCCCAAAAGAGCCAGCCACCCAAGGCAAGCCGGCTTAAATTCAGCGCGCCAGCAAACACCCTATCTTGGCCACCGAAAAAGAACTGTCCGACTTTCTTCGCAGTGTGGAGCGGCGCGCCTTCAAGCGCAGCTTCTACCAGGTCAGGAACGAAGAATCGGCGCTGGATATCGTGCAGGACAGCATGATGAAATTGAGTCAGCACTACGGAGACAAGCCCCCGGCCGAACTGCCCATGCTTTTTCAGCGTATCCTGACCAATACCATTTTGGACTGGTTCAGGCGGCAAAAGACCCAGCACGCCCTGATCAGCAATCTGAGCGATCTGGGCACAGCCGGGAGTGAGGACGACGATCCGCTGGAAATGCTGGAAGACCTGCTGGGCCATGAAGGGACGGAAAGTGCCCAAGACTCGCTGGAACGATCACAAACCCTGAAAATCCTGGAAACCTCGATCATGGAACTGCCGGCGCGTCAACGCGAAGCCTTCCTCATGCGTTATTGGGAGGATATGGACCTGGCTGAGACAGCCGCGGTCATGGGCTGTTCCCAGGGCAGTGTCAAAACGCACTGTTTCAGGGCAGTACAGGCGCTCAGCCAAGCCTTGAGGGCCAAAGGATTTCCGCAATGAACCAGAAAAATCGACAATTAGAGCTGCTGATGGATCGGCAGGGCATGCGCCTGGCCGGGCAACTCAAGGCCGGGGCCGCTGAGCTGCCCCACGATGTAACCGAGCGCCTGCGGGCGGCCCGCGAGCGTGCCCTGGCCAGCCGCAAGGTCGAGGTGAGCCGCCCCGTCGCAGTGGCAAGCCGCGGTGGTGAACTCAGCCTGACCTGGGGCGGCGAAGAGCAGATGGGCTGGTTCGGGCGACTGAGCTCCACCCTGGCACTGTGCCTGCTGGTGTTTGGCATGCTGGGCATCAACGAAGCCCAAAGCGAGATGCGCGCCCGCGAACTGGCCGAGGTCGATGTGGCCTTGCTCACCGACGAGCTGCCGCCGGCAGCCTTTGCAGACTCCGGCTTCCTGCAATTTCTGCAGTCCGACGAACTTTGAAGCTGACCAAGGCCATGAGCTTGAACGCCAGCAGCCCATCCAAAGTCAGCGCCCGAGGCGCCTGGCTGGGTTTGCTGGTCACGTTGCTAAGCCTCGGCGCGTGGGCTCAGTCTCCTGGGACGCTTGCGCCGCAGAGCCCAGCGACGGCTAAAAAATCCGATGCAAAACCTTCTGGCTGGAGTCGCCTCAGCCCTGCCGAACAGCAGGCCTTGGCGCCTCTGGCCTCCAGTTGGCCCAGCATGAACCCGGCGCAACAGCGCAAATGGTTGGAGGTTTCACGTAATTTTTCGTCGTTGCCACAGACCGAGCAGGCCAAGATGCAGCAGCGCATGCGCGAATGGGCCGCTTTAAGCCCACAGGAGCGCGCGCAAGCCCGACTGAACTTTGGCAAGACGGCCGAAGTTGCGCGAGAGCTTAGCCCGGCCGAAAAGCTGGCCAAGTGGCAGGCTTACCAAGCTTTGCCACCCGAGCAGCGCCAAAAGCTGGCCGAGCAGGCCAAGGTCAAGCCCCAGGGCGCGGCACCGGCCGTACAACCGGTGCCTGCGCAAAAACTCGCCGTTGTACCAGCGCTGAACACCGCCAAGGCGACAAAACCCGCCGAAACCCAGGGTGAGTCTGCTGAAGCTGCCGAAGGCTCGAGCAGCCAGTAGACTTCGTCCCGCATGCGCGCTGGCAAGCCAAGCGCCGGCCGGCATTGAAAGACCGCTGCTTTGGCAACCCCTAACACGCCCTCCGTGAGCTCAGAACCTGCACCAACTCCGTCCATCCTGCGCCGCCTGGCCTGCTGGTGTTATGAAGGCATATTGCTCTTCGGCGTGGTGTTCATCGCCGACTACCTGTTCAGCACCCTGAGCCAGACCCGGCATGCGCTGGAAAATCGCCACCCGCAACAAGCCTTCCTTTTCCTGGTGCTGGGCATTTACTTCGTCTGGTTCTGGGCCCGGGGCCAAACCCTGGCGATGAAAACCTGGCACATCCGGGTGGTCCGCCGCGACGGCGGGCCGCTGACGCAAGCGCAGGCGCTGGCCCGCTACCTGCTGAGCTGGCTCTGGTTCCTGCCGCCCCTGGCCCTGGTCAGGCTGCTGGACCTCGATGCCCGCTTTTCCCTGCTGACCATGTTCGTCTGGGTCATCTTCTGGTCGACCCTGGCTAGACTGCACAAAGACAGACAGTTCCCGCACGATGTGCTGGCGCGCACCCGACTGATCAGCTCCGTGCAAGATCAGGCTGCGGTGCGCAAGATCATGTGATCCCGCGCCCATCGCATCCAGGCGCGCACAAGCTCAAACCCCGCATGGCCCATACGCCGGAAAGCCATCCCGAAGGGCAGGTTCCTGCACCGCTTGTCGAAGACGCGGCCCGCATCCACAAGAGCCGCAGGGGTCTGAGCCGCTGGTTTCACGCGCTGGGCTATTCTCTACAGGGCCTGCGCACCGCCTGGGCTCAGGCCGCCTTTAGAACCGAAGTGATGGCGGCCGCTGTAGCCTTGCCCGCATCCTTCTGGCTTGGACAGGGGTGGGTTGAAATCAGCCTGCTGGCCGGCTCCGTGGTGCTGGTGCTCGTCGTCGAGTTGCTCAATACTGCCATTGAGGCGGTCGTTGACCGCATCGACCGTTCTTGGCATTTGCTGGCCAAGCAAGCCAAGGACCTGGGCAGTGCTGCGGTCTTGCTCAGCCTGCTGTTTTGCATCGCCGTCTGGGGCGCTGCCCTTTGGACGCGCTGGGGATAAAAATGAATTTTTCAGTGGCCGTGTATTGCGGCTCCCGCTCTGGACTGGACCCCGCCTGGTCCGAACAGGCCCGGATCGTGGGGCGCTGGATCGCCAAGCATGGCGGAAGACTTGTCTACGGCGGCGGCCACAACGGACTGATGGGCATCGTCGCCGACGCAGCGCTGGAAGCCGGCGCTCAGGTGCTCGGCGTGATTCCTCAGGCCCTGGTCGAAAAGGAATATGCCCACCGCGGCTGCACCGAGCTGCGCATCGTGCAGACCATGCATGAGCGCAAGCGCATCATGGCCGAAGAGGCCGACGCATTTTTAGCCCTGCCCGGCGGCATCGGTACTCTGGAGGAATTCTTCGAGGTCTGGACCTGGCGTCAACTGGGCTACCACAACAAGCCTGTGGGCCTGCTCAACCACAAGGGCCACTACGACGGGCTGCTACGCTTTATGGAGCACACCATCGCCCAGGAATTCATGGGTCCCTGGCAAATGAGCCTGATCGAGGTGGGCGATGAGCCCGAGAGTCTGCTCAGGTCCCTGGTGCAATCGGCCGGCTTGAGCAGCGCGGCCGGGCTCGATCAAATCTGAGCCAGTTCAGACGGCCGACTCGTCCTGCTCGCCGGTGCGTATGCGCACCACACGTTCGACAGCCGTGACGAAAATCTTGCCATCGCCGATTTTGCCAGTGCGCGCGGCCTTGATGATGGCATCGACGCAGCGATCGACATCGCCGGACTGAACCACCACCTCCACCTTGACCTTGGGCAGGAAGTCCACCACATATTCAGCGCCCCGGTAGAGCTCAGTATGCCCCTTCTGGCGGCCAAAACCCTTGACCTCGGTCACTGTCAGGCCGGTCACACCGACCTCGGCCAGCGCCTCGCGCACTTCTTCTAGCTTGAAGGGTTTGATGACAGCGGTGATCTGCTTCATGGGGAACTCCAGAACGTTTTAAGGCGATTGTGACGTATCACGGACCTGCCCATCAGGCCCGAAAGCGGCTGGTGATGGGATAGCGCCAGTCCTTGCCAAAACTGCGGTGGCTGACCCTGATGCCCACAGGCGCCTGGCGCCGCTTGTACTCGTTGAGCTTGATCAATCGGGTGACCTGCTCGACCACCTGCCGATCGAAGCCGGCTGCAACGATGCCTTCGATGCTCTCGTCGTTTTCCATATAGCGCGACAAGATGGCGTCAAGCACCTCATAGGGCGGCAGGCTGTCTTGATCGGTCTGATCGGGCCTGAGCTCGGCCGAGGGTGGCCGGGTGATGATGCGCTCGGGGATCGGATTGGCGCCGCGCCCGTAGGGGTCGTTCGCATTGCGCCAGCGGGCCAGCTCGAACACCGTGGTCTTGAGCAGATCCTTGATCACCGCAAAACCGCCCGCCATGTCGCCATAGAGCGTGCAATAGCCGGTGGCCATTTCGCTCTTGTTGCCAGTGGTCAGCACGATGGAGCCGAATTTGTTGGACAGGGCCATCAGGATCACGCCGCGGATACGCGCCTGTATGTTTTCCTCGGTGGCGTCGATCGGCTTGCCCGCAAATTCGCCAGCCAGGGTAGAAAGGAAGGCCTCAAACTGCGGCACGATGGAATATTCGTCGTAGCGCACACCCAGTCGCTGCGCCATCTCGCGCGCGTCCTCCAGCGAAATCGAAGCGGTGTAGGGCGAAGGCATCATCACCGCCCTCACCTTGTCGGCCCCGAGGGCATCGACCGCAATGGCCAGCACCAGGGCCGAATCGATGCCGCCCGACAAGCCCAGCAAGGCCCCGGGAAAGCCGTTCTTGCCCAGGTAATCGCGCACGCCCAATACCAGAGCGTCCCACAAATCGGCCTCGACCGGACGCTGGGCCGCGGTCTGAGCGACGATCCAGAGTGCATCAGCGCTGCGGCGCTCGAGCGTCAGCTCGAAAGCCTGTTCCTGAAAACTCAGGGCCCGGCCAGCCACGCTGCCATCGGCCTGCAGCGCAAACGAGGCGCCCTCGAACACCACCTCATCTTGCCCACCCACCAGGTGGGCAAAGACCAGCGGCAAGCCATTGGCGCTCGCGCGCAACGCCATGGCCGCTTCGCGCTCGCGCGCCTTGCCGGCATGAAAAGGCGAGGCATTGATGACGGCGAGCAGCTCGGCACCGGCGGCCCGGCTCAAGCGGGCCGGCTCCTCAAACCAAGCGTCCTCGCAGATCAGCAGGCCCACCCGCACAGCATCTGCGCCCTCGCCCACGGTGAAAACGCAGGGCTCCTGTCCGGGCACAAAATAGCGCCGCTCGTCAAACACCTGGTAGTTGGGCAACTCGCGCTTGGCATAGGTATGCAGCCTGCGGCCCTGGCTGATCACATGGGCCGCGTTGAACAGCCGCGGCACTGCCACGCTGCGGGTGCGCAAACCAGCGTCGTCAGCCACCCGCGACGGGCTACCCACCACCACATAAAGACCCGCCAGATCCGCCAACTCGCGCGCAAGCAGATCCACCGCGTCGTCACACGCCTGCAGGAAGGCGGGACGCAAATACAGGTCTTCGGCGGCATAGCCACAGATGGCTAATTCGGGAGTCAGCAGCAGCCGACAACCCGAGGCATAGGCCTGCCGGGCAGTTGTGATGATCTTGCGGGCATTGCCCGCCATGTCGCCCACACAGTAGTTGAGCTGGGCAACGCAAATCTTGAGCGACATTGGTTTTTGTGGGGCCGAAAAATAAGGGCGCGAGCGGAAAGGACACAATGGCCCATGCTTGGAAAAGATTATGTCACCCGGGTGCTGCAGACGTGGTCCGACCTGCCTGCAGGCCCATGGAATGCCCTGCTCGGCGTCCAGGGCCCTGAGCCTATCGGCCCCTTCATGCGCCAGGAATATCTGGCGGCCATGCAGGGCAGCGGCAGCGCCACCGCGCAGACCGGCTGGGGCCTGCGCATCCTCACCGTCTGGCAGGGCGATGACCTGCACGCGGCCTGCCCGCTCTACCTGAAAGACCACTCCTACGGGGAATATGTGTTTGACTGGGCCTGGGCCAATGCCTATCAGCAGCACGGCTTAAGCTACTACCCCAAGGCCCTGGTGGCATCACCCTTTACCCCGGTGCCCGGACCTCGCCTGCTGGCCAAAGATGATGCGGCACGACTGGCCCTGGTGCAGGCGCTGATGGCCTGGTGCCGCCAGGAGCAGCTATCGTCCTTGCACCTGCTTTTCCTGAGCGAAGCCGACCAGGCCGCCTGCACGCAGGCCGGCCTGATGCTGCGCCAGACGGTGCAATTTCACTGGCTCAACCGCCGGCCCACAGACGCTGCACCGTTTGCTGATTTCGATGATTTCCTGGCCTCTTTGAGTCAGGATAAGCGCAAGAAAATCCGACAGGAAAGGCGCAAGGTGAGCGAAGCGGGCGTCGTGTTTCGCTGGTCCCGTGGCAGTAGCATTTCACAAGCCGACTGGGATTTCTTTTACAGTTGTTATGAGCGCACTTACCTGGAACACGGTAACCGGCCGTATCTGAGTCGCGAGTTTTTCGCCCAGATCGCCCAGCAAATCCCCGAGCACTGGCTCCTGTTTGTGGCCGAGCGCGAGGGCCGGGCGGTGGCCAGCAGCCTGATCGGCCTGAGCCAAGCTGGACCGACCGGGCCACAGGTGGCCTACGGCCGCTACTGGGGCGCGCTTGAGCGGGTCGACTGCCTGCACTTCGAAGCTTGCTACTACCAACCCCTGGCCTGGTGCATCGCGCAGGGTGTCAGCCGCTTTGAAGGTGGCGCCCAGGGCGAGCACAAAATGGCCCGTGCACTCATGCCCACCCCCACACACAGCGCACACTGGCTGGCACACCCGGCATTTGCCGACGCGGTTGAACGGTTTTTAGAGCGTGAGGGTCAGGGCGTGCAGAGCTACTTGGAGAACCTGCAGGCCCGCACGCCTTTCAAGCAGCCCTGAACCCAAAGAACGCCGGCGCCTTTAGGCTGAATGCTCCTTGTTGTAGTTGGCGATGCCTTGTAGGATTTCCTGGTGGGCCGACTCCTTGCCCTCCCAGCCCAGCACCTTGACCCATTTGCCCGGCTCGAGGTCTTTGTAATGCTCAAAGAAATGCGCGATGGTCTTCAGGCGCATGGGATTGAGATCCTCGGGCTTTTGCCATTGCGTGTAGATCGACAAGATCTTGTCGATCGGCACCGCCAGCACCTTGCCATCCTCGCCGGCCTCGTCCTGCATCTTCAAGATACCAATGGCCCGGCAGGGCACGACCACGCCAGGGATCAAAGGCACCGGGGTGATGACCAGCACGTCGACCGGATCGCCGTCGCCAGAGATCGTCTTGGGCACGTAGCCGTAGTTGGTCGGGTAGTGCATGGCGGTGCTCATGAAGCGATCGACGAAGATCGCGCCGGTTTCCTTGTCGACCTCGTATTTGATCGGGTCGGCGTTCATCGGGATCTCAATGATCACATTGAACGCATCGGGAACTTTCTTGCCAGGAGTGACATTGTCCAGGGACATGGTGGGACTTCTTGAGTTGTAAAAATTGGATGACAGCTCAGGCTGTCTTGCTAAGTAGGAAAGAGGCCTCGGCTTTCCTAGGATTTACCCTCATTTTACTGATGCCAGCCTGACGCAGTCCGCGAAAAGGTCGCTTTTGGCGCTAAATTCCAAAGGTTGGCCAATCAGTCCCCGTGTGGAGGCGGGGGTGGAGGAAGCAACGCAAGGCGGTGTAGCGTGACCCCTGCGGTGCACCGAAACCCTCACGTCTAACAATGGAGATTCGATATGACGGGCAACTCCGCGCTGATCCTGGCGCTGGTATGTGGATTGATAGCGGTCGTCTACGGCTTTTGGGCACGTAGTTGGATCCTGTCACAGGACGCGGGCAACGCCCGCATGCAAGAAATCGCAGCTGCCATTCAAACCGGCGCTGCTGCCTACCTCGCCAGACAGTACAAGACCATTTCCGTAGTGGGCATCATTTTGGCCGTGCTGATCGGCCTGTTCCTCGACGGCAAAACAGCCATCGGCTTCGTGGTGGGCGCCGTGCTCTCCGGCGCCTGCGGCTTTATCGGCATGAATGTGTCGGTGCGCGCCAATGTGCGTACCGCGCAGGCGGCCACCAAAGGCATAGGCCCGGCGCTGGACGTAGCCTTCCGCGGCGGCGCCATCACCGGCATGCTGGTGGTCGGCCTGGGCCTGCTGGGCGTGACCGGCTTTTACTGGTTCCTCGTGGGCAGCAACCCGGCGGCTGACAAGACCCTGGCTGGCCTGCTCAACCCCCTGATTGGCTTTGCTTTCGGTTCCTCGCTGATTTCCATCTTCGCCCGTCTGGGCGGTGGCATCTTCACCAAGGGCGCTGACGTGGGCGCCGATCTGGTGGGCAAGGTCGAGGCCGGCATTCCCGAGGATGATCCGCGCAACCCGGCGGTCATCGCCGACAACGTGGGCGACAACGTCGGCGACTGCGCTGGCATGGCCGCCGACCTGTTCGAAACCTACGCGGTGACGCTGATTGCCACCATGGTGCTGGGCGCCCTGCTGGTGACCGCCGCGCCCCTGAGCGCAGTGCTTTACCCGCTGGGTCTGGGCGCGGTGTCCATCATCGCCTCCATCATCGGATGCTTCTTCGTCAAGGCCTCGCCCGGCATGAAAAACGTCATGCCCGCCCTGTACAAGGGCCTGGCCATTGCCGGCGTGCTCTCCCTGGTGGCGTTTTACTTCGTCACCACCTGGCTGGTCCCCGACAACGCCCTGGGCGCGGCTGGCAGCCAAATGAAGCTGTTCGGCACCTGCGTGGTCGGCCTGGTGCTGACCGCCTTGCTGGTCTGGATCACCGAGTACTACACCGGCACCCAGTACGCCCCGGTGCAGCACATCGCGCAGGCCTCGACCACCGGTCACGGCACCAACATCATTGCCGGCCTGGGCGTGTCCATGCGCTCTACCGCCTGGCCGGTGATCTTTGTCTGTATCGCCATCATCGTGGCCTACAAGCTGGCCGGCCTGTACGGCATCGCGATAGCCGCCATGTCCATGCTCAGCATGGCCGGCATCATTGTTGCCCTGGACGCCTACGGCCCGATCACCGACAACGCCGGCGGCATCGCTGAAATGTCAGAGTTGCCCGCCTCGGTGCGCGACATCACCGACCCACTGGACGCTGTGGGCAACACCACCAAGGCGGTGACCAAGGGCTATGCCATTGGCTCGGCCGGCCTGGCAGCGCTGGTGCTGTTTGCCGACTACACCCACAAGCTGGAAGGCTATGGCAAGGCCATCAGTTTTGACCTGAGCGACCCCATGGTGATCGTGGGCCTGTTCATCGGTGGCCTGATTCCCTACCTGTTCGGCGCCATGGCCATGGAAGCCGTCGGCCGTGCAGCCGGTTCGGTGGTGGTCGAGGTGCGCCGCCAGTTCAAAGAGATCAAAGGCATCATGGAAGGCACCGCCAAGCCCGAGTACGGCCGTGCGGTCGACATGCTGACCAGCGCTGCCATCAAGGAGATGATGATCCCCTCGCTGCTGCCTGTGGTGGTACCGATTTTGGTCGGTCTGATTCTTGGACCCAAAGCCCTGGGCGGTCTGCTGATGGGCACCATCATCACCGGTCTGTTCGTGGCGATCTCCATGTGTACCGGCGGCGGCGCCTGGGACAACGCCAAAAAGTACATTGAAGACGGCCACCACGGCGGCAAAGGCTCGGAAGCTCACAAGGCGGCTGTGACCGGCGATACCGTGGGTGACCCCTACAAGGACACGGCCGGCCCGGCGGTCAACCCCTTGATCAAGATCATCAACATCGTGGCCCTGCTCATCGTGCCGCTGATGATGAAGTTCCATGGTGACAGCCAGGCCGCTCCCGCACCGGCACCTGCAGCTCCTGCGGCGGTGGTAGCACCGGCTGCAGTGGCAGCTTCGGCACCGGCCGCTGATGCTGCATCAGCACCGGCCGCAGCAGCCGCACCGGCCTCGGCCGCCAAATAAGATCGCGTTCAGCTGGCGCTACGCCAGCCCCTTGAAAAGCCCGCCGCGCGCGGGCTTTTTTCATGTCCGCGCACATTGAGCCCAGGTAAACCCTGCTGGGCAGCGCAGATGAGATTTGTATGATGACATGATCAATCCAAGACTCACCTTCGCTTCACCGCAGCCATGCCCTTGCCCCCGCTCGCCCCGGTCAGCGCACCGGTCACCTTGACCGACAGGGTGGCCAGCGAACTGCTCAATCGTATCGAGGACGGGCAGTTGCTGGCCAACCATCAACTGCCGACAGAGGCGCAGATGTCAGAGCAATTTGGCGTCTCCAGAACCGTGGTGCGCGAGGCGGTCAACCGGCTCAAGTCCATGGGCAGGCTGGTGTCCCGGCAGGGATCGGGGGTGTTCGTTGCGCCCCCGCACAGTGCCCGGGCCCTGGCTTTTGACCCAGCCGTGCTCGGCTCACTGGAGGCGGTGCTGCAGGTGGTCGAGGTCAGGCGGGTACTAGAAGGCGAGGTCTGCGCCCTAGCGGCCGAACGGATCACCGAGGCCAAGGCGCGGCAGATACGGCAGGCGCTGGAACGCTTGCTGGCAGCGGTCGAGCAGGGTCAGGATGGCGTGGAAGAAGACCTGGCCTTGCACCGCAGCATCGCCCGCGCCGCAGACAACCCCCATTTCGAGCACTTGCTAGGCTTTCTGGAGCAATACCAACGAGACGCCATGCGGGTGACTCGCGCCAATGAAGCCATGCACCAGGACTTCATGAGGGCCGTCAACCGAGAACATGAGGCACTGGTCCAGGCCATCAGCCGCGGTGACCGCGCCGGTGCCCGCCGCGCGGCGATCCGCCACATGGCCAACGCCGCCACCCGCATTGAAAAAGCTGATCCTAGAGCCAAGCAGGCGCTGAAACATTTACTGGACCATCCGGCACCTACAACCCGGCATTGAGCCTGCGAGCACACCATGAACACAAGCACAACACAAGCGGCTCAACTGGGCGTCATTGGCCTGGGATCGATGGGCATGGGCGCCGCCTGTTCGGCGCTGCGCGCCGGCGTCTCTACCTGGGGCTGTGATACCCGCACTAGCGTGCGCGAGCAGTTCACAGCCGAAGGTGGAAAGGCCGTGGCCACGCCGCGCGAGTTGGCTGCGCACTGCCAGGTGGTGTTGGTGCTGGTGCTCAACGCGGTGCAAACCGAAGAGGTCCTGTTCGGCGCAGACGGCTTGGTCGAACACCTGAGCGCCGGCTCGGTCGTGATCTGCTCGGCCACCGTCGATCCGGCCCTGCCACCCCAATGGGAGGCCAGACTGGCCGAACGCGGACTCTGGCTCATCGACGGTCCTGTCTCCGGCGGCGCCCGCAAGGCTGCTGAAGGGCAAATGACGGTTATGGCCTCCGGCAAGCCCGAGGCCTTTGCGGCTGCCGGCACACTGATGCAGGCTTTTGCCGGCAAGGTTTATCGCCTGGGCGATCAGGCCGGTATAGGCTCGACCGTCAAGATGGTCAACCAGCACCTGGCGGGCGTGCACATTGCCATCGCCTGTGAAGCGATGGCCCTGGGACTGAGGGCTGGGGCCGACCCCAGCCAGCTTTATGAGGTGATCTGCAATTCGGCCGGCATGAGCTGGATGTTTCAAAACCGGGTGCCTCACATTCTGGAGGGCGACTACACGCCGCTGTCGGCGGTCAACATCTTCGTCAAGGACCTGGGCATCGTGCTCGATGCAGCGCGCAAGCTGGCCTTCCCGCTGCCGCTGGCCGCTGCCGCCCACCAGCTCTACCTGGCCACCGCAGCCATGGGGCACGGCGGCGAGGACGATGCGGCGGTGATCAAGTACTACGCGGCGCTGGCTGGGCTGGAGCTGCCGGTCAAGGAGGCCCCATGATCCTGGGCGTCATCGCAGACGACTTCACCGGCGCCACCGATGTGGCCAGCATGCTGGTGCGCGCCGGCATGCACACCGTGCAGGTGATTGGCGTGCCACAGGGGCCGCTGCCCGAAGCCGACGCGGTGGTGATCGCGCTCAAAAGCCGCACCTGCGCGGTGCCCGAGGCGGTGGCCATGAGCCTGCAGGCGCTACAGGCCCTGCAAGCGGCAGGTGCCCGGCAAATCTATTTCAAGTATTGCTCGACTTTTGACTCCACCGCCCAAGGCAATATCGGTCCGGTCACCGACGCGCTGATGCAGGCACTCCAAGCATCCATCACCATCGCCTGTCCAGCGTTTCCTGAAAACGGACGTACCGTGTTTCGCGGCCACCTGTTCGTCGGCGACATCCTGCTCAGCGACTCGAGCATGCGCCACCATCCGCTAACCCCCATGCTCGACGCTAATTTGCTGCGGGTGCTGCAGCCCCAAACCCGCCAGCATGTGGCACTGCTGCCCCAGCCTGTGGTCCAGCAAGGCGCGGCCGTGGTGCGCGAGAGGCTGCAGCAACTGCAGCAACAGGGGGCGGGCATTGCGGTGGCCGATGCCATCAGCAACGAGGATCTGCTGACCTTGGCCGAGGCCTGCGCCGAGCTGCCCCTGCTGACTGCCGGATCAGGTCTGGCGCTCGGCCTGGGGCCCGCCTACGCCCGCAGGGGCTGGTTTAGCCCAGGCCTTCAAGCCGACCGGCTGCGCCCGGCGCAGGGCTCGGCCGCTCTGATCAGCGGCTCCTGCTCCGAAGCCACCCAAGGTCAGCTCGCCCGCTGGCAGGCTGCCGGCCGCAGCTGCCTGCGCCTGGATCCACTGGCCCTGCACGCGGGTCGCCAGAGCCTGGCACAACTCAAAGCCCAGGCTCTGGCCCTCTTGCAGGACGGACCCGTGCTCATACACGCCACCGCCGACCATGCCAGTGTGCGCGCGGTGCAAGCTCAGTTGGGCAGCGAGCAGGCCGGCGCCTTGACCGAGCGGGCCCTGGCCGAGCTGGCCTGCACCTTGGTGGAGGCCGGCGTACGAAAACTGGTGGTGGCCGGCGGCGAGACCTCGGGGGCGGTTACCCAGGCCCTGGGCGTGAGCGAGCTGCGCATCGGCCCCAGCATCTGCCCTGGCGTTCCCTGGACCGAAGGCAGCTGGCAAGGTCAGCCCCTGTGGCTGGCGCTCAAGTCCGGCAATTTCGGCGGGCCCGATTTTTTCAGCGAGGCGCTGGCGCTCGCTGACCTCCCGCCTTAAGACCAGCTCTATGACAAGCACGCACACAAGCACGTCGATTCCGGCCGAGCAAATTGCCCTGCGCGAGGCGATTTGCCGCATCGGCCAATCGCTTTTCGAGCGCGGCCTGGTGCATTCGACCGCCGGTAACATCAGCGTGCGGCTCCACCAGGGCTATCTGATCACGCCCACCGACGCCTGCCTGGGCTTGTTGAAAGCCGACGAGCTGGCCTGGATCGACGAGCAGGGCCAGCAGCGCGGGGGGCTGCGCGCCAGCAAAACCCTGGCGCTGCACCAGCGCATCTATGCCGCCGCGCCGAACGCACGCTGCGTGCTGCACACCCACAGCACCCATTTGGTCGCCCTGACGCTGCAAGGGGTCTGGAGCGCAGAGGCCATCTTGCCACCCATCACCCCCTACCAGGTGATGAAGGTCGGTCGGGTGCCGCTGCTGCCCTACCACCGACCGGGCGAACCTCAGGTCGCCGAGCTGGTGGCTGCGCTGATGGGCCAGAGCCCCGAACCCCTGCGGGCCGTGATGCTCGACCGGCTGGGGCCCATGGTCTGGGCCGACAGCCCCGGGCAGGCTATGGCGGTGCTCGAAGAGCTCGAAGAAACCGCCCGACTTTGGCTGCTGTGCCAGCCCAAACCCACAGCGCTCACCCAAGAGCAACTCCATGAACTGCAGCGCAACTTCGGCGCGCACTGGTAAGGACCCAACGATGCTGCGCTTTGCTGCCAACCTGAGCATGATGTACAACGAAGTGCCCTTCCTAGAGCGCTTCGCCGCCGCCGCCGCAGACGGCTTTGAGGCGGTCGAATACCTCTTTCCCTACGACTTCCAAGCGGCCGACATCGCCGAACGCCTGCAGGCCCACAAGCTGACCCAGGCCCTGTTCAACCTGCCGCCAGGCAACTGGGCCGCGGGCGAGCGCGGCCTGGCCTGCCTGCCCGGGCGCGAGCAGGAGTTCGCGCAAAGCATAGACACCGCCCTTCCCTATGCGCTGGCCACCGGCGTGCGCCGCATTCACGTCATGGCTGGCCTGGAACCGGCCGGCAGCCAGGCCCCAGTATTGCGGCGCACCTATATCGAAAACCTGCGTCTGGCCTGCGACCGCCTGGGTGAGCACGGCATTGCGGTGATGATCGAGCCCATCAACCGGCGCGACATGCCCGGCTACTTCCTCAACCACCAAGCCCAGGCACATGCGATCTGTGCCGAAGTTGACCGCCCCAATATCCGGGTGCAAATGGATTTTTATCACTGCCAGATCGTCGAGGGTGATCTGGCCAGCCGACTGCAACAGCACTTCGCGGGCATCGGGCACATCCAGATCGCCGGTGTGCCCGACCGGCATGAACCCGATGAGGGCGAGGTGAGTTACCCCTATTTATTTGATCTGCTGGAAAGCCTAGAGTACTCTAGCTACATAGGCTGCGAATACCGTCCCCGCGCAGGAACGACCGCGGGACTCGGATGGCTGAAGGCCTATTGGCAAAAGAAATCGCGCTAATCCTAGAACAAGCCAGACCACTGGCTGCACCCTTCCCGTGACTTTCAAACCAAGGAGACATTCATGAAACTCTCATCCCTGATCAAGCCACTGACCCTGGCAGCCTTGTTGACAGCTGCCGGTGCTCAGGCTCAAACCGTACTGAGGATAGGTTATGCCGTTCCTACCAACTCGCATTACGGCGTGGGGGCCACCGTCTTGTGCGATGAAATCGAAAAAGGTACCCAGGGCCGCTACAAATGCCAGCACTTCCCGTCCAGCGCACTGGGGGGCGAGCGCGAGATGATCGAGTCGGTACAACTGGGCACACTCGATCTGGTCAACACATCGACCGGCCCCTTGGGCAACTTCGTCCCAGAGGTCAAGATCGTCGACATCCCCTTCCTCTTTCGCGACTACGACCATGCCCGCAAGGTGATGGACGGCCAGATTGGGCAGGACCTGCTAAAGGCCATGCAGGCCAAAGGACTGATCGGTCTGGCCTGGGCGGAAAACGGCTTTCGCCACATGACCAACAGCAAGCGCCCAATCCGGGCGGCCGACGACGCCAAGGGCCTGAAAATGCGCACCATGGAAAACAAGGTACACATGGACGGCTACAAGACCTTCGGTATCTTGCCTACACCCATGGCCTTTCCGGAACTCTTCACCGCTTTGCAACAAGGGACCGTCGACGGTCAGGAAAACCCGATCCCGGTGATCCTGGCTGCAAAGTTTTCCCAGGTGCAAAAACATCTGTCATTGACCGGCCATGTCTACTCGCCAGCGGCCCTGATTCTTTCACCTGCAGTGTGGAACAAGCTGTCGGCAGCCGACAAGACGGTCTTCCTGGAGGCCGGAAAAAAAGCTGCTGCCGCCCAGCGCAAGCGGGTCAATGACGATGAGAACAACGGCATCGCCCAACTTGAAAAAGACGGTATGCAGGTGGTCAAACAGGTCAACGGCGATAGCTTCCGAAAGGCGGTGACACCGGCCTATCAGGAGTACGCCAAAGAATTCGGCGCCGCCAAGATCGCCGCCATTCAGGCCGTTAAGTAAGGGGGCGGTACAGCCCTGCGGGCCGTGCCCATTCGCCGATGGGCACGGCCCCGAAGAGCTGCAAGCCATCTAGGAGTACCGCCATGAAGAGGATCATCCTGCAAGTCGAACGCTACACCACAGGCTTGAGCCTGCACGCGGCTTGCATTTTGCTCGGCCTTATCAGTGTGCTTGGACTTTGGCAGGTAGCCGCCCGCTTCATCCTGGAGCAGCCATCGAGCTGGACCGAAGAAGTGATGAGGCGCCTGTTGATCTGGATGGTCATGTTGGGCACGGTTGCTGCATTTCGGCAGGGTGCGCTGGTATCGGTCGACCTCATGCTGCGCCTGACCCGAGGGCGTTGGCGACAAGGGGTACGCTGGATCATCACGCTGACCCATTTCAGTTTCCTTGCAACGGTGTTTTACTTCGGAGTGCAGTTGGTGCAAAGGGTGCGTTTTCAAACCTTCGCCAGCGTTGATCTGTCCATGGCGTGGGCCTACGGAGCTCTGCCCGTTGGCGCCTTGCTGGCCCTCTTGGCGGTGCTGGCTCACCATCTGGACCCGCGTTCCAAAGAGCTGGAACTGGCCCAGTAGAAAAAACAAAACGCCACACCGTCTAGGCGAACCATCATGTCCTTGACTCTGCTCATCACGATGCTGCTGTGCTTTGCCTTCAGCATCTCGGTTGCTGTCTCCATAGGCGGGGCCGCTGTCTTCGGTCTTGCCTTGTTTGACAGCGGGAAATTGATCCTGGTGCCCAAAGAGATGTTTTCGGCTATCGACAAATTTCCTCTGGCTGCCATTCCTTTTTTCATCCTAGCGGGCAACCTGATGGAGACCGGCGGCATTTCGCGTCGTCTGGTTGAATTTGCCAAGTCGCTGGTCGGCGGCGTACAGGGCGGTCTGCCGATGACTTGCGTGCTGACCTGCATGATTTTTGCAGCAGTATCAGGCTCCTCAGTGGCCACCACCTTCGCTATCGGCGCCATTCTCATTCCCGCACTGATCAAGCACGGTTACCCGACCAGTTATGCAGCCGCATTGCAAGCGACCTCAGCCGAACTTGGCGTCATCATCCCGCCCTCTATTCCTATGATTCTTTTCGGTGTGGCCGCCGAGGTGTCTATTGGGGAGCTGTTCATTGCCGGCTTTGGCCCCGGCCTGCTGATTGGCGGCGTCCTGATGCTGTTCGTGCACCTGTACTGCCGTTACAAAGGCTGGGGCAAGTCCGATGGCGAAGGCCGCAGTCCCGTGCTGGCAGCGACTTGGAGCGCAGGCTGGGCGCTGTTGATGCCGGTCATCATACTGGGCGGTATCTACGGCGGGGTGTTCACGCCCACCGAGGCTTCGGTGGTAGCCGTCTTCTATGCCCTGATCATCGGCATGCTCATACACCGCGAACTGCACTGGCGCGACCTCTTGGTCGTGCTGCGCAAGTCGGTTTTGTCGAGCGCGGTCATCATGTTCATCATTGCCAACGCCGGGCTCTTCGCACTATTGATCACCCGAGCAGGTTTGCCTGACGCCATAGGCATGGAACTCAAGGAGCTGCTGCAGTCGCCCGCCTGGTTTCTGCTCGGCGTCAATGCTGCCCTGTTCGTGATCGGCATGTTCATTGAAACCTCGGCAGCCATCATCGTGCTTGCGCCTATCCTGGTTCCGGTGGCCATACACTTTGGAATAGACCCGGTTCACTTTGGCATCGTTATGGTGGTCAACCTGGCCCTGGGCATGATCACCCCGCCCTTTGGCGTCAACCTGTTTGCAGCCTGTACCGTAGCTAAGATCTCGCTGGACCGCATTGTGGGACACCTGCTGCCCTTCGTACTGGTGATCATCGGCTGCTTGATGGTGATCACCTACGTTCCCTCGCTGTCGCTTTACCTGCGCGATGTCGTCTTCGACAAGGTCGCGGTTGCCAGTCCCTCCGCCATCCCAGGCCCGGCAGCGGCCACGTCCATAGGACCTGCGCCCGCACGTTGAGCTATCGAAACCCAAAGACAAGTAAGCGCGACCCTACCATGCGACTCAAAAACAAATCCATCATCGTCACCGGCGCCGGAAGCGGCATCGGGGAAGGCATTGCAAAGCGACTGGCCGAAGAAGGCGCCGCCATCGTCGTCAACGACATCGACGCTAAAGGTGGCCAGCGGGTCGCCGACGAGATCCGCGCTGCGGGCGGTCGGGTTAGGTACGTACAGGCCGACGTCACCCGCAGTGCCGACATGAAGCGCCTGATCGATGAGGCGCTGGCACACCACGGACGTCTGGATGTGATGGTCAACAACGCAGGCTGGACCCACCGCAACCAAAGTGCGCTCACCGTCAGTGAAGACGAGTTCGACCGTTGCTACGCGGTCAACGTCAAGAGCATTTATCTGAGCACCTTGCATGCGGTACCGGTCTTTCGCAGCCAAGGCGGCGGCAGCTTCATCAACATAGCCTCGACGGCTGGCGTGCGCCCCCGGCCGGGCCTGACCTGGTACAACGGCTCCAAAGGCGCGGCCATCATCACCAGCAAATCCCTGGCGGCAGAGCTCGGCCCTGACAACATCCGGGTCAACTGCATCAACCCCGTCATGAACCCCTCGACCGGCCTGGGCGAATCGTTTGCAGGCGGCGAGCTTACCGAAGAGCGGCTGGCGCGCTTTCGCGCCACCATTCCGCTAGGGCGGTTTTCCACCGCGCTGGATGTGGCCAATGCAGCGCTCTATCTTGCCAGCGACGAGGCTGCCTTCATCTCGGGCGTGTGTATCGAGGTCGACGGCGCGCGCTGCGTCTGAGCGAATCGACCGTTCATGGCGCAGGCCCGCCGACTGCGGCAAAATCCAGTACAAGCCTTATGAACGATCCCAAGCCTGTCCGAACCATCGCCGTGGCTGACCTGCGCTACCGCGGCGCCCTGCCCCACATTCCTGATTTGCTGTCGGCCCCTAACGGGCAACTGAGCGACCGGCTGCACCGGCCCTTGCGCGATTTGCGCATCAGCGTGACCGACCGCTGCAATTTCCGCTGCAGCTATTGCATGCCGCGCGAAGTCTTTGACAAAGACTATGCCTTCCTGCCGCAAAGCTCCTTGCTCAGCTTCGAAGAGATCACCCGCCTGGCGCGGCTGTTCGTCGCCCATGGCGTTGAAAAGCTCAGGCTGACCGGCGGCGAGCCGCTGCTGCGCAAAAACATCGAGGTTCTGATCGGCATGCTGGCCGAGCTTCGCACGCCTCAAGGCCGTGAGCTCGACATCACCTTGACCACCAACGGCTCGCTGCTGGCCAAGAAAGCACAGTCGCTCAAGGATGCCGGCCTGCGCCGAGTCACCGTCAGCCTCGACGGCTTGGACGATGCCGTGTTTCGCCGCATGAACGATGTGGACTACCCGGTGGCCGATGTACTGCGCGGCATCGAAGCGGCTGAAAAAGTCGGGCTGGCCCCGCTGAAGGTCAATATGGTGGTCAAGCGTGGCACCAACGAGCAGGAAATTGTGCCCATGGCCCGGCATTTCCGGGGCAGCAGCGCAGTGCTGCGCTTCATCGAATACATGGACGTGGGAGCCTCCAACGGCTGGCGCATGGATGAGGTGCTGCCCTCGGCCCAGGTCATCGAGCGCATTGCCGAGCACTTTCCGCTGCAAGCTCTTGAAGCGAGTGCAGCCGGCGAAACCGCCGAGCGCTGGCGCTATGTCGATGGCGCCGGCGAGATCGGCGTCATCAGCAGCGTGACCCAGGCCTTTTGTGGCGACTGCAACCGAGCCCGCCTGTCCACCGAGGGGCAGCTTTTCCTTTGCCTGTTCGCCAGTCAGGGGCAAGACCTGCGCGGCCTGCTGCGAGGCGCCTACAGCGACGAGCAGATCAGCGGCGCAATCGCCCACATCTGGCAGGCCCGCTCCGACCGCTATTCCCAACTGAGGTCCGCCCAGGGCGCAGAGCTGCCAGCGGGGCAGCGGCGCGTCGAGATGAGCTACATCGGGGGCTAAATGCTGCAAGCAGCCGACATCACCGGCCTGGTGCTGGCCGGCGGGCAAGGCTCCCGCATGGGCGGCATCGACAAAGGCCTGCAGCCCTTTCAAGGGCAGGCGCTGGCCAGGCAGGCCTGGCAGCGCCTGGCACCCCAGGTCGGCAGCGTCGCCATCAATGCCAACCGGCATCTGCAGACCTACCGCAACTGGGGCGCACCGGTCTGGTCCGACGCGGCCGACCAGGAGGCATTTGCCGGGCCGCTGGCCGGCTTTCTCAGTGGGCTGAGCCACTGCACCAGCGACTATCTGTGTACGGTAGCGTGCGATACGCCGCTGTTTCCGCAGGATCTGGTTGCGCGGCTGGCCAAGGGCTTGCAAGAGGCGCAAGCCGACATCGCCATGGCCGCCGGGCCGGAAGGCGACGGCCGCATACGAACCCAGCCTGTGTTTTGCCTGATCAAAACCGAACTGCGCCCGGCGCTGCTGGAATTCATGCAACAGGGCGGACGAAAAATCGATGCCTGGACAGCCCGTCAGCGCAGCACAGTGGTCCGCTTCGACCTGCCGGGCGATGATCCGCGGGCTTTTTTCAATATCAATACCCTGCGCGACCTGGACCAGCTCGAAACCTTGGCCGCAAGCGCAAAGCCATGAAGAGCCTGGCCCAGATCGCAGAGGCCTTGCAAGGCTATGACCCGCAGTCCTTGCCGGTCGAGCAGGCCCTGGCCTTCCTGCAGGCTCTGGTCGAGCCCATCGCCGATACCGAAGATATTGCGCTTGCCGATGGACTGGACCGCATCCTGGCCGGCGACCTGATCAGCCCCCTGAATGTGCCGCCGCATGACAACTCGGCCATGGACGGCTATGCATTCGACGGCGCGCAGATCCAAGCCGGCAAAGACATCAGCTTGCGTGTGGTGGGCACTGCCTGGGCTGGCCGGGCCTGGCGCGGCCAGGCTGGGCCGGGGCAGTGTGTGCGCATCATGACCGGCGCCATCATGCCCGAAGGCCTGGACACGGTCTTGCCGCAAGAGCTGGCCCAACTCAGTGCCGACGGCCATCAGCTCACAGTGCCGGCCGACCGTCTGGCTGCCGGCGACAACCGGCGTTTGCAGGGCGAAGATCTGCACCTGGGCGAGACGGCCCTGCGCAGCGGCACCCGCATGGGCCCGGCCCAGCTGGGCCTGGCCGCCTCCCTGGGCCTGGAGCGCCTGCAGGTCTTGCGACGTCCGCTGGTGGCCTGCTTTTCCACCGGCGACGAAATTTTGAGCGCTGGCCAGGCACCGCGCGAAGGTGCGGTCTACGACAGCAACCGCTACACCCTGATCGGCCTGCTCCAGCGCCTGGGCTGCAGCGTGCTGGACTTAGGCCTGGTGCCGGACGACCCAGCCCGCTTGCAAGCGACTTTCGAGCACGCCGCCAGCCAGGCCGATGCCATCATCAGCTCCGGCGGCGTGAGCGTGGGCGAGGCTGACCATACCCGCGCCATGCTCCAAGGACTGGGCGAGATGGTGTTCTGGCGGGTGGCCATGCGTCCAGGCCGCCCCCTGGCCACCGGCCGCATCGCCCACCCGGCGCGCAGCCGGCCGGCCATCGTGTTTGGTCTGCCCGGCAATCCGGTGGCGGTGATGGTCACCTTCCTGGCCTTCGTGCGCCCTGCCCTGCTACAGCTGATGGGCTGCAACGTGCCGCCCAACCCACTGTTGCAGGCCCGCAGCCTGGAAAAGCTGCGCAAGAAACCGGGCCGCACCGAATACCAGCGCGGCTGGGTCAGCCGCAACGAACAGGGGCAGTTACAGGTGCGCACCACCGGCAACCAGGGCTCGGGCGTGCTTAGCTCCATGACCCAGGCCAATGGCCTGATCGTTCTGCATCACCAGCAGGCCACGGTTCAGGCCGGCGAACTGGTGGATGTGATGATGTTCGACGGCGCGATCTGAAGGCGCCGTCGAACGGCGCAAAACCGAGAGCACCGACCGAGGCTTAGGCGCCTTCGATGATCCGGATGTCGCGCACCACTGAGTTCGTTCCCAGCGCCGCCAGAGCCGCCTTGTAGCCCGGGCTCTGATACGCATCCAGGGCCGCTTGCAGGCTGTCAAACTCAATCAGCACGGTACGCATTTGCTTGCCGTGCTCCTTGACCGCAGCCGGAATGCCGCGAGCCAGGATACGGCCGCCCGCAGCGTTCAGAGCAGGGCCTGCCAACTGCGCATAGGCCTGCAAGGCCGCCTCATCATGAATGGCATGGTATTCACTGATCCAGTAGGCTTTGGGCATGACGGCTCCGTCGTTTGAAAGGGTAAGTCGGTTTATTTGGCGATCAGTTCATGGTCATGGCCAGCCTGGTCCTTGACCTCGCGCACATCGGCGCCCGGCACCGCGTCGCGGGCGAACAGCATGTACATGGTCGGCACCACGAACACGGTCAGCAGAGTACCCAGAGACATACCGCCGACGATCACCCAGCCGATCTGTGTGCGACTTTCAGCACCGGCCCCGGTGGACAGGGCCAGCGGGATGGCGCCCAGCACCATAGCGCCGGTGGTCATCAAAATCGGACGCAGACGCTGCGAAGACGCCTTGATCACCGCTTCAACGGTCTGCATACCATGCTCGCGCAACTGATTGGTGAACTCCACAATCAAGATACCGTGCTTGGTGATCAGGCCCACCAGGGTGATCAGGCCGATCTGCGAATACACATTGAGCGAGCCGCCGGACCACTTGAGCGCCAGCAGAGCACCAATCATGGACAGCGGCACCGACAGCATGATCACCATCGGATCGACGAAGCTTTCGAACTGAGCCGCCAGCACCAGGAAAATAAACAGCAAGGCCATCACAAACACCAGCGCCAGCGCGCCTTGCGATTTACGGAACTCGCGCGATGTGCCGTTCAGGTCGGTGGTATAGCCAGGCTTGAGCACCTTGGCAGCAGTCGCGTCCATAAACGTCAAAGCCTCACCCAAAGAGTAGTCGGGCGACAGGTTGGCGGTGATCGTGACCGAGCGGCGCTGGCCGAAATGGTTGAGCTCGCGCGGACTGACGGTCTCGCGTGTCTTGACCAGGGCCGACAGCGGCACCATCACATCATTGCGGGCGCGCACATTGATGTTTTCAATGTCCTGGGGCACGTCGCGGCCGCTGGCGCGGTTCTGAATGATCACATCGTATTGCTCGGCATCGCGCTTGTAGCGAGTCACCTGTCGGCCGCCGAGCGTGGTTTCCAGGGCCCGTGCCACCACATCGACGCTCACGCCCATGTCGGCCGCCTTATCCCGGTCAATGACAATGCGCAACTCGGGCTTGTTCAGACGCAGATCGATGTCGGGCTGAACAATGCCCGGATTCTTGGCCATCTCGTCAAGGAACTGGCGCGCTACCCGACTCAAGTTCTCATAGCTGTCCGAGGTCTGAATCACGAAGTTGATCGGCCGCTCGCGAAAGCCCTGTCCGAGCGACGGCGGGGTGATGGCGAAGGCGTTGATACCGGCCAGCCCGCTGAACTTCGGGCCCAGTTCCCGCGCAATCTGCAGCGTGGTGCGGTCTCGTTTTTCCCACTCGACGGCTCTGTAGACCACCGTACCTTGCGAGACGGTCGGGTTGCCCAGGTTGGCAAAAATCCGGTCGAACTCAGGGTATTGTGAGCCCATGCGCTCCAAGATGCGGGCATAGCGATCGGTGTAATCAATGGTCGATCCGTCAGGCGCATTGATGGTCGCCAGGATCGTGCCGCGGTCCTCCAGCGGCGCAAGTTCAGACTTCATCGTCGGCCAAACCGCAGAAATTCCCCAGCCGGCTACGGCCATAACCACCAAAATCAGCCAACGCGCCTGCAAGAAAAATCCAATCAGCCCACCCGCAGCGCCGCCGCCAGCTGGCCTCCAGCGGGCCAGCAAAATCCAGCGCAGTACGCCACCGTAGCCATTGGACAGCCCGGTCAACAAGCGCTCCATACTCCGGTCGAACAAATTAGGCTTGGGATTGTGCTTGAGCAGCTTGGAACACATCATGGGCGTGAGCGTGAGCGCCACAAAACCCGATACCAACACCGCCCCCGCCAAGGCCAGCGCAAATTCGATGAACAGACGCCCGGTTCGCCCCGGCGTGAACGCCAGCGGCGCGTACACCGCCACCAGCGTCATGGTCATGGAGATCACCGCAAAGGAAATCTCTCGGGCGCCTTTGATGGATGCTGAAAAGGGATCCATGCCCTCTTCAATATGCCGAAAGATATTCTCCAGCATCACGATCGCGTCATCGACCACCAGGCCAATGGCCAACACCAGGGCCAGCAGCGTCAAGGTGTTGATGGTAAAGCCCGCCAGCGCCATCATCGCGAAGGTGCCGATCAGCGCCACCGGAATCGTGACGATGGGAATCAACGAAGCCCGGAGAGTGCGAAGGAATACAAAAATCACCAGCGCAACCAAAACCACCGCCTCCGCAATCGTCCTATAGACGTTCTTGATGGAGCGGTCGATGAAAAGCGAGTTGTCGTTGGCCACCTCGATACTGATATCACCCGGCAGGTCGGCCTTGAGCTTGGGAATCATGTCCCGAACGCCCTGGGCCAACTGCAAGGGATTGGCAGTAGCCTGGCGGATCACACCCGCCGAGATCGCCAGCCGACCATTCAGACGCGCGGTGCTGCGGGTATCGGCCGGACCCTCCTCAATGCGAGCCACATCGCGCAGCTTGACCGGAAAGCCATTGACCACACGCACCACGATGTCGCCAAACTGCCCTGGGCGGTTCAGGTCGGTCTGCGAGGTGACACTGAATTCACGCTGGGTCGACTCGATGCGCCCAGCCGGCACATCCAAGTTATTGCGGCGCACCGCGTCTTCGATGTCCTGCGTGGTCAAACGGTAGCCGGCCATGCGATCGGGGTCCAACCAGACCCGCATCGCGTACTTGCGTTCACCAAAAATACGGACATCCGCTACACCCGTGACGGTCTGCAGGCGCGGCTTGACCACCCGGTTGACCAGGTCGTTGATCTGCAGCGGATTGAGCACATCACTGCTAAAGGCCAGCCAGACCACCGGAAAGGCGTCGGCCTCCACCTTCGCAATGACCGGCTCATCGATCGACAGTGGCAGACGGTTGCGCACCCGCGCAGTGCGATCACGCACCTCGGCGGCAGCCGCATCCGCGTCCTTTTCCAGCCTGAAACGCACAGAAATCTGACTCTGCTCGGCCCGGCTGATCGAGGTGATCACATCAACCGCATCGATGCCTGCAATGGAATCTTCGAGCGGCTTGGAAACCTGGCTCTCGACCACTTCGGCCGACGCGCCCGGGTATCTGACGGTGACCGTGACCACCGGCTCGTCGATCTTCGGATACTCACGAACCGACAGCTTGTTGAAACTGACCGCCCCGATCAGCACGACCAGCAGGGACAACACCGTCGCAAAAACCGGCCGCCGTATGGAAATTTCAGGCAAAAGCATGGTGGAGGTTTCCTATTGCTGAGACGGTGAAGGCTCCGACAGATGACGCAGCGCTGGGGATCGAAATGCCCGACTCAGGTCGGTCCGGGGCCGCTGCGGCGTGCGGGGACTGCAGCAGGAGCGGCAGGACTGGCGGCAGGGCCTGCCGGGCGGGCTGCCCCACGGCCTGATCCGTCGAGGGCCACCAGGCAGGGATCCGGACCCTGCAAGGGCGGCAGGTTGGCCGCTGGACGACCCGCTGGTGGACGCCCGGGGCCGCCAGCGGCTGGGCCAGCCCCCGAAGGCGCTGCACCCGCAGCAGCCCCTGGACCACCCGGGGCACCCGGAGCACCACCTGGGCCACCTGGGCCACCTGGGCCACCGCGGCCCGCGCCTTCGATCACCCGTACCACCGTACCATCGCGCTGCAAGCGCTGCTGGCCAGCTACCACCACGGTATCACCCACCGCCACGCCGTCGAGCAATTCGACCTTGCCTGGGGTGCGCATACCGACCTTGACCTCAACCCGCTGAGTCACCGGTCCCTCCGGACTGTCGACCAAGCGAATCACAAACTGCCGCGACCCCTGAGGCACGATGGCCTCCTCGGGCACCACCCGCGCCTTGTCCCGGGTGCTGAAATTGGTAGCCACCCGGGCAAACATACCCGGGCGCAGTTGCATGCGACGGTTGTCGATGCATGCGCGCACGCCCAGCGAGCGCCCGTTGGCGTCAATCAAGGGGTCGATGGCCTGCACCACCGCAGAAAATTTTCGCCCTGGCACCGCATCGACCTCCACTTCGGCCCGCTGGCCGGCTCGAAGCCGCGTCTGAAACCGCTCGGGCAGCCGGTAGTCCACATAGACCGCGTCCATGTCTTCCAGGTTCACCACATCGGCGCCGTCTTTCAGGTAGTCACCCAGGTTGATCGAGCGTATGCCCACGGTGCCATCGAAGGGCGCCAGAATCTTGAGTCGGTCGGCCGTGGCCTTGGCCAGAGCCAGCTTAGCCTGAGCCACTTCAAGGCTGGCGCCGCTTTCATCGACGGTCCGCCGGCTGATGAAGTTTTGCTCCACCAACTCCTTGTTGCGGTTAAAGTTAACTTGCGCGATCGACAGTTCTGCCTGGGCCTGCTTGACCTGGGCCTGCGCGAGCTGGTCGTCGAGTTGGATCAGCAGCTGCCCGCGGCTGACCCGCTGCCCGTCACGAAAATTGACTTGGGTAATGCGTCCGCTCACCTCGGGGCGCACCATGATGTTCTGACGCGAACGCAGGCTACCGGTGGCCTGAGCCTCGTCGACCAGCTTGACCTGCTCTACCTTGGCCACCTCGACCGCAGGCTTGCCACCCCCACCGCCTGGTCCTCCCGCAGCGCGAGGGCCTGAGGCAGCGCCCGTCGGGGCTGCCGCCACCGGCGCATCGCCAGACGGGGACTTTTGACCGTGGTTCTGAAACCACCAGGCACCGCCGCCTGCGACAACGATGAGGATCAGGGCCACGGCCCGAACCACGGTTTTGGAAGCCATCTCTACGCCTCAGAGCTAGGCCGACACCCTTCCTGAAGGAAGACTGCGCCGGCAACAATTGAACAACTTAGCAATGTAACAGCAGCCGATCAAGTCCGTGCGAGGCGCACCCCGGGATTTCCCAGGAACGCACATAGGTAATTCCACGAATGAGCAGCCTGAGGCTGGCCCGCCGATCCTCACAGGCCCACAATTCCTGGGCGCGCCAGCAGCACAAAAGCCGCCGCCTACACTGCCCGCCATGCAAGCTTTTGACGTCATCATCGTTGGCGCCGGCGCGGCCGGGCTGTTTTGTGCAGCCCAGGCCGGCCGGCTCGGGCTGCGGGTGCTGCTGATCGATCACAGCGCCAAGGTGGCCGAAAAAATCCGGATCTCCGGCGGCGGGCGCTGCAACTTCACCAACACCGGCACCAGCGCACAGCAATTTTTAGGCGAAAACCCCCACTTCTGCCGCTCGGCGCTTTCACGCTACACGCCGCAAGACTTTATCGATCTGGTGCGCGAGCATCGCATCGCCTTCCATGAAAAGCACAAGGGCCAGCTGTTTTGTGACCGGTCAGCCGAAGACATCATCACCATGCTGCTGGCCCTGTGCGAGGCCGGCCAGGTGGAGCGCTGGCAGCCCTGCTCGGTTGGCGCTGTCGAACACAGCCTGGGCCGCTACCGCTTGCAGACCGAGCGCGGAGCGGTAGAAGCGGCGCAACTGGTGATCGCCACCGGCGGCCTGTCCATTCCAAAGATCGGCGCCACCGACTGGGGCTACCGCATCGCCCGCCAGTTTGACCTGCGGCTGATTGAGCCCCGGCCGGCCCTGGTGCCCCTGGTGTTCGAAGGCAGCCCCTGGGCGCCCTACAGCAGCCTGGCGGGCCTGGCCCTGCCCGTGCGCATCAGCACCCCAGTGGCGGGCAAAAAAGGCCGGCAGGTGTTTGACGAGGATCTGCTCTTTACCCACCGCGGCCTGAGCGGCCCGGCGGTCCTGCAGATTTCGAGCTACTGGCGCACTGGCGCACCGATCGCGGTCGACCTGGCACCGGCCTGGGACAAAGCCGAGGCATTGCAAGCGCAGCTGCTGGAGACCAAAGCCCGCTCGCGCAAGCTGGTCAGCAACGAACTGGGGGCTTTGCTGCCAGCCCGGCTGGCCGAGGCCTGGGCCAGCGCCGACAGCCGGCTGCAACAACCCATCTGCGACGTGCCCGACAAGGCCTTGGCCGCCCTGGCCCAGGCTCTGACGCACTGGGAGCTGCGGCCCAGCGGCACCGAGGGCTACCGCAAGGCCGAAGTGACCGCCGGCGGCGTCGATACCCGCGACCTGTCGTCCCAGACGCTGGAGAGTCGGCAAGCGGGCTTGTATTTCATCGGCGAGGTGGTCGATGTGACCGGCTGGCTCGGCGGCTACAACTTCCAGTGGGCCTGGGCCAGTGCCCACGCCTGCGCGCAGGCTCTGGTCGAACGCCGGGCCGCGCTGGCCTGAGCGGCCGCCTGCCCCGAGCGCGCGGCGCACCGCCTGCTATACTCTCGGGCTTTGCTAGCAAACCCGCGCCTACAAGGATCCTGATCAGATCCCCCGCGGCGCACCCTTGGGACCCATCAATGACCACCATCCGTGTAAAAGACAACGAGCCTTTCGACGTGGCCCTGCGCCGCTTCAAGCGCACCATTGAAAAGCTCGGCCTGCTGACCGACCTGCGCGCCCGCGAGTTCTACGAGAAGCCGACGGCCGAGCGCAAGCGCAAAAAAGCAGCGGCAGTCAAGCGCAACTACAAGCGCATCCGCTCGATGCAGTTGCCCAAGAAGTTGTACTGATGCAGGGGCGGCTCCGGCCGCCGAGCAAAGTGCCAACCCAGCCCGCTCGAGGACGCTCCAGCGGGCTTTGTTTTTTCCCCACCGGAGACCCGCCATGGCCCTGAAAGAACAGATCAACGAAGACATGAAGACCGCCATGCGCGCCCGCGACAGCGAGCGCCTGGCCACCATACGCCTGCTGATGGCAGCGCTAAAGCAAAAAGAGGTCGACGAGCGCATCGTGCTTGACGACGCTGCCGTGATCGGCATCGTCGACAAGCTGATCAAGCAGCGCAAAGACTCGATCGAGGCTTTCCGCAAGGCCGAGCGCCATGACCTGGCCGACAAGGAAGAGGCCGAGATGAAGGTGCTGCAAGGCTATTTGCCGGCGCGCATGAGCGCCCAAGAGGTGAGCGACGCGGTACGCGCCCTGGTGGCCAGCCTGGGCGCCAGTGGTCCCGGCGACATGGGCAAGGTGATGGCTGCCGCCAAGGCGCAATTGGCCGGCAAGGCCGATATGGGCCAGGTATCAGCGGCCGTCAAAGCCGCCCTGGCCGGCTGAGCCTTAAGCGAGCGGTGCGCCGCTCAGACCAGAATCAGGACGGTACCCATCACCGCCATGGCCGAGCCGACCCAGGCCCCCAGTGCGGGGCGGCGGCGGTAAATCATCCACAGCAGCGGCAAGAGCAGCACCGGCGAGATCGAGGACATGATGCTCACCAGGTTCGCCTGTCCGGTGCGCAGCGCCACCAAAATCAAAGTCATCCCCAGGGCCATCGCCACTACGCCGCTGGCGCCGGTTGCCAGCACCAGCCGAGTCGTCAGGGGCTGCAATAGGCGCGACTGCCCTACACCGCCCCAGAGCAAGACCAGGTGGGCCACGAAAGCGGTGGTGGTGCGTATGGCAGACGCTGACACCGCGTCGACACCGGTGCTCATCAAAGGCTTGATCATCAAGGTAGCCACCGCCTGACACAAGGCGGCCAGCAAACCCAGGGCCACGCCGACAGCCAACGTACCCCGGGTGTCTTCCCAGCGGTGACTCTCATCGGCGCGGCGACCCCAGGCGATAGCCACCATCACACCCGAAACCAACAGTGCGCTACCCACCAGGGTCCAGCCCCAAAGTGTCTCCCCCAGCAGCGGCCAAGCCAGGAGCGCAGAAAACAGCGCATGGGTCGCAAACAAAATGCCGCAGCGTCGGGGTCCGAGCCGGTTCATGCAGGCGAACAAGGCGGAATCACCGACAAAAATACCAATCAGCCCCGACAACACGAGCACGCCGATGGCCTGCATGTCCAGGCCACGCCCATGCCCCCACACAGCCGCGATGGCCCAGAGCATGCACATGGCAAAAAACAAGCGCCAGCGGCTAAAGGCAAAAGCCCCCATCTGACTGGCGGCATGGGCCGACAGCACGCTGCCCGTCGCCCAACACAGGGCCGCAAGCGCAGCCAGCAGTTCAGCGCGCATCGGCGCCTCAGCTACCGGCGACCTTCATGCGCTCAATGAGTACCGAGCCTACCGTCTTGGCGCCGTAGTTGTAGGCATCTGCGCCTATGGCCACGATGCCCATGAACATGTCCTTCATGTTGCCGGCAATGGTGATCTCCTCGACCGGATAGGCAATGCGACCGCCCTCCACCCAAAAACCGCTGGCACCGCGCGAATAGTCGCCGGTGACAGGGTTGACGCCTTGACCCATCAGTTCGGTCACGAACAAACCGGTGCCCAGCTTGCGCAGCATGGCGTCCAGGTTGTCACCCGGGCGAGTCAGCCGACTGCTCATCACCAAATTGTGCGAGCCCCCAGCATTGCCGGTGGTGCGCATGTCCAGCTTGCGCGCCGAATAGGTGCTTAGGAAATACCCCTGAACCACACCGGCGTCGACCACCTTGCGGGCTCGGGTGCTCACCCCTTCTTCGTCAAAGGGCGCGCTACCCTTGCCCTTGCGCACATGCGGGTCCTCGCTGATGTCGATATGGGACGGCAGCACCGCCTGACCCAGACTATCGAGCAAGAAGCTGCTCTTGCGGTAGAGCGAGCCGCCGCTGGTGGCCTGTACATAGGCGCCCAGCAGCCCAGCGGCCAGGGGCGACTCGAACAGCACCGGGCATTCGGTGGTGGCAATCTTGCGACCATTGAGGCGCGCCAAAGCCCGCTCGGCCGCATAACGCCCGACCACGCGGGCGCTGGCCAACTCGCGCGCATCGCGCATCGAGCTGTACCAGGCGTCGCGCTGCATGCCCTCGCCCACCCCGGCGATCGGCGCTACCGACAGGCTGTGGCGCGAGGAGGCATAGCCGCCTCGGAAACCACGGCTGTGAGCGCTGAAAAAATGGCTTTGCTGGGCCGACACGCCGGCGCCTTCGCTGTTGGTGATCAGGCCGCTGGTGGCCAGCGCCGCCGCCTCACATTCGAGGGCCAGCTCAGCCGCCTGCTCTGCGGTGATCGCCCAGGGATGGCACAGATCGAGCTCGGGTGGATTTTTGGCAATGTCATCCTGATCGGGCAGGCCAGCAGCCGGATCGCTGGCGGTAAAGCGAGCGATGTCGTAGGCGGCCTGCACGGTCGCCTCAATGGCCGCCGCCGAAAAATCGCTGGTTGAAGCATTGCCTCTCTTTTGACCCAGATAAACGGTAATGCCCAGGGACTTGTCGCGGTTGCGCTCCACATTCTCTAGCTCGCCCTTGCGAACGCTGACCGAAAGCCCACAGCCCTCTGAGGCTTCGGCAGCGGCGTCACTGGCACCGAGCTTGCGCGCATGGCTCAGGGCGCTGTCGACCAGTTGTTCGAAAAATTTGCGGCTGTAAGCAAAGCCGCTGTCGGCACGGGAGGTGTTTTTTTTCACGAAAGTAGAGTCCTTAGGAGGACAACTATGATACCCAGCCCAGGCCGCCGAGCCGATAGACCGCTGCCATAGCCCCACCATGCCCCGCAAACTCCAAAAAGGCTACTTTGTCCGAGGCCAGTTCGTCGCTGAAGGCAGCGAGCTCGACCTCGAACTCAAGCGCGAACTCAAAGGTGGCGTTCAAGTCAGCAAAACCGACCTCAAACGCGAGAGCGCCGAACTGCAGGCCCTGGGCGAGCAATTGCTGGGACTGCGCGCTGCTTTGTTCGAGCCCCTGGGCCTGTCCGACAAGCTGGTCGACGCGGTGACCGAGGCCAGGCGCATCACCAATTTCGAGGGCAAGCGCCGTCAGATGCAGTTCATCGGCAAGCTCATGCGCCAGCTCGACGAGGACAGCCTGCAGGCCGTGCGCGAGGCCTTGCAGGTGCAGCAGCACGGCAGCGCGCAAGAGGCTGCAGCCCTGCACCAGGCTGAGGGCTGGCGCGACCGGCTGATCGCCGACGATGCTGCCGTGGGTCAGTGGCTGAGCGCCTACCCCAGCACCGATTCTCAGCAGCTGCGCGCCCTGGTGCGCCAGGCCCGCAAAGACGCCCAACCCGAAAAGCCCGGCCTGGCCCCGCGCCACGGCCGGGCCTACCGAGAGATTTTTCAACTGGTCAAGGAGCAGCTGATTCATGCCTGATTTCGATCCGGTGCGGATAGGCATCGTCTCGGTGAGCGACCGCGCCTCCAGTGGCGTCTACGAAGACAAAGGCCTGCCAGCCCTCAAGGGCTGGCTGGGCGCAGCGCTGCACAACCCCCTGACTTTTGAAGAACGCCTGATCCCTGACGAGAAGGACCGCATCAGCCAGACTCTGATCGAGCTGGTCGACGCTGGCTGCGCTCTGGTGCTGACCACCGGCGGCACCGGCCCGGCCCTGCGCGACGTGACGCCCGAGGCCACCCTGGCGGTGGCACACAAGGAAATGCCGGGCTTTGGCGAGCAGATGCGGCAGATCAGCCTGAAGTTCGTCCCCACCGCCATCTTGTCGCGCCAGGTGGCGGTGATCCGCAAGACCAGCCTGATCATCAATCTGCCGGGGCAGCCTAAGTCCATCCAGGAAACGCTCGAGGGCCTGAAAGACGCCCAAGGCCAGGCCCTGGTGCCCGGGATCTTCGCGGCCGTGCCCTACTGCATAGACCTGATCGGCGGGCCCTATCTGGAAACCCGCGACGAGGTCTGCAAGGCCTTTCGGCCCAAGAGTGCGGTGCGACCGCCGCGCTGACCCAGAACGTTTGGCAGACGGGGCTCTGTACGAGTGCAGCCCACCACCCCATCATCGAGACCGCAGTGACCCAGTAGGAGATGCCGCCTCGGCGCGATAGGCTTTCGATCAGGCGCTGCATCGCCGCGAGGGCGCGGCTCCCACAAGCATTGCCGCGGCCGATGTGATCTCCCACAGCCATTACCGAGGCCGATGTGATCTTGTAGGAGCGCCGCCCTCGGCGCGATCTGGGCCTCGAAGGCCAGTTGTTGCTCGATCGTCCGCCGCATCGCCGCGGGGGCGCGGCTCCCACACTATCTCTGGACTTTGAGTTGGAGATGGCTTTTTTAAAGCCGGCGCATCGCCTCTACTTACCCACCATCTGACTGAGCTTGTCGGCCTGGAAGTTTTCCTGGCGAGCCGCATCGACGGGAACACAGTCGCGCTGCTGCTGGGAGAGCTTTTCGATGGCCTGCCACAGCAGGGCAATCTGATGCTCCTGCGACGAAGCGTTGTCGATCAGACCGCGCATGGCCTGCGACAGCGGATCGTCGCTTTGCGTCACACCGTAGGCCGAAAAGCCCATCTGGCTGGCCGCCTGCTCGCGTCGCACGTCGGCGTCGGCCTGAATGATGCGCGCCGGGTTGCCGACCGCTGTGGCGCCGGCCGGCACCGGCTTGACCACCACCGCGTTCGAGCCGATGCGGGCGCCCTCGCCCACCTCAAAACCGCCTAGCACCTGAGCGCCGGCACCCACCACCACATTACGCCCCAGCGTCGGATGGCGCTTGGCGCCCTTGTACAGCGAGGTGCCGCCCAGGGTCACGCCCTGGTAGATGGTGCAGCCGTCACCGATCTCGGCGGTCTCGCCCACCACCACGCCCATGGCATGGTCAAAAAATACCCGTTCGCCGATGCGTGCGCCGGGGTGAATTTCAATGCCGGTCAAAAAACGCGAGATGTGCGAGACAAAACGCCCCAGCCACTTCAGCCCATGGGTCCAGCACCAGTGGGCCAGACGGTGCATCATCACTGCGTGCAGGCCCGGGTAGCAGGTCAGCACCTCGAAGACCGAGCGCGCCGCCGGGTCGCGCTCGAGGATGCATTGAATATCTGATCGCAGACGGGTGAACATAGGTGCTCAGTCTAACGGCGAAGGCGCAGCACCAGGGCCCTTGGCTTTGCGCATGGCATTCGCAATGCCGCGCAAAATGTGAATTTCTTGCAAACTCAACTTGGCCCGGTTGAATATCTGGTTCAGGCGCGGCATCAGCTTTTTGGGCGCGGCCGGATCCAGAAAACCGATGTCCATGAGCCCCTGCTCCCAATGCGCCAGCATGGCCTCGACCTGGGCAGCATCGGCCAGCTCCGCCACAGGCGCTGCCGGCGCAACCGGAAACGCACCCAATTGCTGGCGCCATTCATAGGCGATCAACTGAACTGCCGCCGCGATATTGAGCGATCCGTAGCCTGGCGCTGTGGGGATGCTCAGGCAAACATGGCTACGCCAAACGTCCTGATTGCTCATGCCAAAGCGCTCGGAGCCAAATAAGAACGCCACGCCCTTGGGCGCAGCCTCAGCGCGCAGTTGTTCAAAATGCGTGCGCGGGCTTAAGGTAGGCGGGCCAAAATCGCGCGGCGTCATCGCGGTGGCGCAAACATGGTCTATGCCTTCGAGCGCCTCGGCCAGCGTCGGCACCACCCGGGCCCGCACCAGCACATCGGCTGCGCCGCTGGCACGCTCGATCGCCTCCGGCCGCGTCAAAACATCGGCCCAGCGCGGCTGCACCAGCACCAGGTCCTCAAAACCCATCACCTTCATGGCGCGAGCCACCGCGCCCACGTTGCCGGCGTGGCTGGTCTGGATCAGGACAAAACGGGTCTTCATGGTCAAGGCAGATTGTCGCGCCTGCGCCCACTTCGGCTTGAAGGGCCGCGCTGTACCCGTAAAATCGCGGCCTTGCTCTGCCACCGGTCCCCGGTCCTGGCAGCCCCAACGCTCCTTGGTCCTCGCTATGTCCAGCTCCCTGCACCCCATGCTCAACGTGGCCATCAAGGCTGCGCGCGCCGCCGGCGCCATCATCAACCGCGCCGCACTCGATGTCGAGGCCGTGCGGATTTCAGCCAAGCAAACCAACGACTTCGTCACGGAGGTCGATCACAACGCCGAAACCGCCATCATCGAAACCTTGCTGCAGGCCTATCCAGGACATGGCATCTTGGCCGAGGAATCGGGCAGTGAACACGGAGCCCAGCATTCGGACTACCAGTGGATCATCGATCCGCTGGACGGCACCACCAACTTTATCCACGGTTTCCCGGTGTACTGCGTGAGCATTGCACTGGCCGTCAAAGGCCGCGTTGAGCAGGCCGTGGTGTACGACCCGACCCGCAATGACTTGTTTTGCGCAACCCGCGGCCGGGGTGCCTTCCTCAATGACCGGCGCATCCGGGTGTCCAAACGCACCCGCTTGCAGGAATGCCTGATCTCCACCGGCTTCCCCTACCGGCCCGGCGACAAGCTGCGGGCCTACCTGAGCATGCTCGGGGAAGTGATGAGCCAATGCGCTGGCGTGCGCCGGCCAGGCGCCGCTGCGCTCGACCTCGCTTATGTGGCCGCGGGCTACAGCGACGGTTTTTTTGAGACCGGTCTGAAGGCCTGGGACGTGGCCGCCGGCTCGCTCCTGGTCACAGAAGCAGGTGGCCTGGTGGGCAACTACACCGGCGACGCGGACTTCATGCACCAAAGCGAATGCGTGGCCGGCAACCCCCGCATCTACGCCCAGCTGGTCAATGTACTGGCCAAGTACAGCAAGTTCGCTGGCGTGGCCGACAAGATGCAGGTGGCGCAAGCACAGCCGGCTTCAAACGAGCAGGACCCAAGCGCGGCCGCTGCACCCAAAGCCAAAACCCTGCTCAAAGCCCCCAAGCCCGCAGCCGGCGAGGCCCAACAGGCGGCCAAGCCCGAGGACAGGCCGCGCACTGCGGTTCGCAAGCCCCGGGCCTGAACCCGGCGCCGGGCCTCAAGGAGCTGGCTCGCCTGACGCCACCAGGCACATCAGCCGCACCGCTCACCGCACGCTCCAGGCCCAGTCTGAGCGCAAAACAAACACCTGTTGGTGCTCACGCAGGTCCCGGGTTCGACCGGGGCTGAACAAAAATGCGACCACCCCGGGCGGCGATGAATGCACCTGATACTCCAGCCTGTCCTGACCCGACCCCCTCCATGCAAACACCAGCAGCACCTGCTGGGAAAAGTCGACTTCATGACTCAGGCGGGCCAGATCTTGCGCCGGCAGGTAGATCGCAGCCTCCTGCGCCGAACTGATGACCAGCGGACGCCTGACCGAAGAGGCTTCAAAGGCCCGGGCCAGCACGCCGGTCACGTCCATACGGGCGATGGGTGGCAAGACGCCGGCCTGAGGCTGCGCGTTCAGCATCAGGACCAGTAGCGAAAGCGGGAGTAAAAACACCATGGCTTGAACGTGGGCGGACTCTGTTTGCGAAAAGCTTAAGCGATGGCAGGCGGGGAGAGCAAGAACAAGGACGCCAAAAAGTCAATCAAACACATTGCGAGCAAGATGACCCCCTGCTTGAACAGCTATTGGGTGGAAAATCCTCAACTTCCAGCCCCTAGGCCGAATGAACTTATAGTTCAGCTCGCATTGCAAACAGACCCGGTCCGCGGCACCGCGGGCCAACAAGCACTGGCGCATTACCGATCCAGGACACCGCAAGTTGTTGAAATCATCCGAAAAAGACAAGGACTCGAGCCCGGGCGAGAGCGCTGATAAGCACACACCGATGATGGCCCAGTACCTGGCCATCAAGAAGGACCATCCGAATACCTTGCTGTTCTACCGCATGGGCGACTTCTACGAGTTGTTCCATGAGGATGCGATCAAGGCGGCGCAACTGCTGGACATCACCCTGACGAGCCGCGGCCAGTCGGCGGGTCAGCCCATACGCATGGCCGGCGTGCCCTATCACTCGGCTGAAGGCTATTTGGCCCGGCTGATACAGCTCGGCGAGTCGGTGGCGATTTGTGAGCAAGTCGGCGATGTGGGCGCCTCCAAAGGCCCGGTCGAGCGCAAGGTGGTGCGGGTGATCACCCCGGGCACCCTGACCGAATCGGAACTGCTGGGCGACAAGGCTGAGGCCCTGTTGCTGTCGGTGCACCAAGGACCCCGCAACCGCTGCGGCCTGGCTTGGCTGAGCGTGACGCAAGGGCAGCTTCATTTGGCCCAGTGCGACGCCGACGCGATGGCACCCTGGCTTACGCGCATAGGCCCGAGCGAGCTGATTCATAGCGCCGAGATCACGCCGGCATTTGAGGCCCAACTCAAGGCGACATTGGCTGGCATGGGCCGCTGCCCGGTCAGCGCCCGGCCCCATTGGGCTTTTGATGCCGGCCTGGGCCAGCGGCGCCTGCTCGAGCAATTGGGCGCCGCCTCGCTGCAGGCCTGGAACGCCCAGGACCTGCCCGAGGCCCATGCTGCGGCCAGCGCCCTGCTGGCCTATGCCGAACATACCCAGGGCCGGGCTCTGAGCCATCTGCATGGGCTGCAGGTGGTGCGGCCCGACGAATTCATTGACCTGCCGGCCAGCACCCGGCGCAATCTGGAGCTGACCCAGACCCTGCGCGGTGAGAGCGCGCCCACCCTGCTGTCGCTGCTCGACAGCTGCATCACGGGCATGGGCAGCCGCCAGCTCAAACACTGGTTGCTGGCCCCGCCGCGCCAGCGCGAAATGGCCCAAGAGCGGCTACAAGCCATTGCCTGCTTGCGCGAAGGCCTGCAGGTCAGGCTGCGCGAGCAGCTCAAGGGCAGCGCCGACGTCGAGCGCATCGGCGCGCGCCTGAGCCTGCGCCAGGTGCGTCCGCGTGAACTGGTGGCTCTGGGCCACAGCTTGCAGCGTGCGCAGATTCTGCGCGCACTGCTGGTGCAAACCACCGGTCTGCCGCCCTTGCTCGAGCGCATGTTGCAAACGCTGCAGACGCCGCCTCAGTGCGCCGAGCAACTGGCCAGCACCTTGCTTGATGAACCGGCTGCGCTGCTGCGTGAAGGCGGTGTCATCCGGGATGGCCACGACAGCGAGCTCGACGAGCTGCGCGCCATTGAAAACAACTGCGACGCCTTCCTGCTGGAGCTGGAAGCGCGCGAGCGCGAGCGCACCGGCATTGCCAATCTGCGGGTGCAATTTAACCGGGTGCACGGCTTTTATATCGAGGTCACCCAAGGGCAGCTCGACAAAGTGCCCGAAGATTACCGTCGCCGGCAGACGCTGAAGAACGCCGAGCGCTTCATCACCCCCGAGCTCAAAGCCTTTGAGGACAAGGCCTTGTCAGCCCAGGAGCGGGCACTGGCACGAGAAAAGTTTCTCTACGAACAGCTGCTGAACGGACTGCAGGTCTTCGTGCCTGCCCTGGCTTCGCTGGCCCAGGCGCTGGCGGCGCTAGACGCTTTGGCCGCCCTGGCCGAGCGATCGCTCGCCCTGCAATGGTGCGAGCCGGTGTTTGTGCGCGAGCCCTGCATCGCCATCAGCGGCGGGCGCCATCCGGTGGTCGAGGCGCGGCTGGCCGAAACCGGGGCCGGGCCTTTCATTGCCAACGACTGCCGGCTCGATATTAAAACCCGGATGCAGATCATCACCGGGCCCAATATGGGCGGTAAGTCCACCTATATGCGGCAAGTGGCACTGATCGTGCTTCTGGCCAGCATGGGCTCTTACGTACCTGCCAGCCAATGCCGCCTCGGCCCGATCGATGCGATTCACACCCGCATCGGCTCGGCCGACGACCTGGCCAACGCCCAGTCGACCTTCATGCTCGAGATGACCGAAGCGGCGCAAATTCTCCACACCGCCACCGCCCAGTCCCTGGTGCTGATGGACGAGATCGGGCGCGGCACATCGACCTTCGACGGGCTGGCCCTGGCCGGCGGCATAGCCACCCACCTGCATAACAAGACACAGGCCTTTACCCTGTTTGCGACCCACTACTTCGAGCTGACCGAACTGGGCACCCGCCACCCGGGGGCGGTCAATGTGCATGTCAGTGCGGTTGAATCGGGCCGAGATATCGTCTTCATGCATCAGATCGAACCAGGCCCAGCCAACCGCAGCTACGGCATCGCAGTCGCCCGGCTGGCCGGCGTGCCGGCGCCCGTGGTGCAACACGCCCGCCACGCCCTGCAGGCACTCGAAGCCGAGCAGCGCCAAGCCCAGGTCGATCTGTTTGCGCCGCCGCCGGTGGCCAGCGATGCGGGCCCCAGCCCCTTGGACAAGGCCGTTCAGGCCATAGAACCCGACACCCTGAGCCCGCGCGAGGCGCTCGATCTGATTTACCAACTCAAAAAACTCTCTAGCGGCCCCAGCGCCGCCGCCTGATCATGACTTATTGCGTCGCCATCAAACTCAATGCCGGTCTGGTTTTCCTGTCGGACTCGCGCACCAATGCCGGCC
>Ga0164293_10000205_pt1 | contig 43122 bp, 45 predicted proteins | sample GEODES118metaG_FD_111487 | JGI IMG/M metagenome (GOLD analysis project Ga0164293, IMG submission 111487) | Eutrophic lake water microbial communities from Lake Mendota, Wisconsin, USA - GEODES118 metaG | ecosystem: Environmental > Aquatic > Freshwater > Lake | place: USA: Lake Mendota...
GATTGGGGCGCCATTTACAAAACTCTACGGTTTGGTCGATGGCGGCGGGGCGATGAGCCCGTTTGCAGGGTGAAAAAGTGTGTGTGTAAGGCCTGGTCCGCTGACGAAGGAAGACCTCGAGGACCGCAGCGCGGCCCACAGCGGCCCACAGCGGGCCAGGGCGGGCCCGCTTCACAAAGGCCGTTCAGCCCGCTGCCAGCCTAGGCTTGAAAGCGCTGAGCGCGCCAAATACGGACAGGCACAGTACCGCACAAGCGCCGCTGGGCAGGTCCAACTGCCAGGACAAGAACAGCGCCAAGGCACAGGTGCCCAGGCTGCCTGCCCAGACCGCCGCCGGCCGAGCGCCCACCCGCAGCCACAGGGCTGGAGCGATCAGCAGAGCAAAGACCAACAACAGGCCCAGCACCGGCACGGCCAGGCTGGCCACCAGCGCAAACAGAGGGAAGAACACCCCATCGCTGCCCAACTGGCGCCTGAGCACCAGCACCAGCAGCGCGCAAACCCCGAGCAAAGCGACCTGCGGCCAGCCGGCCCACAGCACATCGGCAGCCAGCAACTGACCCAGCTGCTCGCGTCCTTGCGGGTGGCTCTGCGCGCCCAGCAAAGCGGCGCTGGCACCCATCACGTAAAGCAGTCCGATCAGGGCCTCACGCTGGGCCGGCCAGCGCCGGCTCAGCATAGCGACTGCGGCTGAGCAGGCCAAAGCCCCGGCACTGGCCAGCAACTGCGTCTGCCAATAAGCAGGCTGATCCATCACTGTGCCGGCCCACAGCACCGCGCAGGCCGCCGCCTGGGCTACTGCCAGGTCAATGAAGACCACCCCACGTTCGAGCACCTGACTGCCCAGAGTCGCCAGTGCGATCAAGCCCAAGAACAGGGCGGCAGCAGGCGCCAAAAACCACAACTGCGCCGCCGTCACCGGGAACCCGCCGCTTGCAGCAAGCTGCTCACCAAGGTCTGCATCCAGCGCTCAAGGGCTGCACCGTCGGCGTTCTCGGCCACCGTGGCCGGCAGGACCAGTATCGGCACCGCAGCGCCCAATTGTCCGCTGAGCCAGCGACCAGCGCGCGCATCCTGATGGACGGCTATGACCACGGCCATCGGCGGCTGGGTCTTGAGGGTCTCGAGCAAGCGCTGCAAATGCCCGGGCGTGGGCGGCATGCCCGGCTTGGGCTCCAGGTCGGCCACGGGCCGCATCCCCAGCCAGTGCCACAAATAGCCAAAGCTGGCGTGCTGTACCGCCACCGTTTTTCCCCGCAGGGGCGCTGCCTGCGCGCCCCACTGGGCCAGCAGGCCAGACCAGCGCTGCGCGAAGGCCTGCCGGCGCTGCTCAAGCACCGCCTGCTGGCCAGGCAGCACGGTCAACAAGCGGGCCGCCAGCGCGTTGGCCACCGACAGCAGATTGCGCGGATCCAAATGGACATGAGGATTGCCGTGGGCATGCACATCACCGGCCCAAGGGCTGCCCACCGCGCTGGGCTGGGGGTCGATGAGCTTGACCTGATCGGCCGCAAAAAAAACATCTTGGGCCCGCGGATTACCGGCGCGCTGCTGCAGCACCGGCAGCCAGCCGGCCTCCAGCTCGCCGCCGGTACACACCACCAGATCGGCCTGCCGCAGTTGCGCGATCAAGGCCGGCCGGGCCTCAATGTGGTGCGGGTCCTGCCCAACATGGGTGGCCACATGCACCTTGGCCTCGGGCCAGAGCACACGGGTCAATGCCGCCCATTCGGGCTCGCAGGCAAACACCGTCAGGGCCGCTGCCGGGCCAGCCCCGCACAGCGCAGCCACCATGGCGGCGCCAGCCAGGCGTTTGAAATACCTAGTAGGCATGGGCCGGATGAGCACCAAAGCCCAGCACATATTGAATTTGCAACGCACGGCGCACCGGCTTGTCAAAGCCCTGCGCCTGCCCCTGGCTGGAGTACTGCAGTCGCACCGTCTGCAAGTGGTTGGGCTTGTAGGCCAGCATCAGCGAACGCTCCCGCAACTTCGCCCGCTCGAGCTCGCCTTCGTGGGCAACACGGACCCGCAGGGCATCGAGGCGCACGCCCAGCTCCCACTGGCTGTGCCAGCGCCACACCAAGGCAATCGCTTGAGCGCTGTGGCGGGCACCCGGCTCATCAGCGCCGGCGATGCCACTGATCTGCGCGGCCTCCACACCCAGCCGCAACTGGCGATGCCGGCCGTCACCATCAGGCGCCCACTTCCATGTCAAATCCACCAGCGACATGCGGCGCCCACTGAAGCGGGCACCATGCTGCTGATGGTCTGCATGGGCGCCCTCCTCGCCCTCATGCTCCTCATGGTCTTCCTGCACAGCCTGGCGCCGGTTATAAAGCTGCGACCAGCCCAGCTGCCAGCTGTTGGAGCGGTCAAAATCAGCGCCGAGCTTGACGCTAAGCGTGCGGGCACCCCAGCGCGGGGCCGCTTCCTGCGCCTCCTCCACCAAACGTTTGCCGCCAAAGACTTCGGCGCCCAGCATCAGGTAGAAGGGCGTGGGCGCAGTCCAGTTCACACGCAGGCCATCATCGTTCCAATGGCCGCCCAGGAAGCTGCGATAGAGCAAAGGCCGTTCGACAAAATCATCGGCATGGGGATGCTGTTGGTTGAGGTAGCCGATCTGCGAGGCAAAGCGCCCTGCGCGCAGCTGCAAGCCGGCGGGCAGGCGGGTGGTCTCCAGCCAGACCTCCTCGATGTTCTTCTCCAGCTTGCCCTCATGGGTGGCAAAGACCGCAGACACCTGCGCCTTGAGCTGCGAGCCTACTGGGCCGCTGGCCATCAGGTCACTGTGGCCGAGTTGCAGGCCACGATCACGGCCGCCCTCGGCCAGACTATGGGTGCTGTGCGTCACATCGAGCACCGCGCCCCACTGCCAGCTCGCGGGCGACTGCGCCTGAGCGACAGAGGTCAGCAAAAGCGGGGCCCAGGCGATGCACCAGCCGCAAGGTGCCTTACCGAAGAATCGGCGAACGGATGCGCCACGATGACTCCCTTCGCGGCCAGGAATGGATTTAGCTAGTTGGGTCATGAATCAAATGCTCCGAGTTACGGTTTCTAGGGAGATTTACGAGAATTAATTGGTATTGATATCGCATTATCATACAGAAACTCTATCGACGATCGATTAAGCTTGAGCCATGGAACGAAACACCCGCCAACGCAGTGCCATTCGCGATGCGATCGCCCGGGCTGAACGGCCCCTGCTGCCGCAGGAAGTGCTCGACGCCGCACAGGCCGATGTGCCGGGGCTGGGCATCGCCACGGTCTACCGCAACATCCGCAGCCTGACCGATGAGGGTGAGCTCAGCGAGGTCAAGCTGCCCGGGGAAAACCCCCGCTTTGAATTGGCGGGCCATCAGCATCACCACCACTTTCAGTGTCGGCAGTGCCAACGGGTGTTCGATGTCCATGCCTGCCCGGGCGACCTCTCACGCCTGGCGCCTCAAGGCTTTACCGTGGACAACCATGACCTGACGCTGTACGGAAGCTGCAAGGATTGCGCCGCGGGCCAGGTCAAAAGTTCAGGCCGGCGCAGCGCCGCCGGCCGGGGCCTGGCCTGAGCACTCAGGCCAGCGTTGCAAGCCGCTAGCGACGTCCCAGGTACAGGCGAGCCACCCGCTCGTCGCCGATCAAACGCGCGGCCTGGTCCTGCATGCGCAGGCTGCCCAATTCCATCACGCCGCCGCGGTCGGAGATCGACAGGGCCTTGCGCACGTTTTGCTCGACCATCAAGATGGCCTTGCCCTGCTCACGCAGCAGCCGCACGTTGTCAAACACCGCATCGACCATCTTGGGCGACAGGCCGATCGACGGCTCGTCAAGCATGATCAACTGCGGCTCTTGCAGCAAGGTGCGGGCGATCTCGAGCATGCGCTGCTCGCCGCCCGACATCATGCCGGCCAGTTGACCGGCGCGCGTCTTCAAAATCGGAAACAGGTTGAGCACCCGGTCGATGCGCTGGGCCAGCAAAGCTTTGTCCCGCACCAGATAGCCGCCCATCTGCAGGTTCTCTTCGATGGTCAGGCGCGGGAAGACGCTGCGGTGCTGAGGGATGTAGGCCACACCGGCCATCAGCAGCCGGTCCGAAGGCAGCGCGCTGACATCGCGCTCGCCCAGCACGATGCGGCCGGTGCGGGAGGGAACCAGGTTGAAAATCGCGCGCAGTAAGGTGGACTTGCCCGCCCCGTTGTGCCCGATGATGGTCATGATCTCGCCGGGCTGCACCTGCAAATTCACGTCCTGCAGGATCAGGCGCCCACCATAGCCGGCGCTCAAGGCCTCAACGCTGAGTACCGGCTTCATCCGAGGTAGGCCTCCATCACAGCGGGGCTGGCTTGCACCTGCGCCGGCGTGCCGCGTTCGAGCACACGGCCCTGGTGCATCACGATGATGTCCTGGGCCAGCGACATGATGAATTCCATGTTGTGCTCGACCACCAAAAACACCCGTGGCCGCTCGGCGTACATCGCCGAAATAAAGTCAGCCAGCACCACCAGCAAGGCTGGATTGACGCCCGAGGCCGGCTCGTCGAGCAAGAAGACCTCCGGGCTGCTGATGAAGGTCGAGACGATCTCCAGCAGGCGCCGCTGACCAAACGAGAGCAGGGCCGCAGGCTGGTGGGCATAGTCCTGCAAGCGCACCATGCTCAGCAGGCGCATCGCCTCCTCCCGCAAATGGCGCCGGTGGCCGCTCGCGCGGGTGATGAGCTGGCGCACGCTAGCGCCCAAACCCTTGGGCTGGGCTGCAAACAAGACATTGTCCAGACAGCTTTCTTCGGCCAGCACCCGGCATTCCTGGAAGGTGCGCGAAATGCCAGCACGCGCCATGCGGTGCGAGGGCCAGCCGGTCACGTCCTGCCCCTGCAGCATGACACGGCCGCTGTCGGGCTTGACGGTGCCAGCCACCGCATCGAACAAGGTGGTCTTGCCGGCGCCATTCGGGCCAATCAGGCCATAGATGCCGGGACCGGCAATGTCAAAGCTCACTTCCTCGAGCGCGCGGATACCACCGTAGGCCTTGGCCAAGCCGCTGACCTGAAGAATGCTCACGAAGAGCCTCCGCGCGGCGGGCTCAGGCGGCGCCACAAGCTGCTCAGCAGTCCGGCCAGGCCGGCAGGCGCAAACAAGGTGATGAGCACCAGCAGGCCACCGAAAATCACCAGCCGCCATTCATTGGCCAGCCGCAGCCACTCGGGCAGCCCCACATAAAGCAAGGCGCCCAGGGCCGGGCCCATGAGCGAACCAGCGCCGCCCACAATCACAATCAGCACGGTATTGATGCTCTCCAGCATATTGAAGCTCGCCGGCGCGGCCACCCGCAGGAAAGACACCTGCAAGACGCCGCCAACACCAGCCAGCGCGCTGCCCAGCGCAAACACCACCGTCTTGTAGAGCAGCACATCGACGCCGCGCGAGCGAGCCAGTCGCTCGTCCTGCCGGATGGCCGACAAGATGCGCCCCAGGTCCGAACGCACCACCAGGTACTGCACCGCGAACGCCAGCAGCGCCAGGCCCAAGGCCAAATAATAAAAGTGCGGCAAGGGGCCGAAGGAGATGACCTCATCGCCCCATTGCAAAGGCCGCGGGCGGGGTATGCCGGCAAAGCCGGCTGCACCGCGGGTGACCTCATCCCAGTTGTTCATCACCGCATGCAACAGCAAGCCAAAGGCCAGGGTGACGATCATAAAAAAGTGGCCGCGAAAGCGAAAACAAATCAAGCCTATGCACACGCCCGCCAGGCCCGAAGCGATGGTTGCAGCGCCCAGCGCGCTCCAAAAACTCCAGCGGGCATCGACCATCAGCACCGCTGCGGTGTAGGCGCCCAGACCCGCAAAACCCATATGCCCCAGGGAGACCAGGCCGCTGTAGCCCAGCATCAGGTTCAAGCCCACCGCCGGGATGGCAAAGATGCACATCAGCACCAGCATGTGCAGCACGTAAGGCTGCTCGGCCGTCCAGCTCGGCGCGCTCAGCAAGGCGGCGAGCACCAGCAGACCCAGAACCCAGAGCAGGCTGCGACCCATCAGTCCTCACCCCGCATGCGCTGACCGAACAGGCCTTGCGGCCGCAGCAACAAAATCGCGACCATCATCATGAAGGCGATCGAATCACGGTAGTCGGTGGGCAAAAACAGCGTGGACACCGACTCGGTGACGCCCAAAATCATGCCGCCGATCACCGCACCGGGCACACTGCCCATGCCGCCGAGCAATATGCCGGCCAGGCCTTTGATCAAGGGCACATCGCCCATCTGGGGAAAGACCAAAAACAGCGGTCCGACCAAAGCGCCGCCCACACCGGCGAGCATGCAACCGAGCGCAAAGCTGCTCCACTGCACCGTGCGCACCGGTATGCCCACCACAATCGCCGCCTCCTGGCTCTGGCTGGTGGCCCGGATGGCGGTGCCAAAACGGGTGTACTTGAGAAACAAGCCCAGCGCGGTGACCAGCAGCAGGGTGACGACGATGATGCCCAGGTGATGCAAGCTAAAGCGCAGCTCGCCCAACTGCACCCAATGCTCGGTGGTCGCCACCTTCCACTGCAGGGCATTGGGCCCCCACAGCGCCACCACCAGATTCTCCAGAAACAAGATAAGCCCGAGTGAGGCGATCACCTGGTTGCGCAAATTGCCGGTCAGCGGCCTGAACACGCCGCGCTCGAGCAGCACGCCGATCACCGCCAGCGACAGCACCGCCAGCACGATGGCCAGCGGGTAGCTGTCGAACACCCGGTGATAGAAAAAATATCCGAGGTAGCCACCCAGGGTGAACAGCACGCCGTGGGCGAAGTTGACCACATGCATCACCCCGTAGATGAGCACCATGCCCAAGGCCACCAGCACATAGACCGAGCCCATCATCAATCCGTTGATGAGCTGTTCAAGCAGCACCTCACCCATGCCGACTCCGAGCAAGGCCCGTCACAAACTCCATCAGCCCGCGCCGCAGCCGGCCTTGGCGCTGTCGGGGTAGAGGATACGGCGGCTGCCGTTGGCACACCACTGGGTCACATAGACCGCCGGGCTGGCCTGGCCTTTGCCGTCAAACTTGATGCGGCCAATCACACCGGTGTGATCGATCTTGGCCAAGGCATCGCGGATGGCCTTGCCATTGCTCACAGTACCCGCCGCTTGCATGGCCGCTACAGCCACCATCAGACCGTCATACGATTGCGCCGCAAAGCCATGGGCCTCCTCGCCGAACTTGGCCTTGTAGCGCTGGCTGAAACTCTTGATGCGCGGCTGATCGGCATTGGGCGGGAAGGCGTTGTACTGGACCATGCCTTCCAGGCGCTGCGCGTCAAGACGTTTGAGGAAACGGTCCGAGCCCATGGCCAGGGTGCCTACCAGCTGCACCTTCAGACCGGCATCGCGGATCTGCTTGATCGCCAGACTGCCCGGCTCCTCGTCCATGAACAGCATCACCGCCTGCGACTTGGTGTTGCGGATGTTGGAGACATGGCTGGCAAAGTCAACCTCGCCCACATTGAAGTAGCCGACATAAGCGTCCTTGGTGGCCGCAGGCATCAGCTCCTTGATGCCCGTCACGCCGCCGCGTCCGGCATCGTTGTTCCAGGCGATAAAGGAAATCGGCGACCAGCCCTGCTTGCTCACGAAATCGGCGAGCGCCTGGTTGAGCTGCAGGTTGTTCGCATTGACTCGAAACAAAAAGGGATTACTCTGCTCGGTCAGATTGGGCCCGGTGGGCACGGTCAGGATCAGCGGCAAGGCATAGTCCTGCGCAATCGGGGCGATGGCTGCGGCTACGCCCGATGACAGCTCGCCCAAGACCACCGGCACCTTGTCGACCGTGGCCAAGCGCTGCATGGCAGAGGCCCCCTCACTGGGATTGGCCCGGGTGTCATAGACCTTGAGCTCGACCTGGTATTTGCGGCCGCCCACGGTAATGCCACCGGCGGCGTTGAGCTCCTCAGCGGCCAGCTTGAAGCCGTTCATCTGAAACACGCCGGGCGCCGCCATCGGGCCGGTCAGCGCGGTGACCACGCCGATCTGCACCTTGGCGGCCGCAGCGGGCGTCTGCGCGCTCAGGGGTAAACACAGGCTGCCTGCGAGTGCAGCGGCCAGGAGCTTCCAACTTGTTTTCATGGTCGAACTTCCTTGCAAAAAAAACCGATCAGGGCAACCGATATAGGCGACGTGCATTTTCACGCAACAACTTGATCATCACCGAATCCTTCAGCCCAAGGGCCTCGATCTCACGGCGGGTGCGTTCGAAATCGAGTACCGGGTAGTCGGTGCCAAAGATCACCTTGTCTTGACCGAAACTGTTGATGTAATGCACAAATGAAGCCGGCCAATAGCGCGGGCTGTGGGCGTCGCAGCCTATGTAGACATTGCCATGCTTCCAGGCCATGGCAATCATCTCTTCGGTCCAGGGAATGCCCACATGGATGCCCACCAGCTTGAGCTCAGGGAAGTCGCAGGCCACCGCATCGAGGCTGATCGGACGACCCACGCTGCGCAGCGGCCGCGCCGCGTCATAAACCAGCGACTGCCCGACCTGCAATTGCACCGGCACGTCAAGCTCGACGCAGGCCGCGTAAAACGGGTACCAGCGCGCATGGTCGGGCGCCAGTTCAAACCAGTGCGGGTAGAAATGGGCACCCACAAAGCCGTACTCCTGCACCGCTTGGCGCAGCGCGCGCACACCGGCCATACCCTCGGTCGGATCGAGTCCGGCCAGACCGCTGAAGCGATCGGGATGCTTTTGCACCGCCTCGGCCACCAACTTGTAGGGCAGGTGCCAGCTGCCCGGTATGCCCAATTGGCCCGTCTTGGTCGCGATCAAAAGCGACCGCTCAATGCCGGCACGGTCCATCATCTCCAGCATCTGCAGGTGGGTGATGCCCTCGCCGACTGAGGCGTCTCGGCCTATCTTTCCATGCCAGAATGCTTTGGACCAGGCCGGTCGCATCTGCATGATCTCGGGCGTGATCGGATTGACCACACAGTCAATGGCGCGGATGCTGTGGATCATGTGCTTTTAAATTTCATCTGGGGGAGTATGCCGTATGCATGTGAGCAGTCCATCGGCCACAGAAATTCCTGCTGCCCAGGCTCTTTTGCGGCTGTTGGCCAGTCGAGGCGTCTCATTTTTCTTTGTCAACTCAGGCACTGATTTTCCCGACATCGTCGAGGCATTGGCCAGACAAGGGTTAGAGGACTTTCCCGCACCACGCACATTGCTGGTCCCCCACGAGAACCTGGCCGTTGGCATGGCCTATGGCGTCACCATGGTGACTGGCCAGGCGCAGGCGATGATGGTGCATGTCAATGTGGGAACGGCCAATGCTCTGTGCGGACTGATCAACGCCGCTCGCGAGAACATCCCCTTGCTGATGTGCGCCGGCCGCACGCCTTGGTTCGAGTCTGGCTCGCCGGCCAGCCGCACGCTCAACATCCACTGGGCGCAGGAAATGTTCGACCAGGCCGGCATGGTGCGCGAGCACATCAAATGGGACTATGAGCTGCGCAGTGGCGGCCAGCTCGAAGCGGTGTTCGACCGGGCCCTGGCCATTGCCCGCAGCCAGCCGCAGGGCCCGGTCTACCTCAGCCTGCCGCGAGAGGTGATGCACCAAAGCGCGCCCTGCCCTGCCGCGCGGCCCAGCCAACAGGTGCCGAGCCCGGGCCTGCCCGATCTGAGCGCAGTGCAAGAAATCGCCCAGCGGCTGGCCCGTGCGCGCTTGCCGCTGATCATCACCGCCCGCGCGGGCCGAGAACCCGAGGCGGTAGCACTGCTGGCGGACCTGGCCGAGGACCAGGCCTGGCCGGTGGTGGAATTTAGGCCCCGCTACCTGAACCTGCCGCATCAGCACCCCATGCATGGGGGCTTCGAGGTGCAGCCCTGGCTTGCCCAAGCCGATTGCATCGTGGTGTTGGACTGCGACGTGCCCTGGATCCCGACCCAGGGCGAGCCGGGCGCCGATGTGCCGGTATTCCACGTCGGCAGCGATCCCCTGTATGCCCGTTATCCCACCCGCAGTTTTCGCAGCGACGCCAGCGTGCAGGCCAGCCCGGCGGCCTTTTTGCACGCCCTGCGCCAAGCCATGGAGGCGCAGCCGACAGAGGCGGCGCTCAAGGCCGAGCGACAGGCGCTGATCGCCGGCATGGCACAGGCACGCCGCAGCCAACTCGCCCAAGTGATTGCCAATGGTAGCCGCAGCGGCCAGCCCATAGGCATGGCCGCTTTGAGCGATGCTTTGGGCCAGGCGCTCAAGACCCACCCATCGGCCATCGTGATCAACGAATATTCCCTGGTACCCGCGGCCTTGGACCTGAACCGCCCGGGCAGATACTTCGGCTCCAGCCCGGTGGGCGGCCTGGGCTGGGGCCTGCCCGCGGCCCTGGGGGCCAAGCTGGCCAGCCCGGACTCACTGGTGGTAGCCGGCCTGGGCGACGGCAGCTACGGCTTTGCCAATCCGCTGGCCTGCCACCATGCGGCGGCCATGCATGACATCCCCATCCTGACCCTGGTGCTCAACAACGGCGGCTACGGTGCGGTCGAGCGCGCCACCCGCGCCCTGCATCCGCAGGGCCAGGCCGCGCTCAGCGGCATGGCCTTGGTCTCACTGGCCCCCTCGCCGCGCTACGACCAGGTCATTGCCGCCTGCGGCGGCTGGGGCGAGCAGGTCAGCCAGATCGACGACCTGCCCGGCGCTCTGGCGCGTGCCATCGAGCAGGTGACGGTCCACCGCCGCCAGGCCCTGCTCGACATCCACTGCATTTAAGCAGCAGCCAGCATGCCGATCACCTCTTCGGTGCTGCGCACATCGGCAAAGAACTGCACCAGAGAGACCAGTGCGCCCAGGTGCTCGGCATCGGAGCGAGCCGCATTGGCGTCGCTGACCATCACCGTCTTGAAGTCGCCCATCATGGCATCGCGTGCAGACGCCTCGCAACACACATTGGTCAGTGTGCCGGTGATGATGACGGTATCTACACCCCGCTCGCGCAATTGCTCGGGCAAAGTGCAGGCACCCGGGTAGAAGGCGCTGTAACGCTTTTTGCGTACCCGCAGATCCTGCGGCTGCACATCGAGTTCGTGCCAGAGCGCATGATCGGGGTGCCCCGGGGTCAGTGCCTGCAAGATGGCACTGGAAAAAGCCGGGTTGACCATGTGATCGAAAAACAGCGGCCAGGCATCGGGCCCCTGCGGCGCAAAGGAGCCCTGTGCAAAAGCGACCACGCCACCGGCGGCGCGCAAGGCCTGAGCGAGGCGATTGATCTGCGGCACGATCGCACGCGCCACCGGCGTCTCTGAGGGCGCTCCCGGGCGCAAAAACGCGCTTTGCATATCGATCACCACCAGGGCGGTGCGGGCTGCGTCGAGTTTCTCAAACAGATGCAGACGGCCGCGCCGAACGCGCATGCGCTCAACAATGTCTGCAGGCAAGGTGCTCGGATGCATCAGGTCTCCATGGCCACTCAAGTCGGGGCACTATGCCCGCCTGCGGCCCATCCTGCAAGGCCCTGTGCGAGGGCACGCCGACTCAGGCCAATCGAAAACGCAGCTCCGGCGTACTCTGAGTCAAATTGAAATAGGCCTGAACCGGCACGCCGATGGACAGCTCACCGCCGTCCCAGCGCCCCAGGACGCGCACCCCCTCGGCCAGATCGACGGTGACCAGCGCATACGGCACCTCCGCGGCAAAAGCCTTGTGAAACACATGGTGGGTGATGGTCCAGCTGTGTACCTTGCCCTGGCCGCTGGCCGGCACAAAGTCACTGCGCCGGCTGTGGCAGGCGTCACAGAGCAGGCGCGGATAGTGGCGAATCTTGCCGCAATCGCTGCAGCGCTGCAGCACCAGCTCGCCGCGAGCGGCAGCCTGCCAGTAAGGGCGTGACAGCTCGACGTCTTGCGGTACCGGCTTGGAGATGACTTCCATGATCAATTCCTCAGGATGGCGACTGCGCCGTCGCCCATATCGCCGTAACCCGTGACCAAACCGACCCGGGCATCGCGCACCTGAGCCCGGCCAGCCTGTCCGCGCAGCTGCCGCACCAGCTCCACCACATGGTTTAGACCCCAGACGTGAGCCTGAGACAGCAGGCCACCGTGGGTATTGCAGGGCAGCTCACCGCCCAGGCGCAGCCGCCCACCTTCGATGAAGGGGCCACCCTCGCCCTTCTTGCAAAAACCCAGGTCTTCAAGCTGACGGATCACCACATAAGTGAAACAGTCATAAAGCTCAACCAGATCAACGTCTGCATGGCTGACCTGCGCCATCTCAAAAGCGCGGCGCGCCGCCTTGGCAATGCCCAGACTGGTCATGTCCGGCCGCTGCGTGATGGAGCCGGGCATGTCAGGGTGCCCCTCGGCCACCCCCGAGATGTAGACCTTCTTTTGGCGCAGGTCGGCCGCACGCTCAGCCGAGGACACCACAATGGCCGCGCCACCGTCGCTTTCCAGGCTGCAATCGAGCAGGCGGAACGGGTCAGAGATCATGCGGGAATTGCGGTGGTCTTCCAGCGTGATCGGCTTTTTCATGATCGCGTTGTCATTGAGCAAAGCATGCTCACGGCAGGCGATGGCCACCTCAGCAAAGTGATCGCTGGTGGTGCCATAGAGTTCCATGTGCCGGCGCGCCATAGGCGCATACAGCTGCGCCGGCGCAGCCGCACCGATAGGGTATTCAAACTCAGTAACGTAATGAAACTGCGGCATGCCGTGAATACGTGCGCCAGCCCGGTTGTTGCTGACCCCAGTGACATTACGGCCAAAGGTAATCAGCACATGGTTGCAGGCACCGGTGGCCACCGCTGCGGCGGCACACTGCAGGGCCATGACCGGGCTGGCCCCACCGTGCGGGATCAGCGCAGAAAAGCGCAGATCGGGCATGCCGAAGTTCTCGATGAAATCGTCTGCGGTCCCGCTGACGATGCCGATCGGGATGATGCCGTCGATGTCCTTGGGGCTCAAGCCCGCATCGGCGATGGCGCTCAGCGATGACTCGATCTGCAGTTCAAACGCGCTGCTGCTCGAGCCGCGCATATAAATGGTTTCGCCGATGCCGCTGACGCAGGCTTGATCACGCAAGGAAATGCTCATGGTGTGTTTACTGCATCTGCACGCCAGCAACGCGTATGACTTCCTTCCACTTCACCCGCTCGCGCTCGGCAAAAGCTTCGGTTTCGCGAGGCGTGGACGACACCGCCAGGGCGCCTGCCGCGAGGAACTGCTCCTTGACCGCCGGATCCTGAGCGATCTGCGCAATCGCGCTTGAGACCTTATTGACGATGCCAGCCGGTGTGCCGCGCGGCATCACAAAAGCGCCCCAGGATGTAATGATGAAGTCCTTGATGCCCGCCTCGGCCATGGTGGGGATTTCAGGCAGGGTCGGCCAGCGGCTGTTGGCAGTGATGGCCAACACCTTGACCTTGCCGGTCTTGATCAGCGGCATATAGCTGGCGATGTTATCGATCGCAAAGTCGGTCTCGCCAGCCATGAGCGCCGGCATGGACTGGGCCGCACCCCGGAAGGGAATATGCACCGCGTTGATGGCCATGCGGTGGCGGAACATCTCACCGGCCAGGTGCGGTGTGGTGCCCACACCGGCAGAACCAAAGCTCACCCCCTGGGGCTTGCGGCGAGCCCACTCCAGGAACTCTGACACCGTGCGCGCCGGATTGCTCAAAGGCACCACAAACACATTGCAGTTTTCCCAGATGGTCGAGACATAGGCGTAGTCGGCCACCGGGTCATAGGGCATCTTAGAAAACAGGAACTGGTTGATCGACAGCGTGCCTATGGTGGCCGAGCAGATGGTCAAGCCGTCCGGATTGGCATTTTTGACCGCCTCCATGCCAATGTTGCCGCCCGCACCGGTGCGGTTTTCCACCGTCCAGGTCTGCCCCAGGCGGACTTGCAGACGTTCGGCCAGGCGGCGAGTCAGCAAGTCGGCCGCACCACCTGCCGTAAAAGGCACGATGATCTTCACCGGTGCACTGGGGTAATTGGCTTCCTGCGCGCGCGCTCCGCTGAGCATGAAGGGCACAACCGCACCCATACCGGCCTGGATCAGGCTACGTCTTTGTATCGTCATATCTCATCTCCTAAAAAAAAATTTGCCATCACTTCAAACGACCGCAGGATGCACCGGCGGCGGTCATGCGATCGATCTCGGCTTGCCCATAGCCGCACTCGGCCAGCACCTGGGCACTGTGCTCACCCAGGGTCGGTGGCATCCGGGTCATGCCGGCGGGCGTTGCGCTCATCTTCATCGGGTTGGCTGGAAAGCGCATCGGCCCCTCGGTCGGGTGTTCAGCGACCGTCCAGAAATTGACGCTGGCCAGATGCGGATCCTGAGGAAGATCCTCCAACTTGTTGACCACTGAAAACGGCACATCGGAGGTCGACAGCAATTGAATCCAACGGGCGTTGGTCTTGCGCGCCGCCTGACGTTCAACCTCGTCCCAGACCGTCCTGAAATGCTTTTGCCGCTCGGCAAAAGTGGCAAAGCGCGGGTCTTGCATGATCTGCGGCTCGCCAGCGAGCTCAAAAAACTGGCGCCAATGTGCATCCGAGTAGGGCAACAGCGCGAGGTAACCGTCCAGCGTCTTGTAGGGCCGGCGCGATGCGGTGCTCACCGGCTGGTAGCCCATCGGCCCCTCGGGCGGCTCAAACACATGGGCCCACTGGTGCTCCAGCATATTGAAGGCCGCCATGGTCTCGAACATCGGGATTTGCACCTCCTGTCCCTGCCCGGTGCGCTGCTTGTGCATCAGCGCGGCCAAGATCGCATAGGCCGCATGCAGACCGCTGACCTTGTCGGCCACGATGGTGGGAATAAAGCGCGGCTGGCCAGCCACCACCGTCTGCAACTGCGCCAGACCCGACGCGGCCTGGATGATGTCGTCGTAAGCCGGCCGGCCGGCATACAAGCCGTCTTCACCATAGCCGGTCACATGGCAGTGAACCAGACCGGGGCGCTGCGCGCGCACCGTCTGCGGGTCCAGACCGAGCTTGCGTGCGGCCGGGCTGCGCATGGAGTGCAGCAGCACGTCAGCACCATCGAGCAGACGAGACAGCACCTGGCGGCCCTCCTCGGTTTTGAGGTCAACCACGATGGAGCGCTTGCTGCGGTTGCTGGTGATGAAAAACGAGCCCATCAGCGGCGAGTGGCGCGGGCCGATGGAGCGCGTCAGGTCACCTTCGGGCGGTTCGACCTTGATGACGTCAGCGCCCAGATCGCCCAGGTACTGCCCGGCCAGCGGGCCGAAGATCATGGAGGCCACCTCGACCACCCTAAAGCCGGCCAGCGGGCCAGCCGGTATGCTCGCTGGAGTACTCATCACAGCACCGCCAAGGGGCTGAGCGGGCTGCCCGTGGCACCCACGATAGGCAAAGCAGCCGCAACGAACAAGAATTCGCGCCGGCCAGTGCGCACCAGCGGCTCCAGTTGCAGCCCTTCAATCAGGGGAATCCCATAGTCACGAATGACGCACTGGTGAACCGGGAAAACCGTGCCCTGCGCAAAGGGCAAGACCTCCACTGCAAAGTTGTCGGCGCCGATCATCGCCACATCCTGCCGCGCCAGCCACAAGCCAGCCTCGTAATCGATGCCCGGCTCGGCATTGAAATCCACCGGCCCCTGGTGCGCCAGGTTGGCCGCCAGCCAGCCCGTGTGTAGCAGCACCACATCGCCGGGCTCCACCCGCAAGCCATCGCGCGCCAGACAGGCCTGGATATCGGCCAGCGACACCACCTCGCCATCGGCCAGGGTACGCCCGCGCAGAGCCACCACGTCAATCAGCAGGCCACGGGTCACCGCTGGCGGCATCTTGTCCACACCGAGCCGGGTCGCGCCGGTGGTGCTGCGCATGGTGTTTTCACGGTAGTTGTTGAACAGGCGACCGTCGCACCAGGCGTGGCACAGCGCATCGACATGGGTGCCGATGTGCAGGGGCATGATGACGGTGTCTTCGGCGAACTGAAAGCCACCCGGCCGACCTGCGCCAGCCGCATAGTCGCCGCCGTCGCGGCCCATGAAATGCTGCAAGCCGCTGCGGTGGCCAGGCACGGGGGTGCGCTTGGACAGCGGCTGGGCCAGTCGTATCACCTCGCCGGTACGCACCAGGCCGGTGGCACGCAGCACCTGGGCCGCGCCAATGTGGTTGAGGGCGCCGGCTTCGTCCTGCGCGCCCCAGCGGGCCCAAGCGTTGGGGCGGTGGTTGATGTAATCGTCGCTCACGGGCAATTCCTGTCAGTCAAGCAAGGTATGCAGCTTCATCTTCTGCAGTTTGCCGGTGGTGGTCAGCGGCAGCCGATCCGGGGTGGTGAAATGAAAGCGCGAAGGCACCTTGTAGGCCGCCAGTTCCCGCTGGCAATGGGCCTTGAGTTCATCGGCCTGCGCCTGCTGGCCCGCTTGAGAAATGATGATGGCCACCAGGGCCTCGTCGAGCGTGGGGTGCGGCACGCCGATCACATAGGCGGTCAGCACCGAGGGGTGGCGCATCAGGATCTCTTCAACTTCTACCGGCGCGATATTGATACCTCCGCTCTTGATCATTTCCTTGAGCCGGCCACGGTAGTACAGCCGCCCCTGCTCGTCGAGCAGGCCCAGATCGCCGCTGCGAAAGTAGCCATCCTCGTCGTAAGACTCGCGGGTTTTTTCCGGCTCCTTGTAATAGGCCAGAAACAAGGGCCCACGGATGCGAATCTCGCCCACCTCGCCGGCCGGCAAGACCGCGCCTGTTTCTATGTGGCAGATGCGCGCTGTCACATCGGGCAAGGGCTGTCCGACCGAGTGCAGGCGCATCTCCAGCGGCTCAGCCGCGTCGATGACCGCGCAATTGCCGTAGGTCTCGCTCAGGCCGTAGACGTTGCAGATCTCGCGCACGCCCAGGGCCACCACCTGCCCGATCTGCTCAGGGGTACCTATGGTGGCGCCACTGCGCAGACTGCTCAGGTCGCGGCGCGACCGGTCGGGGTGGTCGCTCATGGCCTGCACCATATTGGGCGTGACATAGACGATGCTGCAGCGCTCGCGCTCGATCAGTTCCAGCGCCCCGCCGGCATCAAAATGCTCTTGCAGCACCACACAGCCGCCATGGCTGAGCAAATTGGGCATGGCATTAACACTGCCGAAGCTCCAAAAGAGCGATACCCCCAGCCAAACCCGATCTTCATGGGTCACATGCTGGCGCTCGCCGATGTGAAAGGAGTTGGTGATCCAGTTGCCCTGCTGCAGCAAGATGCCCTTGGGCGTGGCGGTCGAGCCCGAGGTGTAGAGCAGCATGCCGACATCGTCAGGCCTGACCGCCTCGCCGGCGGCCTCCACCTGGGACTGCGCGACCTGGGGCGCCATGGCCAGCAAATCGGCCCAGCTCAATTCACCGGCTTGTGCGTCAAGCTGGGGCGGGCGCTGAGGATCGGCCGCCAGCCAAACCGTGCGGCGCAGGTCAGGTAGACGCTGCGCATGGGGCGCCATCTCGGCCAGCACCGCTCGGTAGTCCGAGCGCCGAAAGCTATCCACCGATATCAGACAGCTGATTTGCGCATGCGAGAGGGCAAACTCAAGCTCCCGCGGCGTGGCCCAGGTGTTCAAGCCGACCGCCACCGCGCCCAGTTGCTGGAGGGCGAGAAAAGACAGCACCCACTCCACCCGGTTGCCCATGAGGATAGCCACATGATCCCCCCGCTTCACACCCAAAGCGGCCAGGGCGCGGGCAGTCTGCAAGACCTGCCCATGCAACTGGCTGTAGCTCAGTCGCGCAGAGCCAGCGACGATGGCCTCGCGCTGGCCATGCTTGCTCGCCTGCTCCCGCAGCAGCGCGGGGATGGTGCGACTCAGCGGCATAGGGGTGCTCATAACTCTTCCTGTTTCATCTCGTTCATAAGGGGCTCAGCCCAATCCGTGCCAGACCGCATCCACGTCGGCCTGGATACCCGCGGACGGCAGGACCTGGGTGCTGCAATAACGCCCGGCACTGAACACCAAGGGCTGGCCATCGCTCCAGCGTATGCGCATGACCCGACCCATAAACAGCAGATGGTCGCCACCATCGATGGTGCGATCAAGCTGACATTCAAAGCTGGCCAGAGCACCGGCCAGCAGTGGCAAGCCCCCCCAACCCTCGGTGAAGTCGTGCTGGGTGAAGCGATCGCCCTGAGCGGTGGCAAAGTGGTGCGAGACATCGGCCTGCTCCAAGCTCAGCACATTGACCGCGAACTGCCCCGAGGCGACGAAATCAGCGAGCGTGCCCGAGCGTTTGACCATGCTCCAAAGCACCAAGGCCGGATCGAGCGAGAGCGCCGAGAAGGAATTGGCGGTCAATCCCAGCCTCAAGCCCTGTTGGGTGCGGGTGGTGATGACGGTTACACCCGTGGCAAAGCGAGCCAGAGCTTGCCGCAGTTGCCGGCCGTCATGCTGGCCGTCAAGCAAAGCTTCGTTCACACGCTCGCCCCTGCTCAGGCTTGCATCAGCGGCACAACCTTTTCGGCCATCAGTTGCATGGAGCGACGCGCCAACTGCGGGTCGGTCCAATCAACGCCGGCATACATCAAGGTACCAAATTCGCCGGTCTCCTGCTGCAGGGCCTGCAGTTGGTCGGCCACCCGCTGCGGCGAGCCGTAAATCACCAGCTTGTCGATCACACTCTCAAGGGTGATTTCAGAGTCAGGCTGTTTGGGGTCAGAGCGAAACACATCGAGCGCACCGCGCCGCTTGAGCTTGCTGTAGAGCGAACGGTAATAGTAGTAGTAAGGGCCATCGCTGCCGGTGGCGTAGGCGCGGGCCTTGGCCTCGTCCTCGCAAACAAAAACCGTCTTGGCCACACGCCAGTTGGCCGGATCGGCCACCCGCCCCACCCGATTACAACCTTCTTCGTACTTGATCCAATGGCTGCGCACCCACTTGGGCAGCAAAAAATTGGCTGAGATCGCATCCCAACCACGCGCAGCCGCCTCAGTGATCCCTTGCGAAAACGGCGCCACCGCCGTCACCACGATCGGAGGGTGTGGCCGCTGCAGCGGCTTAGGCACGGTGCCCATGCCGGTTTCGGGAATATGGGTGCGGGCGGTGCTGATGTTCCAGAACTGACCCTTGATGTTGTAGGGCGGCTCGCTGGCCCAGATTTCCAACAACTGGTTGATCGCCTCCAAAAACATGGCGGGCCGATTCATGTCCATGTTGCCGTAAACCTCGGCGTCTGATGGCAGGGCGCCAGGGCTGATGCCCAGGATAAAGCGCCCGCCGAGCAGGTGGTCGAGCATCGCGATATGCCCCGCCACAGCCGCCGGATGGTGGTTGGGCATATTGAGCGTGCCGGTACCGAGCTTGATGCGCTTGGTGGCATCGACCAAGGTGGCCATGAACAGCGCCGAGGAGGTGATGTTTTCCTCCGGGTCGGTGGCATGCTCGCCGCAATAGCCTTCCACAAAACCCAGTTCATCGGCCAGGATGAAAGCCTGTCTGTCCTCGCGCAAGGTCTGCTGCCAGTCCTTGCCGATGGGATGCATGGGCATGGTGAAAAAGCCGAGTTTCATCAAATCTCCTGGGATGAAAATTTGCGCCCTGCCTGGGGTCGCCTTCTGGTAAGATTTCGATATCTGGAAAAGATATCTAATTTTTCGAAAAGTTTAACAGCCTCTATTTGGCTTGACAAGTTGCCCGGTGACGCCTTAGTGCCATGCCATTGAACAAGGCCAACCTAGAATGTTTTTGACCCCGTTTTTCGCCCAGCTTCAAAAAAACTCAGAGGGCCGCGCATGATCTTGCAACAATCCTTGGAAGAGAGTCGATCCACTTGTCGCCGGGTCGAACTGCCCCATTTCCGCGGCGCGGTGATCGACTTTATCGAGCCACCAAGCAACCACGACTTACCTCGGCCCCAGGCTTTTCTGGTCCAGCAAGATCCGCACTGGGTCCTGCCCACCCACTTTCACCAAGAGCATCAGTTCCAGCTCTTTGTCGGCGGTGGCGCCAGCCTAGGTCAGCATGCGGTCCGCCATCTGGAGGTGCACTACGCCTCGCCCCACTCGGCCTACGGACCACTGACTGCCGACGAACGAGGCCTCGAATATTTCACCCTGCGCGCAGTGAGCGATCAAGGCGCATGGGTTTTACCCAACAAGCGCAGCGACCTCTTGCTGCGCATCCCCAAAATGCAAAAGCATGCTGCGCCACAGCGTACCGCCGACGCACAAGCCCTGCAGCAATTGACAGCGCCCGAGCAGGAGACACTGATCGCACCCGAACCGGGAGGGCCAGGCGCCTGGATCATGCGTCTGCCGCCTCTTGGCAGTGGACAGGCACCCACGCCCAGCCCCGGCAGTGCCGGCCGCTTTCACATCCTGACCTGCGGCCAAGCCACGACCAGCGAAGGCGCCTTGCAAGGGCTGGCTGTGATCTGGACCGGACCGGGGCAAGAGGTTCTACTTCAGGCTGGCCATGAAGGCGCCGAGGTGGTCGTCATGGAGTATCCCGAGCAGGCAGCGCAATCCTTCGTCAAAGACATGGGTCTGCAGACGCGGCCTTACTGAAATTTGCCCATCGAAAGTTCAAACCTGTCACGCCTGCGGGCACCAACCATCACTGCGGTATGAACCCCCAACGTTATCTGCGCACCTTTGACATCCTCAATCTGCTGATTTCGCAAAAACAGGGCCTCAAGCTCACAGAGATCAAGCAGGCTTTGAATCTGCCGGTCAGTAGCGTCCATAACGCGCTTCAGACCATGGTCAGCGCCGATGTGGTCAGCGTCGACGAAGACCTGCGCTACACACTGGGTCCGCGAACGGTGGCGCTGGCCTTGCGAACCGTACAATCGCTGGACCTGCGCAGCCTGGCTCGTCGGCACTTGCAGGACCTGGCCAAGGACATCGGCGACGATGTGTATCTGGGCCTGCGACTGGGCAAGCGGGTCATCTATGCTGACCGCATTCTTGGCACCCGCCGCATCTCCCTGGACATACGCCTGGGCGAACCGCTGTATCTACACAGCACGGCCACCGGCAAGCTGTTTGCCGCCTTCGACGACAAACTGGCCAGCCAGGCGCTGGCCGACAAGCTGCCCAAGCTCACCCCCAACACGATCACCGACAAAAAAGAGTTGGAGCGGGAATACGAACGTATCCGCGAGGCGGGCTACTCCAAGAGCCAGGAAGAGTCCTCAACAGGCATCGTCGGCTACGCCCTTCCGGTCCACGATGCGGCAGGCTCGCTGGCCGCTGCAGTGCATGTATCGGTACTGGCCACCCGTGCCACCAGGGCGCATGAGCGTCAACTGCTGATAGCGGGACGCAATTGTGCCGAGATGATCGAAAAAGCCATGGGGCATGTTCGCGAAGGCAGCTCCGTCAAATCTGAACGAACACGCCGCAGCAGCACTGAATAGGAAAGCGCCTCTGCTATAGTTTCGAAATAACATAATTATTTTCGTGTTTTCGAAATTTTGGGCTGGCGATTACCAGCTGTCTGTACAACACAATGAATCCAAGGAGCATCACCATGACAAGTCAATCCACCAGCATTCGTAGGCGCCATCTGCTGGCCGCTGCTTCGGCCTTTGGGCTGATGGGCAGCACCCCCGTCTTGGCTCAAGACAACAGCCTGCGGCTGTCGGTTGGTTTTCCGCCAGGCGGCTCGGGCGACTTGTTCGCCCGTTTTCTGGCCGACGCCTTGCGCGAAGAACTCGGCCGCGCTGTGGTGGTGGAGAACCGGCCCGGCGGTGGCGGCATGACGGTGGCCACCACCTTCCTGCGCGCACCCAAGGATGGCAATCACCTGATGCTGGCCACCGGATCGACCGCCATCTCCGCGCCCATCTCGCGCGCGAAGGCGCCCTACAACCCGGTCGACGATTTTCAGTGGATCGCACTGATGTCCAACGCGCCCTTCGTCATCGCCCTGCACCCGAGCGTGCCTGTGCGCGACCTGCCGGGCCTGGTGGCCTACTGCAAGGACAACCCGGGCAAGCTGACCTACGGCCATGCCGGGCTGGGCACCACGGTACACCTGGCCGGCGAACTCTTCAAGGACATGGCCGGCATCAAAATTCTTGACGTGCCCTATGCGGGCAGTGCACCGGCCATCAATGACACCATCGCCGGCACGGTGCAGATGAATATCGAAACCTCGGCCACCTTGCTGCCGCACCACAAGTCGGGAAGACTGCGCATCATCTGCACCATGGCCGAGGCGCGTGAAAAAATCGCGCCAGAGATCCCTACCGCGCGCGAGGCAGGCATGGATTTGATCGCCGGCACCTGCAATCTGCTGGCAGCCCCCCTGGGGACGGCACCACAGCTGCTCGAGCCGATCGCCCGGGCGGTATCGCGCGTGATGGAAAAGCCGGCCGTGGTCGAACGCCTGCTTCAACAGGGCATACAGCCGATCAGTAACTCCAACCCGGCCCAGGCCCGCGCCTTTGTGACGAGCGAGGTCGCACGCTGGTCAGCGGTGGTCAAAAAGCTGGGCATCGCTCTTTGAATCTGGCAGCGCCACCCGCTGCCGTCCGCGCTCAACAAGAAAAACAAGCCATGCAAACTCCCCTGTGTCGGCGGCTCGGCTGCGAGCTGCCGATTTTTGCCTTTTCGCACTGCCGCGACGTGGTGGTCGCTGTCACCAAGGCCGGCGGCTTTGGGGTACTGGGCGCAGCCACCTTCTCACCCCAGCAACTCGAGGCCGAGCTGCGCTGGATCGATGAGCATGTGGGCGGTCGGCCCTACGGTGTGGACGTGATCATTCCCACCGCTTATGACAAGCAGGCCGAAGAGGCCAGCGCAGAAGACCTGGCCGCCATGATCCCCAGCGAGCACCGCGCCTTCATGGACCGCTTGCTGGCCGAGGCGAAGGTACCGCCGCTGCCCGACGGCGAGCGCGAGCGCATCACCCGCGAGATCGTCGAAGGCCGCGGCAGCATGACGCCCGACGGCGCGCGCCGCCTGCTGGCCGTGGCGCTGGAGCACCCGCAGGTCAAAATGGTGGTCAGCGCGCTGGGCTCGCCCCCGCCGGATGTCATCGCCCTGCTGCGCGAGCGCCAGATCGTGATCGGTGCGATGTGCGGCAAGGCCGAGCATGCGGCCCGCCATATGCAGGCCGGCGTCGATGTGATCGTCGCCCAAGGCACCGAGGCCGGCGGCCACACCGGCGAAATCGCCACCATGGTGCTGGTGCCCCAGGTGGTTGAAGCCTGCGCCGGCAAAGTGGCGGTGCTGGCCGCTGGCGGCATTGCCCGTGGCAGCCAGATCGCCGCCTGCCTGGCGCTGGGCGCGCAAGGCGTGTGGTGCGGCACCGTCTGGCTGGGCACCCGCGAAAGCGAGCTCGACCCCTTCGAGAAAGAAGTTCTGTTCGAAGCCCGCACCGAAGACGCGGTACGCCGCAAAGCTCGCACTGGCAAAACCGTGCGCATGATCCGCAGTCAACTCTCCGAAGCCTGGGAGCAACCCGGTGCACCGGCCTACCTGCCCACACCGCTGCAAGGCATCCTCTACAACGAGGCGCATGCACGGGTGGTCAAAGCCCGGCGCAAGGAGCTTTACTCCTTTCCGGCCGGCCAGGTGGTGGGCATGATCCGCGAGGAAAGTTCGGTCAAAGACGTGATGCTGCGCATGCAGATGGAATACCTGGAGGCGGTAGAACGCTTGCAGGCCCTGACGCAGGAATAGGGAAACCCTATGGACAAAGAGGTACTGGTCGAGCACGACGCCGGGCTGGTGATCATCACCATCAACCGTCCCGATCAACGCAACGCGGTCAACCGGGCGGTGTCCTATGGCGTGTGCGAAGCCATCGATGAATTCGAGCGCGATCCTGAGCTGCGCGTCGCCATTCTGACCGGTGCCGGCGGCAACTTCTGCTCGGGCATGGACCTCAAGGCGTTTTTGCGCGGCGAGGTGACCCGCGTCGAAGGCCGCGGCATTCTGGGCATCGCCCGCACCCCGCCCACCAAGCCGCTGATCGCCGCCGTCGAGGGCTACGCCCTGGCCGGCGGCTTTGAGTCCATGCTGGTGTGCGATCTGGTGGTGGCCGCCCGCAATGCGCAGTTCGGCCTGCCCGAGGTCAAACGCGGCCTGGCCGCCGCCGCCGGTGGCCTGATGCGCCTGCCCCGCCTGATTCCGCAGCGCATCGCCATGGAAATGGCGCTGACCGGCGACACCGTGCCCGCCGAGCGGCTTTACCCCTACGGTCTCTTCAACGCCCTGGTCGAACCCGGCCAGGCTCTGGAGCAGGCCAAGCAACTGGCCCGTCGCATCATCGCCAACGCACCGATGTCGGTGGCCGCCAGTAAGCGGGTGGTGGTCGAGCAGCGCGACTGGCCGACCGCCGAGATGTTCGACCGGCAAGAGCCCATCACCGGCCCGGTGCTCAAGTCGCAAGACGCGCGCGAAGGCGCGGCCGCCTTTGCCGAACGGCGTACGCCACAATGGAAGGGCGTTTGAGCCTGCAAGTCCCGCCAGCGGGTTGACCCCGCCCACCATGAACAGCCCTGCCCCATCTGCGCCCATCCGGCGCGCCGCCACCCTGGTCGTCCTGCGCCCCAGCGATGCCGGCCCCCAATTGCTGCTGCTGCGCCGCGCCGATAAGGGCGACCAAAACAGCAACGCCTGGGTCTTCCCAGGCGGGCTGGTCGACCCCGGCGACGCCCGATGCCACGACATCTGCCACGGCCTGAGCGACGCCCAGGCCAGCGCGCAACTCCAACTTCCCGCAGGCGGCCTCGATCACCATGTGGCCGCCATCCGCGAATGCTTTGAAGAAGCCGGCTTGCTGCTGGCCTGCGACAGCGCAGGCCAAGCCATGGGAAGCGGGAACCCCGCCCTGCGCGCACTGACCGAGCAACGGCGCCGACTGGCCCAGGGCGAGGTAGAACTCAAGGCCCTTTGCGAGCAACAGGGCATTCAGCTGGCCGCCAACCGCCTCCACTACATCGCCCACTGGATCACCCCGCCGGTGCGGCCCAAACGCTTTGACACCCGCTTCTTCCTGACCACCGTGGCTGCCGACCAGCAGGCCGAGCACGACACCGTAGAGACGGTCCACCACCAGTGGATACGCCCAGCCGATATGCTCAACAGCGAAGAGGCCAGCCGACTCATGGCGCCCCAGCGCAGCGTGCTCGAAACGCTGGCCGCATTCGACAGCCTGCCGGCCATCGTGCAATGGGCAGCGCAGGTGCAGGTGGTGACGCGGCCTTGACGCGGCCTTGAGGCGCCTTTGATGCACCTTTGAGGCACCCACGACGCTCACCTGAGGCGCCAGCGTGGACTCAGGGCAGCGCCTTGGTCCAGATCAGCCCCTTAGCCATCGGCCCACAAGCCCATGGGCATCGGTAACTCGACGAATGCGAGCCCTTGAGCTCAAGACGAATGGCGGGTGTCCCGCAGGGACACGCGCAGCTGCGAGAGAGCGCCCCGCCTTCTTGCAAAAACTGAATGCAAAGTCATAAAATGCATGCATTTACCGCACCGGGTGATCGTCATGGCCATGCTAACTGTTCGAAACCTCTCAGAGGAAGTGCACCGTGCCCTGCGGGCGCGTGCAGCCCAGCACGGCCAGAGCATGGAGGCCGAGGTGCGCGAAATCCTGGAAGCGGCGATCAGCCCACAAGGCCGCGTCAAGCTGGGATCGATTCTGGCCGACATGGGTCGCCAGGCGAAACTGCGCGACGACGAATTCTCAGTGTTTGAGCAGGTACGGGACAAGACGCCGTCACGCCCGGCGAGCTTCGAATGATCCTGCTCGATACCAACGTGATCTCAGAGCCACTGCGGCCCACACCCGAGCCCAGGGTGATTGGGTGGATCGATGCCCAGCCCATGGAAACGCTCTACCTCACTGCCATCACCGTGGCTGAACTGCGGGCAGGCATGGCGCTACTGCCGGCGGGCAAGCGCCGATCCGGCTTGCACGAAAGCCTGGAAAAACGCGTCCTGCCCTTATTCGCTGGCCGCGTGCTGCCCTTTGATCTGCCCTGCACCCAGGCTTATGCGGCTTTGATCGCGAAGGCCAGAAGCGCTGGCTTGGCGATTGCGACGGCCGATGCTTATATCGCCGCAATCGCGGCGGCCAATGGCTTTACCGTAGCGACCCGTGACACCCGTCCCTTTGAGGCCGCTGGTGTCTCGGTGATCAACCCATGGGTGGCATGAGCGCGCTACCGAGCTTCAGATCGTGTCCAATTTGCGTGGATCAGCGTAGAGGCAAAGCCCAAGGCCCTGCTAAATCTCATGGGAGGGAGCAGGCAGCTTCCTCATCGCCACATCAAACAAGGGGCTTTGCAGCCACCCCGCCAACCAGGCCTTGACTGCCGGCAAAGGCAGGGCCTCAAAGCTCGCGGGCTGGACCGCTGCGAACTGCCGCACAAACGGGAAAATGCCTATGTCTGCCGCGCAAGGCATGGCTCCGCCCAGTTGGCCGTGGGCTTGCAACTGCTCTTCCAGGGGCTCAAGCAAGGCCGCTAGCGCTTGCTGCGCATGGTGCTCAGCACCCAGTGCGTCGCTAAAGCGCCGCGGGTATTTGTAGCGGTCTAAATGGTGTTTGAAGTCGGCATCACAGCGCCCCCACAGCGACTGATTGAACGGTGTTTGCGCCCTCGCCCACCAGGCATCCAAGTCGCCGGTGGATTCAAACGCCCAGCGCATGATGTCCGCGCTTTGCTCCAACACCTCGCCGCCGGGCAAGACCAGCACCGGCACCGTGCCTTTGGGCGACACGGCCAGCATGGCGGGCGGCTTGTCGCGCAGTGACACTTCATGCGCTTGGTAGGCGACACCCGCCTGCAGCAAAGCCATGCGAGCGCGCATGGCATAGGGACAGCGGCGGTAGGTGTAGAGCAGGCCAGGCGGCTGGTTCAGGGACATGAATGCAGTTTAGTGAATTCATGTCCACTGAAGCCAAAAACGAAAATTCGACCACCAAGAAGCTGCCAAAGCGCTTCTAGGCTCAGTCCCCGTGGCCCAGATAGGCCTGCTGGATGCGGGCGTCACCAGCCAGCTCCTGGGCGGAGCCGGAGATGCTGACGCGGCCCGATTCGAGCACATAGCCGTGGTCGGAGATGGCCAGGGCCATGTTGGCGTTTTGCTCGACCAGCAAGATGGCGCAGCCGTCTTCACGGATGCGCACGATGGTGTCGAAGATCTCCTGCACGATGCGCGGCGCCAGGCCGAGCGAAGGCTCGTCGAGCATGAGCAGCTTGGGCCGGCCCATCAGGGCCCGGGCAATGGCCAGCATCTGCTGCTGGCCGCCGCTGAGCGTGCCCGCGTCTTGCTTGTACTTTTCCTTAAGGATGGGGAACATCGCGTAGGCTTTGTCAGCGTCGGCGCGGATCTCGGCCGCGTCGCGGCGCGAGTAAGCGCCGAGCTGCAGGTTTTCGTCGACCGAGAGTTCGGGAAAAAGCAGGCGCCCCTGGGGCACCAGCGCCAGTCCCAGGCCGATCATGCGGTCGGGGCCTAGCTTTTCGATGCGCTTGCCACAAAACTCAATCGCCCCGCCGCTGGAGGACGTCAGGCCAGTGATGGTGCGAACGGTGGTGGTTTTGCCGGCACCGTTGGCGCCGAGCAGGGTAACGATGCTGCGCTCGGGCACCTCAAGGCTCACGCCCTTGAGCACCTCGATGCTGCCATAGCCGGCTTCAACCTGATCGAGTTTGAGCATCTCAGGCCGCCTTGCCCAGATAGGCTTCAATGACTTTCGGATCCTGCTGCACCTGCTGGGGTGTGCCGCTGGCAATCACCTCGCCGTGGTCCAGGACGGTGATGTAGTCGGCAATGTCCATCACGAAGTTCATATTGTGTTCAATCACCAAAATGGCCACACCCAGTTGCGAGCGTATGGTGCGCATGATTTCGAGCAGGTGGGTGACCTCGCCCTTGCTCAGCCCAGAAGCGGGCTCATCAAGCAGCAGCAGCATGGGGTCGGCGGCCAGGGCCCGAGCCATCTCCAGGTGCCGCTGCTGGCCGAATGAGAGCGAGCCGGCCGGCCGATCGGCCAGATGGGCCAGGTCCATGGACTGCAGCAGGGACAGCGCGCGGGCGCGGGCGTCGGCGTTCTCGCGCCGCGCCGAGGGCAGCTTCAGGGCCGAGGCAAACACGCCCTGACCCAACTGGCTGTGCATGCCGACCATGACGTTTTCAATGACCGACATCTTGCTGAACAGGCGAACGCTCTGGAAGGTGCGCACCATGCCCAGTTGGGCCAGATCGTGCGAGCTCATCTCCAGCAAAGGCTTGCCGCGAAAGACGATGGCGCCGGTATCGGGCGTGTAGACCCGGGTCAGTGAATTGATGAAGGTGGTCTTGCCGGCGCCATTGGGCCCGATCAGGGCGCGAATTTCACCGCCCTTCATGCTCAGGTGGGCGCTGTTCAGAGCCTTGAGACCGCCGAAGGACAGGGTCAGGTCCTTGACCTCCAGCAGCACCTCCTGCGATGAAGCCTGGGCGTGGCGCGACTGCAACTCGATCTTCTTGACGGCGCCGGCCGCAACCGCAGGTGCGGGCGGAGCCGCAAAGCGGCGCAGCAAGTAGCCGCGCACAGCGCCAGCGATACCCTGGGGCATGAAGATCAGGGTCAGCAGCAGCACCAAGGCAAAAAACAGCTGACGGTATTCAGCAAAGGCGCGCAGCAGTTCAGGCAGCGCCACGAGAACCACCGGGCCGAGGATGGAGCCCAAAATGGAACCCAGGCCGCCCACCACGATGTAGAGCAGGTGCCAGATCGAGGGCCACAGACCAAACTCATAGGGGTCGATAAAGGTGACCAGACCGGTGTGCAGGCCGCCAGCTACCGCGCAGAAAAAGGCGTTGATGGCAAAGGCCAGCGTTTTGTAGTTGGCCAGGTTCACGCCCATGATCTCGGCGGCGTTTTCGTTGTCGCGGATGGCCATGAAGGCGCGCCCCACCTTGGATGCGATCAGGTTGTGGGCGATCCAGATCATCAGCGCGGTGACCAGCAGGATCACCACAAAATACATGTGGTCGTCCAGGTAGCCTATCTTCAGGCCCTCCCGGGTGGTGTTAAAGCCTGGCGAGCCACCGGTCATGGAGGACCAGTCGATCAGCACCACCTGCACCGTCCAGACAAAAGCCAAGGTAGCCAGGGCCAGGTAGTGGCTGCTCACCCGCAGTGCGGGCAGACCCACCACAAAGCCCACAGCGGCCGTGGCAAAAGCAGCCAGTGGCAAGGCCACCCAGTAGGGCACGCCATAGCGGTTACCCAGGATCGCCACCATATAGGCACCGATGCCGAAAAACGCCGCATTGGCCAGCGACACCTGGCCGGCATAGCCCATCAGCAGATTCAGGCCCAAGGCCAGGATCACCGCGATGCCGACCATGGACATGATGTGCAAGGCATAAGAACCCAGCACCCAAGGAGAGGCGGCCAAGGCCAGCAACAGGCCGACGATAGCGATAAGGCGCGAAGCCGGAGATTGAAGGATGTTCATGAATCGGAGGTGGCCAGTTCTCAGACCATTTTTCGGGGCGGCTTGCCGAACAAACCGGCCGGGCGGATCATCAGCACGGCAATCAAAATGATGAAGGAGGTCACCCGCTTGAAGCTCGACGACACATAGACGCCACCCAGGTTCTCCAGCACGCCCACCATCAGGCCACCGACGATGGCCCCCGGAATGCTGGTAAAGCCCCCGACGATGGCGGCCACAAAGCCGGGAATCAACACACCACCCAGTTCAGTGTTGATGCCCACCAAGGGTGCGATCAACATGCCGGCGATGCCCCCCAGGGCCGAGCCCAGAGCCCAGGTCTTGGAGAAGATGCCCGGCACGCTGATGCCCATGAGCGAGGCCGCTTCTTGGCTTTGCGCGGTTGCCCGCATGGCTTTGCCCAACTTGCTGTATCGAAAAAACAGCATCAGCATGGCCACCACAATCACCACCGTGACCATGATGCCCAGACGCTCAGGCGTGATCAGCACACCGCCAAACTCCAGCGGCTCGGTACTGAGCACACCTGGAATATTGCGCGGCGTATCCTGAAAAATCAGGCGGATAACGTTGGTGATCAGCAAGCCAATAGCGAGTGTCGCCAGAATCACGGTAAACGGCGGCGACTTGATCAGCGGCCGGTAGGCGATGCGTTCGACCAGCATGCCCACCAGGGCCGAGCCGATCAAAACCATCACCATGGCCGGCAGGTAAGGCATGTGGAGTTCAGTCACCATCAGCCAGCCCATATAGGCCCCCACGGTGACCGACTCGCCCTGCGCAAAGTTCACGATGTCCGTGGCTTTGTAGATGAGGACCAGCCCGATCGCCACCAGGGCATACAGGCAGCCAGCGGCGATACCGCTGACGATCAGCTGTGGCAGTAAATCCATGATGTCAAACCCAAATGCGCTGAATCAAGCCGAGTCTTACCAAGTCAGCGCTGACAGCGGCGGAATCGGCGCTTGCGAGTTGACGCCCTTGAACTCGGTCACCGGCCGGAACTGTCCACCGGTCACTTTGAACTGGGTCATGCGGCGGTTGCCAGCGCGGGTCTGGTTAAAGCTCAGCGTCTGGATCACATTGACCGCCTTGGCCGAGTAGTCGGTGGCTTTGAAGTTGACCAGGGTCTCGAGTGACTCGGCGAGCTTGCGGCGGTCCAGGTTCGGGCCCATGCGCTTGAGGCCTTCAGCCAGCGCGTACATGGTGCCGTAGTTGTAGGTATCCACGTAGTTGGGGCGGTCTGCAGGGTAGCGCGGATACATCTTCTTGTAGCGCGCCTCGAACTCTTGCATATCCCTGGCCGGGTCCCCATTGAAATAGGGGTTGGCAAAGCCGTGGTAGCAACCCTCAGCGGCTGGGCCGGCGATGGTGAGAAAACCTTTGTTCATGGTCGAGGTGTCGCCCTTGAAGGGCACGCGGATGCCAAGCTCGCGGGCTTGCTTGACGATGCGGCCGGCTTCCACATACAGCGCGTTGAGGATGATCAGATCAGGATTGGCCTTGCGGATCTCCAGCAACTGCGAGCTGAAGTCGGTATCGCCGGGATTGAACTTCTGGCGAGCCAGCGCTTCAATGTTGTAACGCTCCTTGAGCTGCCTGAAGACCGTATCCGACAGCGACTGAGAAAACTCGTCGACCGAGTTGATACCTGCCACCCGCTTGGCCTTGAGGAAGTCGCCGACAAAGGCCGACTCGTTTTCGCTGATGTCGCGCACATCAATGGTGGCGCCGGTGAACACCCAGCGGCTCTTGATGTCCAAAATCTTGGGGCTGGCTGCCGGCGCGTTCATGTAGGGCACCTTGGCCTTGTGCGCCGTCTCGGCTGCCGGAATGGCGGTGGAGCTAACGCCGCCGCCCATGATGGCAAATACCTTATCGCCCTCAATCATCTTCTTGGTGACTGCCTCCGACTCGGAAGGCTTGCCGCCGTCGTCGTACGAGATCAAGCGGATCTTGCGGCCATTGATACCGCCTTCAGCATTGATTTCTTCAATGGCCAGCAAGGTACCGTCACGCGCACCCAGGCCGACCCAGCTGGCCGGACCGGTCATGGGGCCATGCAGACCCAGCAGGATCTCACCAGAAGCCTGCGACCAGACGGACGGAGCGCCCAGCACTGCCAAACCAGGAGCCATTTTGAGTATCGAACGACGTTTCATGTGTGTGTCCCTCATGCGTTGAATTGGTTAACTTCCAGACCCACCGAAGCGTGCCGCCACTTCGGGCGACTGCAGTCTGCGGCGCAGCATAGTCAGACTAGGTGGGATCCAAGGCCCTGACATTGGTGATTTCACCTAGGGCGGATCCGGGAAAGTCCCGCTGAGTCGCCTTGGCGAAAGGCTTCATCTGTTTTTCGATATTTCGAAACATTTTTCACCAACAAGGATTCATTGTGCGGGCACATCGGTCTTGAATCTATCGCCCAGGCGACGCACAGAATCAAGATCAGCCTAGCCTTTGGTGTAGATTCATCCGCAAGGTCTCAAGAGTCCGATAGCGAAACGCCCCGTGCAGCGGCGCATCCGTCAACCCACCTTCAGGACAGGACAGAAGCATGAGCAAGACACCCGACCTGCAGCATCTGCACAGCATGCTCGAGCAAGCTCGCCAGCTGGCCCAGGACGATCACATCATGGTCAGGGTTACCGGCGAGAGGATCGCCGTCATCCTGGCCGATTTGCTCTACGAGATCGAAACCGACCGGGCCGAGGTGTTCTCCCTGCTACCCATTCAGCGACGCGACGCCGCCTGAGCCCCCTCCCCTTATCCGCCTCAGCAGGAACACCGCCATGACCCTCACGCCCCGCCGCATGGTCAATCCGCAGATCGAGGAGCTCAGTCGAGCCGAGCTGCTCGCCCTGCAGGAACGCCGTCTGGTGGCGCAGGTGCGCAGGGCGTATGAGCGCATCCCGTTTTACCGCAAAGCCTGGCCCAAGGAGGCAGCCACACTGTCATCCATGGCCGAGTTCAGAGAGATCATCCCCTTCCAGTCCAAACAGGACCTGCTGGTGGCGCAAGAGCAGATGATGAGCGAGCGGGTGGCGCAGCCGGGCTCGCAGGTGGTCTCGGTCCACATGACCTCAGGCACCACCGGCCTGGGCCAGGAGGTGCATCCGCTGACCCGGCTCGATGTCGAGGCCATGGGCTCGACCTGGATGTACCAGGCCCACTGGGCCGGTCTGCAGCTGGGCGACGCCGTCTGCTACACCTTTGCGGTGGGCATGCAGACGGGCGGGCTGTCGAGCTTTCCGATGGCCGAACGCATGGCATCGCGTTTTCACCAGATGGGGCCTTACTCCACCGAGAAAAAGGCCGACTACCTGCTGCAGTACCAGCCGCATGCCTTCATCATTTCGCCAGCCTACCTGACCCGCATGCAGGCCATCTTCGAGGAGCGCGGGCTGCAGCCGCGCCAGGTGCTGCCCCAGCTCAAGACCATCTTCATTGCCGGCGAGAGCTACACCGTGGACTGGGCCGAACGCTCGATGGCGTTTTGGGGAGTGAATATCTCCGAATGGTACGGCTTGATGCAGGGCGGCCTGAACCTGTGCTTTTCCTGCGAAACCGGCATCCTGCAAAACGGACAGCGCGGGCATTTGCATGCGATGGAACACCGCATGGTTTGCGAAATCCTGCGCCCCGGCACCAACGAGCCGGTCGAGCCGGGCGAGGAAGGCGAGTTTGTGGCCACCAGCCTGTTTCGCGAGGCGTTTCCGATTTTTCGCTTTCGCACCGGCGACCGGGTCAAGCGCATGGCCAGCGTCTGCAGCTGCGGCCGGCCGATGATGAGCATTGAGGCCGGCACGGTGGCGCGTTACGACGACATGATGAAGATCCGCGGTCAGAACCTCTGGCCCGATGCGGTCGACAAATTGGTGTTTGCCGACGAAGCCATCGAGGAGTATGCCGGTCTGGTCTTCATTGATCCGCAGGGCCGTGAGACGGTGCAAGTGCAGGTGGAATTTCGCCCGGGCGCGGGCCTGAGCCAAGCGCAGAAGGACCAGCGGGTGCGCGCGGTGACCCAAGAGATTCAGCAAAAGCTCAGCATCCGTATGGAAGTGAGCGAGGCGCCCTATCTGAGCCTACCGCGCTTTGAGTTCAAGACCCGGCGCTGGACCGACCAGCGCCGCCAGGGCCGCGCCTTCATCAAGTACACCACCTGAGACTGAGTACTTGCGGGGCTGGCAACTTGATGACCAACCCACGTGAGAGCCGCGCCGAGATGAGGGGTGTGAGAGCCGCGCCGGGATGAGGGGTGTGGGAGCCGCGCTGGGATGAGGGGTGTGGGAGCCGCGCCCTCGCGGCGATACGGGGCTCAATGCAGCGCCGCCACCCTTGTGCAAACCGCATCGCGCCGGGGCGGCGCTGCCACAAAGTCACAGCAGGCCCGATGGGGCTTAGGTGGCCAAGGCCGCACTTCTCTCATGCGCTCATAGGCGGCCCGCCGGTCACCAGCCGCCGAAGGACAAGCCCCCATTGACGCTGATCGTCTGACCGCTGACCTGGCTGGACTGGGGCGACACCAGAAACAGCGCTGTCTGTGCCACCTCGTCGGCCTGCGGCGGCCTGCCCTGGGGAAAGCGGGCAACGGCCTTGCTGTACAGATCGGTAAGCCAGTCGCCGCGGGCCATGGCTGCTTCAAAAGCCTCGGTGCCCCCGGTCAGGGTCAGTGCCAGACCGTTGACCCGTATGCCCCAGCGGGCAAATTCGCGGGCCAGGGTTTTGGTGAGCATGATGGTGGCCGCGCCCAGGCCGCCGTGCAGGGCTTCGCCGACGGTGGCATGGCGGCCGGCGTCGGTGCCAATAAAAAGCACGCTGCCGCCGCGCTCGCGCAACAGGGGCAGCGCGGCCCGCACCGGATGAACCCGGTTGAGAAACTGGTGGCGGTAGACCTGTTCGAAATGCTCATCGGCCACCTCATGGAAAAGGCCGGGCTTTTCATCGGCTGCGCCACCGCTGGCCACCACAATGTCCAGCCGCGCCTGCCTGCTTTGCAGCTCGGCCACCATCGCGCGCGCCTGCACAGGATCGCTGGCATCGCCGAGCACCAGTTCGGCCCGCTCACTGGCCAAGTGCTGCAGGGCCAAACGGCCCCGCTCGGCATCACGACCGCTGATCACCACCTGCGCGCCAGCGGCCAGCAAGGTGCGGGCTATGGCCAGCCCCACGCCGGCGGTACCGCCGGTGACCCAGGCCCGCTGCCCGGTCAAGTCGCAAGCGGCGGCCACCGGGTTTTACTGCGCCAGGACGAAATAGAAGTCGGTCACCCGGCCCTGCGGCTCGGGCACAAACTGCACCCGCACCCGGGTGCCCGGCGCCAAGCGGTCCATGGCGCGCTCGGTGTCCGACAGGTCCAGCCCTTCGACATAGTTGGCAATGGCGGAGTGCACGCCATCGAGGCGCACAAAAGCCACCGCAATCGGCGGCGGGCGCGAACCCTCAAAGCCACGCAGGACCACGGTCGATGCCTCGATCACGCCTTCATGGCCGGCTTCAATCCAGCCGTCGCATTTTTCGAAGCTGCGCTCACAAAAAGCACGCGGCGGCAGATAGACCATGCCCGACTTGGAACAGCGGGTGGCCAATATCTTGCGCTGTTTAAGTCCGTCCATGAAGGTGCCGGCGACCTCGCCGAGGGCGTAGTCATAGCGCAGGGTCACCTCTTCGGTGATGACAGATTGGGGCGTAAGGTTCTTGGACATATCAGTGCGCCTCATAGGGTTCGTGGCTGAAAACGCTGCAGGTCAGAAATTGGGCAATGCCGCCAACGGCCGTGGCCAGAGAGCGGCGGACATTCTTGACTTGGTGGCCGCCGGCGGTCCCCATGACCTGGTTGGCGGCCTCGATGGCACGCACCAGGCCGGCCACCGCGATCGGATTGGTGCACAGGGTTCCGCCTGAGGGGCAGACCGCGACCTGGCCGCCGTCCATCTCCCAGGCGCCTTCGCCCTCCAGCAGAAAACCGGTGCCCGATGCACAGAACCCAAGCTGCTCGAGCTGAGTCAGGCCCTGGATGCTGAAGGCGTCATAGACCTCGGCCACCTGGACCTGATGGATCGGGTCGGTGATGCCGGCGCGCTCAAAAGCGGCCCGGCCAGCCACCCGCATCAGTTTCCAGTCGATGAAGTCGTACTCGGCCGAAGGCACGATGCGGTCGCCAATCCAGTTGGAATCCGACACCGCACCCACGCCCGTGATGAAGGCTGGCCGGGTTTGCCACTGGCGCGCGGCGTCCATATTGCCGACGATCATGGCCGCGCCGCCGGAGGAGCGCGGGCAGATATCAAACAGCTTGAAGGGATAGGCGATCATGGGCGAGGCCATGACATCGTCGACCGTGATGTTGCCTTTGAGGTGCGCATGCGGGTTGAGCAGGGCGTTGCGCCGCTGGCGTACCACCAGGCGCGCAACATCTTCCTGCGTGATGCCGTGCCGGCGCATATAGGTGTTGGCCATCAGCGCCACTGCGGTGATGGTCTGCAGCGGCATGTCCTTCTCGTAAAAGGGATCAAAGATCTGGTTGAGCACCTTCTGCGCGTCGGGCGTCTCCGAGATGCGCTCGGCGCCGACGATCATCACCGTGCGGTACATGCCCGAGCGGACCAGGGCATGGGCGGCCTGCACCACCGAGCCGCCAGTGGCACCGCCGGTATGCACCCGCAGCATGGGCTTGCCAGCGCCAAAGATGTGGTCGATGGCCCAGCGGTCGGCGTCGGCCACGCCCATGAAGGCGGTGGGCGCAAGCGAATAGACGATGGCGTCAATGTCATCGGGACACATGCTCACCTTGGCCATGCAGCCGGCTGCCGCCTCCTGCGCCTGCTCGACGTAGGTCATGCTCGGATGACGCAGCTTGAACTCGGACTGCCAGGTGGACAGCACCGCAACTTGTTCAGTCATGGGCAGCCCCCTCAAAAATCATGAAAACATTGCCCTGCTGGGCGTAACCATGGCAGGAGTGAGCGGCTGCACGCCGCACGCCCGGCACCTGTACCGCGCCGGCCTGGCCGGCGACCTGCAGCACCGCTTCGGCCGCGCCCACCAAGCCGGTGCAAAACAGCGGGTTTTGCGCGAAGGCGCCGCCAGACGGGCTGATCTGCGTCGAGGCGCCCAGGCCCAGCACCTGCTCGTAGGCCGCCTCGTGATAGACCGTCGGCGTCTCCAGCTCCATCACATCAACGCTGCTGGCGTCCGGCAGGTCGGCCATGCGCAGCGCCTGCGCCCAGGCCTTGCGCGCAGAGTTGAAATCGCGCAGGCGAGAGCGGTCCAGGCGGTAACTGTCGGCAGCCCAGCCGACGCCGGCAATGCGCGCCAGCGGCCGGTGCTGCGGATGGCGGTCCAGCCAGCGCTGGGAGGCTACCACCATGCAGACGGCGCCATCGCTCAGCGGCGCCCGGTGCATGGCGCGCAGCGGCGTAGCTTCATAGGGCGATGCAGTCACCTCGGCCAGCGTCGGCACCGCCTGCGCCAGGCCACGGGGATTGGCGCTGGCCCGGGCATAGGCTTTGACCACCCGCTCATCGGCCTGCGCAGCGCTCACACCAAACTGATCGGCCACCGCCTGCGCCAGCATGGCATCGCTCATGGTCATGTTCATGCCCAAGGGTCGGGTGTAGAAAGGCTCGCCCCGCAGGCGCATGACGGACTCCACATCGGTCTTGGAGCTCTTGCACCAACTGGCGACCAGGCCAATATCGAATTCCTCTGACTTGAGCCGGGCCACTTCCAAGCACAGCGCGCTGGCCGCCGAATCGGTGACCTTGATCTCATCGACCAGGTAAGCACCGGCCGGCATGGCCAAGAGCATGCTCGATATGGAGCGGCCGTCGAGCTCATCGCAAGCGCCCAAGGTGACGTGGTCGAGCTCGCGGCGGTGTATGCCGGCATGGTCCAAAGCCGCATGTGCGGTGTGGTAGACCATTTCTTCCAGCCTATGACCAGCGGCCCGCTGGACCGCTGGGTAAAGGGCCAAGCCCAGAACATAACAATTCACGCTGGCTTTCTCCTTAAGCTGCACGCCGACGCGGCATCATCTCGGTGCCCAAAGCCACGATCTGTTCGACCGAGGGATAGGACAGCTTTTCCAGGCCTGGCGTCGAGGGCTTGGGCACGAAGGCTGAGCCCAAGCGCCGCACCGGCCCGTCGAGCGAGTTAAAGCGCAACTCGCCGATGCTGGCGGCAATCTCGGAGGCCACCGAGCAGGTCAGCGTGGCCTCGTTGACGACCATCGCTCGGCCGGTCTTGTCGACCGAGGCAAAAATCGTATCCCAGTCTATGGGCGAGACGGTGCGCGGATCGATCACCTCGGCCGAAACGCCCTGCCCTTGCAGTTTCTCGGCCGCCTCCAGGGCGCGCGAGACCATCAGCCCGGTGGCGATGATGCTCAGGTCGCTGCCTTCGCGGGCCAGCCTGGCCTGGCCCAGGGGCACCAGCAGATCGGGATCATCAGAGACCATGCCCTTGGTGCCATAAAGCAGTTTGGGCTCGAAAAACACCACCGGGTCTTGGCCGCGCAGCGCCGACTTGAGCATGCCCTTGGCGTCGGCCGGCGTACTCGGCATGGCCACCCGCAAACCAGGGATATGCGCAAACCAGGATTCGAGCGACTGCGAATGCTGCGCCGCGACGCCGCGCGTCATGCCTATGGGCGAGCGCACCACCAAGGGCACGCGGGCCTGGCCGCCGGTCATATAGCGGATCTTGGCGGCCTGGTTGACGATCTCATCCATGCACACGCACATGAAATCCGAGTACATGATTTCGGCGACCGCCGGCCCGCCGGTCAGGGCTGCACCCAAGGCCACACCCACAATGGCAGATTCGGAAATCGGTGACTCGAACATGCGCGCGCCAAAGCGCTCGCCCATGCCCAGGTGCACGCCAAAGGAGCCGCCCCCGGGCAACAGGTCTTCACCGATGATGACCATGCCCTTTTGGCGCTCCATTTCCTCGCACAGGGCCTCGCGCACCGCCTCGCGGAAGGTGATTTCCCTCAGGTTATGGCTGCTCATGCGTAGACGTCCGTAGAAAGTTCTTCATCTGCAGGGTAGGCGCTGGCCTCGGCAAATGCCACCGCCTGCGCCACCTCGGCATCGATCTGGGCCAGCAAGGCCTCGCGATCGGCAAGCAGGCCGGCGGCCAGCAGTTCGTTCTCGAGCCTGACGATAGGGTCGGTGGCCAGTCGCAGGGCCTCGACCTCGGCCTTGCTGCGATAGACCTGAGGGTCGCCCGAAGAGTGGCCGTGGTAGCGCTGCGTGTGCAACTCCAGCAGGGTCGGGCCCTGGGCCTGACGGGCGCGATCGACTGCGGCCAGGGCCGCCTCATGGACTGCGCGTATGTCGTTGCCGTCGACCGCCACGCCGGGCATCTTGTAGCCCTGAGCCAGGGACGACACATTTTCGAAGACCATGGTCTCGGCCGTCGGCACGTATTGGGCCAGGCCATTGTTCTCGCAGACCAAGACCAAGGGCAACTTCCACAGCGAAGCCATGTTCATCACCTCGTGAAAGGTTCCGCGGGTCACCGCACCGTCACCAAAGAACACCACCGACACCCGGCCGTTGCCGCTGACTTTGGCGCTCAGCGCTGCGCCAGCGGCAATCGCATAGCCCGCACCGACAATGCCATTGGCGCCCAACATGCCGGCGCCCACATCGGCGATGTGCAGCGAGCCGCCCTTGCCTTTGCAGTAGCCGTCAATGCGGCCAAAGAGCTCAGCCATCATGCGGTCCATGCGGGCACCGACGGCGATGCAGTGACCATGGCCACGGTGGGTCGAAGCCACATAGTCGCCACGCTGCAAGGCTGCGGATACACCGATGGCGCAAGACTCCTGGCCCTCATAGCTGTGCAGGGCGCCGTAGATCTTACCCAGCGAGGACTGGTAGATCGCCGCCCTCTCAAAAGCACGGATGCGGTGCATGTCCCGCCAAAAGCCCCGCAGCTGCTCGGGCGTCCAAGTGATGCGACTCATGGTGTGAGCTCCAGTTGCTCGGGATGCTCGAGCAGGTTGACGATGGCAGCCATCAGCTGCGCGGCTTGCACGCCATCATTGGCACGGTGATCAAAAACAAGCGTCAGGCCCAGCTCGCTGACAAAACGCAGACTGCTGCCCTCGCCCTCGCGGGCCACCCGCTGCACAGCGCCGACGCCCAAAATAGCCACCTGCGGCGCTGCGATGATGGGTACAAAGGCGTCCACACCCCAGCGGCCGAGCGAGCTGATGGTGAAACTTCCGCCCAGCATATGCTGCCCGGCCAGGGTGCCAGCGCGCGCTTGCTCGGCCAGCGTGGCCAGTTGCGCCTGCAATTGGCTCACCGACTGGTTTTGTGCGGCCTGCATGACCACGGTCAGCAGGCCAGAGTCGGTTGCGACCGCCACCGCCAGATTCACATCGCCGGCCTGCTCGAAACCCTGCTCGATCAGACAGCCGTTGAAGCTGGGGTGCTGCATCAGCGCCAGCGCGCTGGCGCGTGCGATAGCAGCCGTCAGGTTCAGCCCGCGGGCCTGCAGCGCCGACACATCCGCGTGACCATGCAGGGGTACATGAGGAATGGTCTGCCAGGAGCGAGCGGTGGCCTCGGCAATGGCACGGCGCATGGCCGACAGCGGCTTGATGCGGCTCTTGCTGCGTACCGGCGCTGCAGGTGCTGCGGCTGCAGTCTTGGCCTGGGCGTGGGCGCGCACATCGTCGCGGGTGATCATGCCGTCCTCACCTGCGGGGATGATGTCTTGCGGATCGACGCCGAGCTCTTCGGCCAGGGCGCGGGCTGCCGGCGAAATTTTGACGCGGCCACTGCGTGCGGCCGGCGCAGGCAAAGCCTGCGATGCAGCTGGCGCAGATGCCGGCGCACTGGCTTGGGCGGCAGGCGCTGCGCTGCTGGCCTGGGCGCCAGGCGCACCCACCTCGGCAATGACGCCGCCCACCAGGACCACAGAGCCAGCTGGCGCATGGATGGCCAGCAGCACGCCGTCGGCCGGGCAGTCCACGTCAAAGCTGGCCTTGTCGGATTCAACGACCGCAATGACCTCGCCCTTGGACACGGGCTGGCCGACCTGCTTGAGCCACTCGGAGACTTTGCCCTCCTCCATGGTGTGGCCCAGATTGGGCATGCCGATTTTCCAGCTCACGATAGGGCTTCCTTGGATGTGCGTTCAGTCACGAGTTGGCCGCTCCACCGTCGATGTTGATGGTCTGGCCAGTGATGTAAGTCGCACCCTCGCTGCATAAAAAGCTCACCACGCTGGCCGTTTCATGGGCCTGACCAAAGCGGCCCAGGGGAATGATGGATCGGATGGCCTCGCCCCGCTCCTGAAAGACCGTCTCGGTCATGGGGGTGGCTATCGCGTTGGGGGCGACCGCATTGACCAGGGTGTGCGGCGCAAACTGGCGCGACAGGGCCCGGGTCAGGCCCACAACGCCGGCCTTGGCCACCGAATACGCTACCCGGCCCGGTGAGCCGCGCCGAAAGGCGCCCGAGCTACAAAACACGATACGGCTGACCACAGAGGCGTCACGCCGGCTTTGAAAGGCCACCGCCAGGTCATAGCCGTTGTGCAAATTGGAGGACATGGCGCGGTCGTAGGCACTGTGATCCTCGGGATCGAGCGGGTCGGGCTCGAACAAGCCGGCCATGTGTATGAGCGCATAGATGGGCCGACCAGCTGCGTCCAGGCACTGCGCAGCCTGCTGAGCATTGGCGATCAGAGACACATGGACGCTGAGCCGATCGCCGCCCTCCAGGGCCTGCTGGGCAGCGGCCAACCGGGCCGCATCCACATCGACCAGCAGCACCCGGGCGCCAGCTTGCAGCAACTGCCGGGCACAGGCTTGGCCTATGCCGCCGGCACCGCCGGTGATGACGATCTGCCTGTCCTCCATACCGCCGAATGTGATGCCCATGATGCTGTCCCCTGTACCTGCTTGGCCTGTCACTCAGGCTCTGGCGCTCATCGATGATCGATTCATGTTAGCCAAGAGGCTGCAATAGCGCAGCCCCCGCAACGGCCCTTTCAGTCGCCCAGATGACTGAAACGCGAGCCGCGCTCAAAGCGCAGTCAGCACATGCACCGTGCGCGATGCGATGAACTCGGCGGTGTTTTGCCGGTAGGTGATCACATGCGGCGCGTCGGCGTGGGCTTGAAAGCTGGGCATATCAGCCCAGCGCTCAAAAACAATGAAGCTGTCAGGCCCGATCGGGGTTTGCAGGCCGGGCGCGCCGCTGGCATCGACCGTGGCCATGTATTCCACGCAGCCGGGCTCAGCCCGCACCTTGGGCACGTTAGCGTGGAGGAAGTCCAGAATTTTGGACCGCATACCGGGCTTGGCCTGGATGATGGCGATGACCTGAATCATGAATGGTCTCCCTATGAAGCTGTTGACGGTCTTTGGCCGGCCTGCGCGCTCAGCACTTCATGGTTGTGCTCGCCCAGGGTCGGTGGTGGCCGCGTGATGTCAAAGTTGGCGCCGTCAAACAAGATGGGCTGCTTGACAAAGGTCTGTTGGGCAGGCCCCACCCCATGCACCGCCAGGCCGCGATGCACGATCTGCGGCTCCTTGAGAACCTGCGCATCGTCGAGCACAGGCCCGAAGGCAATGCCGCGCGCTTCCAGCTCTTGCTGCAACTTGTCGCAAGGCCATTGGGCCAGGGCCTGGCGCACCTGCGGATCAATCTCCAGCACCCGGGCTTCGCGTTGTTTTTCGGTCAAGTCGCGGTACTGGGGCAGACCGATCAGATCGCACAGCGACTGCCACATCGGGTCCTCACCGGCGATGCTCAGGGTGAGCTGGCGAGCGTCAGCGGTATGGAAGATGCCGTAACCCGGGTCCAGCGGTGGCAGGTCGCGGATAGGCTGCTGGTTGGCCCGCGGCGCCAGGAACAGCGTCATCCAGCTGACCAGGCTGTCGAGCATGGATACATCGACCGTGCTGCCACTGCGGCCGCGCTCGCGCGCGAACAGGGCCGAGACCACGCCGAGGGCGGCAAACATGCCCGATGCAATATCGGCCAGCGGCAGCACCGGCACCGAGGCGCGGCTTTCCTGCCCCACCGGCACCTTGAGCATGCCCGCTACGCCCTGAATGCTCAGGTCGTGGCCGACCACGGCAGCCAAAGGACCATCCTGACCGAAGGATGAGATGGACACATAGACCAGATCGGGCTTGCGCTGGCGCAAGGTATCGGCATCGAGCCCCAGGCGCTTCATCACGCCAGGGCGAAAGCCTTCCATCACCACATCGGCGGTATCGACCAGCTCCAGGAAACATTGGCGGTCGGCCGCGTCCTTGAGGTTGAGCGCCACCGAACGCTTGTTGCGGTTCATCGAGTCGAACAGACCGACAAAGCGGCGCGAGGGATCGCCGCTGCCCGGGCGTTCAACCAGGATCACATCGGCGCCCAGGTCGGCCAGCAGCAAGGTGGCATAGGGGCCAGGCAGTTGCTCGGCCAGGCTGAGCACGCGCACGCCGGCCAGCGGAGGGCTGGACATCAGAGAACTCCCATCAGAATAAATTCAACCTTGAGCCGGCCGCAGGCCGCCGAAGGTCGCCCAAGAGGTGGCCACCAGCCAGCCATGATCGACCGGCAGGTTGACGCCGGTGATCGCGCTGGCCTCATCCGACAGCAAGAAGGCCGCAGCCTGCGCCACCTCGCGGGTGCTGGATATCTTGCCGCTGGCCGCGTTCTGGGCCATGGTGGGGCGGTCGCGCTGGCC
>Ga0164293_10000208_pt1 | contig 43028 bp, 49 predicted proteins | sample GEODES118metaG_FD_111487 | JGI IMG/M metagenome (GOLD analysis project Ga0164293, IMG submission 111487) | Eutrophic lake water microbial communities from Lake Mendota, Wisconsin, USA - GEODES118 metaG | ecosystem: Environmental > Aquatic > Freshwater > Lake | place: USA: Lake Mendota...
AATGGAGAATGGGCATGTATATGCCTGTGGTGGTAATAGCTTTGGTCAATTAGGAGATGGAACAACAACAGCAAAAAATATTGCTATTTTAGCATTCTCTGGGCAAACCTCTACGTGCGTTAGCATTGCTGCTGGAAGATCCACATCATACGCTATTACTGAGGATGGTAAACTATATGCTTGGGGAGCTAACACTTATGGTCAGTTAGGAACGGGAGATTCTATAGATAGAACAACGCCAACTAGAGTTGGAACAGCTAGTAATTGGATCAAAGTTGTTATAGCTAATGGATCAACCGCTTATCACATGTTGGCACTAAATAGTGCTGGAGAAATTTATGGATGCGGTTTAAATACTAGCGGTCAACTCGGACAGGGCGATACGGCAACAAGAAATGCATTAACGAGAATAGGAACCGATTCAAATTGGACAGATATAGCAGTTAACGAAGTAGCATCTTATGCCGTTAAATCTGATGGTACTCTATGGGCTTGCGGAGGCAATACAAATGGATCACAGGGTAATGGATTATCAACTGGAAATGTATTGACTATAACCAGAATTTCTTCTTTGGTCAATATAACAAAAGTATTTACTTGTAATTCTGGACTTGCTGCCGCACTTAATTCTAGTAATCAGCTATTTATTTGGGGTGGAACCAATAGCAATGCTGTATTAAGAACTACCGGAACTATTATTAGTGGCCCAAGTTTAATTTCTGGGTCTTGGAAATTCTTTACAGCCAACACAACATTTTCTATTGCTATAGCTACAAATGGCGACGTTTATGCCGCTGGAACTGGCGGCGCAGTAGTTGGCAGAGGGCCAAGCGGTTCTATTGTTTTTAATAGTCCTTTAGACGATATTAAAAATGCTCAATCGGCTTCTATATCCACAACGCACTCATTTATATTAGTACAACCAACACAAAAGCTTGTATACAGTGTTGGCAAAGATGCCGGAACAACTAGCAGCACAACCATATCCACTCCATTATATTATGGGTATCCAAGAGCCTATTTGCCAAATAACAATATTAAGCAATTCATTGTTAATAAAAGGAATGATGCTGGCGTTAATATAACATCAGATTTCAAGATTATTTTAACGGACGATAATAAACTATATGGGTGGGGCGGAAGTGTTTATGGAGTTTTTGGTGACTATGGATATGATACCCTATTTAACCCATATAGCTCTATTCATAAAGCTCCATTTTCTTCTATATACTATAATTTTAATAATGAAGAATGGAAAAAAATTGCAGCGGGTGTTTCTCATGCTGCATACTTATCCATAGATGGAACGCTAGTACTGGCCGGTACTCAATACTATTCATCTTTGGCATATAGTACTGGTGTAGATGGTACAATACAAAATAATATATCAATAACAACAATCTTCAATGATGTTGATTGCGGCGATTTTTTTACTATTGCAATAGGTGCAAACAATAGACTATATGGATGTGGTATCAACAACTATGGTCAAGTTGGAATAGGAAGTGCCGGATCACAAGTTCAATCGATGACCCAATTATCGTCATCGGTACTATTTTCTAAAGTATCTTGCGGATTAAGTTTTACTTTTGGATTGTCAGTAAATAATCAACTATATACTTGGGGTAGAAATCTTTATGGTCAGCTTGGTTTAGGAAACAATAACGATCTATATTCTCCAACATTCGTTGTTACAAACAATGATAATATAGTAGATATCGCCTGTGGCTATAATCATGGAATTGTATTAAAATCTAATGGCACAATATGGGGCTGTGGATTAAATAATGTTGGTCAATTAGGAACCGGCGTAGCCACAACATCATATACAACACTAACACAAATAGGCACCGCTTCAAACTGGGTTCAGATATTTGCTTTTGCAGATAATACAGTAGCCATCAATTCTTTAGGTGAAATTTATATTTGCGGATCCAACGCAAGCGGTCAAATTGCTACCGGATTAAATTCACCGTCCATATACAGAAATTTAACCAAAATATCGCAGCTATCTGTATCAAATCCAACAGTAAATCCCTCTACTTTCGCTGGAACAGCAGACGGCTGGTTCGGAACAGCATATGCTGATTCAAACATTCCTCTAACTACGACAACAACTACCACCACGGCGCAGCCATGTTTTATAAATAACTTAAATACAAGTATAAGTACAAGCGGACCAACTGGTACTATATTCGTTCAAGGTGTAGGGGGTGCATCCTCAAAAACTAAAAAAACATCATTGCAAGCTATAGATGCTGGAGTTACTGTCGGTGGGTATACCAATAACACTGGCACATTAATAGTTTTTGATGGTGATCAATCTGGCTCTACATTTACTGTCAATGACCTAATAACATTCCCATTCTCGGTAACAGCATTTAGTCTGTCTGGCAGAGTCTCAGCAATTGCTACTTATAGAGTTAGTGCGATAGTTGATATTAGCCCTATATCCCCAAATTATCCAAACACTCAAGCATTGGCCGTTGTATGTTCTGATGTTGCGACCACAACCACAACTACAACCACATCCACAACCGCCGGTCCCGGCGGATCTACAACTACTACCACAACAACAGCCGCACCAAATTATCCGCCCTATGCATATGTATCAAATGCTGACTCAAATACTATAAGTATTGTAGAAGTATCAACCGGCAATTTATTTGCCAATATTAATTTGCCGGGAAGCCCGACAAGATCATTTGTGGATGGAACTGGCAACACTGCATATGTTATCTTACAAAATAGTGGATCATTAAATAGTTCACTGTGCATAATTAATACCAGTAATGGATCAATAAGATCTACATTAAATTTACCGTCTGGCTTTAAAGCTACATGGATATCTGTAGATACAACAAACAAAAAAGCATACATATCATCAGATTCTACTACGTCCATATTAGTATTGAATACTATAACCGGAACTATTTCTGAAGTACTTACTTATCCAACCCCGATAAGATCTACTTTGATTGATATTCCTAATGGACTTATGTATTGCTGTGAAACTACAAGCGATACAGTTGGAGTATTTAATCTATCTTCTAAAACTAGAACAGCAACAATATCTGTTGGTGGATTCCCGTATGGTTTAGCATTAAATTCATCTACTAATAGGTTATATGTATCAAACTTCAACGCTAACAACATTAGTGTCATCAACACACTAAATAATACGGTTACTTCTACCATATCTGGTGGATCTAAGCCAATACAACTTGCAATCAATCCATCCACACAAAGGCTATATGCAGTCAATTTATCAGCTAGTGGCACAGTTACGGTTATCAATACTAGCAACGAAAGTATTGTGTCTACTATAAATATTGGATCTTATCCACAATCTATAGCTTTAGATACAACATATAATAGAGCAATTGTTACCAGCGGAGAAGATAATCAAGTTCAAATTCTGAATCTTTCTAATAATACAGTATATGGCGTTCTCAATGTTGGAAATAATCCACTATATGTTTCTATCGGTAATGTTTTAGTATCGAATACAACTACCACAACAACAACAACGGGCTTACCGGGAACAACAACAACTACGACCATAAATCCAGCGTTGGCTTGTATCCCAAGTAAACAATTTTTACGCATTCAACTCAGAAGAGGAACAAATGAAGAATTTGTTGATTCTAATTTGATCCTAGCTTCTGGCGAACCAGCGTATGCTCTAGACACAAATATTTTTAAGATCGGTGATGGCATTAGAAATTGGACGCAATTGGATCCCATCGGCGTTGATATGTCTAATCCAACCGATATATACGTTGAGCTTCAAGACATTCTAGTTGGTGGAGATAGAATATCATTTAACTATGATAACAATAATCAAAAAATTTCTATCAATTCTGCCTTAGAGCCACAAGTGTTTCAGCGTGGAGATTTTAGCCTATCTGCTAATCAAAACAATCTTAACTTAGGTATAAGTGCCGTTGTCAAAGTAATACCCAGTACAAACATAAACATTACTGGAATACTAGCTGGACAAAATAATGAAATGAAATTAATATACAATGGCGGCAATAATAATGTAACAATGATGCACAATTCATCGTCTAGTTCAGTTGGAAATAGAATCTTCAATTATACAAAACAAAATTTTATACTATCTCCAGATCATGGTGTAACTATAATATACGATAGTTCTATTCAATCTTGGAGACTATTCTAAGGGGGAAATATGTCTGTTAAAATTAAACTACGCCGTGGTACATTATCAGAGTGGGTTGCTGCTAATCCTGTTTTAAGAACTGGTGAGCCGGGATTTGAAACCGACTCTGGAAAACTCAAAATAGGTGATGGAACATCTACTTGGTCGCAGTTACCATATTTAACAGGAGAAGGTGGCGGCGAAGTTGTATTAGAAGACATCGATGATAGAGTGGCAGACCTACTCGTTGCTGGAGATAGAATCTCTCTAGATTACAATGATAACGATAACTCATTGACTATTAATGCTGACGCTACATATGACGCTGCCGTAGAATGGACAGCTAATCATACATTGGAAGACGGTACACGATACTTAGCTAATGATTTAGTTCATGTTAGTGGTAGATTATACAAAGCCAATTTTGATAATGAAAGCCTTCCAGTAACTAACACCCAGTATTGGACAGACGTTGGAGCAGGATACAGACTAAATATAGACGGTAGAGATATTCCAAATATTCCAAATATCTTTGATCAATCTTTAAACACAACCGATACAGCAACGTTTGTTGGTGTTAATTTATCTAATGGAACAGCATTGGCACAAGGTACTTTTGATAATGGAACCGGTGGCAATAGTGGAATTAGTTTAAATTGTTATGTTGGTTATGAATTAAACTGGCAGGGCGGTCACTTAAAAAGCACACCAAATGGGGGTTTAACATCCGCCAATATTTGGTGCGATTCCCCAATAGAATTTCAAGGCGCAGGCGTTGATAACATGGAAATTAATGCAACTGGCATTACTTTTCCAGATGGTACAATTCAAGTGTCTGCTGTAAGTACTATATTATCTGGCACCAATATAGATGTTATAAACAATTCCGGTGACTATACCATTAATCACAATGGTGATGCATCGGTATTAAAAACAACAGTATTCAATAAAACTGGATCTCAAATACCAAAACTAAGAGCAGTTTATATCAACGGCGGTCAAGGTGATAAACCGACCGTTACATTGGCTAGTGCTGGATCAGAAATGACCAGTAGTAAAACATATGGTATTACAGCCGAAAATATAGATCATATGGGTTCTGGCTTGGTGGTTGTGTTTGGAGCATTAACAGGAATTAATACTGATCAATTTAATCCAACCGCTCCAGCCGGAAATGTTAATGGAACAACAGTCTGGCTTAATCCAACGGTATCTGGAGGCTTAACAACAACAAAGCCATCAGCACCAAATCATGCTGTAGCACTCGGTACTATAGTGCGTACACATCAAAATGAAGGTATAATAGAAGTAAGGGTACAGAATGGTTTCGAACTAGAAGAACTTCATAATGTTGCTGTCAGTGGAGTAACAAACGGTCAATTTCTAAATTACAATTCTGCTAGTGGCTTATGGATGCCCACAAGCAGCGGAACATTCACTACCGTTGCGGCAACTAGTGGAACGTTTGCAACAGTCACAAATACAGCACGAAATATATCCACAATCAATCAGAATACTGTATCTTCATCTCAAAATGACTATAATCTAGGTACAGGACCAATGAGTAGGCTTTCGGTTTCAAATGCTGGACTTACCATAACTGGTTTTAGTGGTGCCGTTAGCGATGGAGATACTAGATTGATATTTAATGCTGGCCCATACGCTATCAACATTTCTCACGATTCCAGTTCTAGTTCTGCTGCGAATAGAATTCTTATATATTCTAGCGGAACTTTTGTGCTATATCCAAACAATGGTACAACAGTCATTTATGATAATTCAAGTCAAAGGTGGAGATTATTCTAATGTGGATTATACGCAGCAACAGGGTTGATACTTGGGACGTTACGGTTAGAACAACCGCCTCAAGTCAAACTTTTAGTATTAATCTCGCTTCTGGCTCTGGCACCAATATATCGGTAAATTGGGGAGATGGTACATCACAAACATTTAATAGCCTTGGCGTCAAAACCAAAACATATGCCAACGCTGGTGACTACACTGTTAAAATAAGTGGCAGCTTTACAAGCGGTGGTAACATAAGGCTTGGTCAAAATGCTACAGAAGCGGCCAGAGTTATAGCAGTAGGCATTGTACCATATATAGCTGGAGTCAACAGTTTTGCTAATTCCATTCGTGATTGTTCTAATTTAACTACAATTCCTAGCGCATTATTTTCTAACAATCCAGCCGTAACATCATTTTTTGGTACTTTTGCAAATTGCACAAGTTTGAGCAGCGTTCCAGTTGGATTATTTGATAACAATCAATTAGCCACTAATTTTCAACAAGTTTTTTATGGTTGTTCAGCCATTAATACTTTACCGGGTGGGCTATTTATAAATACTGCCTCAACAACGTTTCAGCAAGCATTTCAATTATGCTCATCTATCACAACATTACCAGATTCTTTATTTTCTGCTGGTGCTACTAATTTTTCTAGCGTTTTTCAATCCTGCACATCTTTAAACAATATACCAGCTTCTATATTTGGTACAAATACATTTGCTACAAATTTTTCTAGTATATTTTATGGATGCACCTCTTTAGCGAGCATACCAACCAACTTATTCATTAATAATCAACTGATATCAACATTCCAGAGTGCTTTTTTTGGATGCTCTGCCCTATCTTCGGTTCCATCAGATATATTTAGATATACTACCGCAGTTACGACTTTTCAAACTCTATTCACCGGTTGTACATCTCTAACATCAATTCCGGTAGACTTATTCAGATATAATACACTGGTTACTAATTTTGTTAATACATTTCTAAATGATACAATAAATACAATAGACTATAGTAGATTATTAAACGAACTCAATGCATATAATGGACAGAATAATGTAACATTTCATGGCGGAAGTAGTAAATACGATAGTTCTGCAACGTCTGCCAGAAGCAGTTTGGTTAGCAGAGGCTGGATTATAACTGATGGAGGACTACAAACATGATATCTATAGAATATCCACAGAATACCATTTATTGGATTTTAACAAATGGTTCCATATTTGTAAAGGGCGAAACTCTCCCAGAACAAATTACTTCCGCAAACGATGATTGGTCCATACATTTACAAACTAATGATATCAGCGAATGGCAAAGTGAATGCGTATCATTAGGTATATGGGAAGATGAAACAACCACACCAGAAGGAGTATAATTATGCCTCTTACAACAACAGATGTAGTAACAAACGTAATCAGTGGAAATGAAACACCTAAAAATGCCACAACGGTTGTTTATTGTCAAAGAACGGGAGAATATGGTCTAGCCAATGCTACTTACGAGCAGAGCATGACCTATGGTACACTAGAAGATAAATATACAGAACGATTTTATAACAATATTGATAGTTTAAGAACAGTTGACGGTGGAACCCCATGAGCAAATATAGATACTATTTAGCTGGTTGCATAGTCAGTTTATTTGTTCTAGGATGTAATACTGAATGTTTTCTAAATCCAGAAGACATCACCAATATGTATTCATCATACGTAGAACAATGGACCAGAGAAGTTAAAACCAGTTTCGATGATGCTGAAAAAGAAGTATTTAACAAAATTCCTAAACCCGACGTTATAATTAAGCCGGATCCAGATCCAGCCAAATGTATTTGCAAAGGAACAGGAATTATTGTACAGGGCGATGGTCATAAAACACAGTGCGAGTATCACGGGAAAAAAGAAGTCCAACAAAAAAGTGTCAATATAATTAGAAGATGAAAGGAATGATATGTTAGAGATGTATTTAAAATACGGAGCGATTGTTGCTGGAGTACTATTGGTATTGTGGAATTTTGTAGACTCAAAATACATCATTTCCAAATTATTTAAGCAAAAGACTACACCAACACCAAGTACCAAAACTGGAAACAAAGAAACGGACTTCTTAGAGATAGTTTCATTATGGTATCAACTAAAATCAAAATGTGACGAGTGCAAACTTTCTGTAGCATCCAATAAACTAGACGAGGTATTCCCTCTCCTCAATGGAGTACTTGAAGATGAAAATTAAACCAACACTATTACTAGGAGTTGCGTTAATACTTGTTGGCCTTTTTATTGGTAATGCCAAAAAAGTAGACAATAAGCTTAAACTTTTAGAAATAGATCAACCAAGTGCAGAGATTATATCCCTTGTCGAACCGATTGGTAGCCTAGTGACCAATCCAGACGATAAAGCCAAGATGGCATTGTTTAATTTCGAATTCTCTAAAAGAATATCGTCATATGACGCAGACATACAACAAGTAAACGATGTATATGTTTTAGCGGCACAAAAGTTTTTCCAAGACTCTATGGATGATAAGTATAATAATCTTGATGTGAAAATAGTAGATCTTATTAGATCAGTCACATCCGAAGAAAATCATACATTAACAGATGCGGAAAAGTTAGCATTATCGCAAAGATTTAGTGGACTATCATGGACCCTTATTAATAAGTGAATAACATGCCCTTACATCATCAAATTAAAAATATCATAGACTCCATCTTTTCAGAAGGTGGTTATAACATTCAAAAATTCAATGTTAAATTTCCATACCCTCTTGATATAAGCATCATAAAGGACAAAGATGGTAGCATTGATTTAACATTTACTAAAGCGCTACCACACGTTAGCTGGAAGAAGTTCATTACTTTATCGGCTAGAGTAGACGGGATTACCTTAAAAGAAAACGGCGGAATTCTAAAACTGAAATTTTTTCCAGATATCCCATTTGGATATGATGATGAGCCTACAAGCCTTGAAGCCCCAAGTTATGATTTTTCTTCTGTGGCTTCCGATATCAATAGCGAGTATTCTGATCCAGAACGAAGATTTTTAGCAAACAAGTGTTTGCATTACGCAAGCGAGTGGGCTACAATAGCTAGTCAAGGATGCGACTTCGCTTGTGCGTCGAGCAGCGACAAGAAGCGTTTAAAAAGAGATTGTAAAAATTTCGTAATGGAGAATATCAAAAAAGATACCGAATTGCAGGCCGGTAGTGTTGTATTGACATTCTTATTCTTTTACGTTGTATTGCCAGTTGTTTTAAAGTTTATTCTTGAGAGAGTATTCAAGAAGCTCTTTTCTTGATTATTTTCGCGGTTTCTAAAAAATCACAGAAGGATTGTATATGCAGGTTTTAAAGAGAAATGGTTCATTTGAAAAGTACAATGTCGAAAAGATTCATAAGGTAGTTGAGTGGGCGATAGGTGGAATAAATAACGTCTCTTGGTCAGACATAGAAATGAACGCCCATCTATCTTTACATGATGGGATAAGCACCAGAGATATCCACCAGATTCTAATCAAGTCAGCAAACGATCTGACTTCTCCAAGTAAACCAAACTACCAGTACGTAGCCTCTCGCCTGCTTAATATGTCTTTGCGAAAAGATCTATGGGAGAGATACGATAATCCTCCATCATTATCCGACCACATAACCAAAAATGTTAAACTTGGTATATATGATCAAAATCTATTAGATCAATGGACTAGTGATCAATTAAATGAATTGAATAATGTAGTAGATCATGATAGAGACTATCTATTTACTTATGCTGGACTACAACAACTAATAGACAAGTATTTGGTCAAGAATCGTGCAACCGGTGAAATTTATGAAACTCCTCAGTTTGCATATATGGCAATCGCCATGTCTTTGTTTCATAGCGTTGAAGAAGTAAAGGAAGCATACGAATGTTTTTCTACATTCAAAATCAATCTTCCGACTCCAATTATGGCTGGAGTAAGAACTAAAATTAAACAGTTTGCAAGTTGTGTTCTTGTGGACGTTGATGATGATCTAAATTCTATTTTTTCTAGCGTACACGCCGTTGGAAAATATACGGCACGACGGGCTGGTATCGGTCTAAACATTGGACGAATTAGGCCAATTAATTCTAGTATTCGTGGTGGAGAAGTAATTCATACTGGTCTTATCCCATACTTAAAGATATTTGAATCTACCGTCAAGGCCACAAGTCAGAATGGTATTCGCGGCGGGTCTGCCACAGTACACGTTCCCTTTTGGCATTATGAAATTGAGGACATTGTTGTTCTCAAGAATAACGCTGGCACGGATGATAACAGAGTAAGAAAACTGGACTATTCTGTACAATTCAGCAAGATTTTTTATGAAAGACTAATAAAGAACGAAGATATCACACTATTTAGTCCAGCAGAAGTTCCAGATCTATATGAAAATTTTGGTAATAATACTGCATTCAATGAACTATATGAAAGATATGAAAAATCTAGAAATATCAAGTTTAAGAAAAAGATCAACGCTAGGAAACTGGCAGAGATATTTACCAAAGAAAGATTGGAAACTGGTAGAATTTACGTTATGAACATAGATAATGCTAATGAACACGGATCTTGGGATGTTCCGGTTTATATGTCCAATCTATGTCAAGAAATTATCCATCCAACCAATCCTATAAAGTCTATCGATGACGCAGAGGGCGAAATAGGTATTTGTATTCTTTCCGCTCTAAATCTATTGGAGTTAGATACAGATGAGGATATCGAAAAGGCTTGCTCTATAGCCGTGCGTAGCCTAGAGTCAATCATAGACTATCAAGATTATCCAGTTGTTGCTGGAGAAAATTTTACTAAGAATAGAAGATCTCTTGGCATCGGAGTTACAAACTTTGCTGGATTTTTGGCAAAGAATAAACTAAAGTACGATGATCCAGAAACTCTAAAATTAGTTCACACCACTATGGAAAAGATCCAGTGGCATTTATTAAATGAATCCTGTAAGTTAGCGGAGCAATATGGACCCTGCAAGAAATTCAATGACACAAAATATGCCCAAGGTCTTTTGCCGATTGATTGGTACAAAAAAACAGTTGACGAACTAGTTAAGCCAGAGTATACTATGGATTGGGAGGCTCTACGCTCTAGGATTCAATCTTATGGGCTAAGACACTCCACTCTCACAGCTATTATGCCCTGTGAGTCCTCAAGCGTCATTCAAAACAGCACAAACGGCATAGAGCCTGTAAGAAATTTGATGTCCTATAAAAAAGCTAAAAATGGGGTTTTAAAACAACTGGTGCCAAATTATGCATCACGTAAAAACTATTATACTTTAGCTTGGGATATGGAGGACAACAAAGCTATCCTAAACATTTGTGCCACCCTGCAAAAGTTCGTGGATATGAGTATTAGTGTTAATCTGTACTACAATTATTCCCATTATCCTGACGGCAATATACCCTTGAGTATTTTAATTAAGGATCAAATTTACGGGTATAAATATGGTGTAAAGAATTTTTATTACTGCAATACTCCTGACGGTGACGGTCAAACTGAAAAATCCTCTGGTTGTGAATCTGGTTCGTGTGCAATATAGGAGTAAATATGAAAACAATATTAAATAAGCATAACGTTGATTACCTTTCGCAGCCACTATTTCTGGGCGAAGACTTGTCTCTACAAAGATATGACAAGTTCAAATATCCTGTATTTTTTGATCTATACAAAAAGCAGCTAGAATTTTTCTGGAGGCCAGAGGAAATAGAACTCAAAAAAGACAGAAACGATTTCAAAAATGATGACATTATGTCAGAAAATGAACGTTTCATCTTTACATCAAATCTAAAATATCAGACTATGATGGATAGTGTTATCTGCCGTGGCGTCCCTACGCTTACTCAGTATGTTTCTAATCCAGAATTAGAAGCATGTATGAACGTGTGGCAATTCTTTGAACAGATTCATAGTTATAGCTACACCTATATTATTAAAAATGTCTACAGTAACCCAAGCGATATATTGGATAGCTGTTTAACAGATAAAGAAATTCTTAAAAGAGCCAACGTGGCGATCAAAGAGTACAACGCTCTTAGAGATATAGGATATTCCGGCAAGCTTAAAGATATCAAAAAGCAGATTTACCTAACTCTAATCAGCGTTAATATTTTGGAAGCTGTTCGTTTTTATGTTTCTTTTATTTGTGCATTTGCGTTTGCTGAAAACAAAAAAATGATCGGAAATGCAGATATTATCAAATTGATCAAGAGGGACGAAGCTCTACATTTGTATAACACTCAAGAGATAATTAAAATCTTACATTCCAATGAAGACGAGGGCTTCGTCAAAATAGCAGAAGAGTGCGAAGAGGATGCCATTGCAATGTTTGAATCGGCAGCGTCAGAAGAAAAGGCTTGGTCAGAGTATCTCTTTAAAGATGGCTCTATCATTGGTCTAAATGAAAAAGTGATGGCAGAATATATTGATTGGTTATGCATGACAAGAAGAAAAAATATAGGATTGCCATATGACAAGGGGTGCAAAAATCCCATTTCTGGATGGACAGACCCTTGGATGAATAGTGAATCGGTACAAGTAGCACCACAAGAACATGAGATCACATCGTATAAAATTGGTGCTAGTAAAAATGATCTAGAGGAAGTTGACCTAGGAGGATTAGACATATGACCATTTATGAAAATCTTGATGGAAGTTCAGAAGTAAACACCGTACAAGTAAAATTAGTTCACGGCAATGCTCAGAAACCGACTAGAGCTAATGAAAATGATGCTGGATGGGATTTATATTCGACCATTCATACCGTCATACCGCCAAAACAACGAAAGACTGTCAACACAGGAATATCACTACAAATGCCAGAGCATTTTGCTGGACTGATTTGGCCTAGATCCGGCCTATCAGTTAAAAGCGGCATAGATGTTCTAGCTGGAGTAGTGGATAGTGGTTATAGAGGAGAAATAATGGTATGTCTTTACAACACTTCTGATGAAAATGTTGCGATACATATCGGGGATAGAATCGCTCAGATTATATTCCAAGAGGTTCCTCGCGTAAATATGGAGGTCCATGAAACGTTAGGTTCCTCGCAACGAGGAGACAACGGCTTTGGCAGCACAGGAAAATAACAATTCGAATAACCCATATTCAAAGAAGAATAAGAAGAACAAGGCCACAAAAGATAATGTACTAGTAGCAAAAACTGAAAATCAAAAAGATTATATCAGATCTATAATAGATAATCACATTACTTTTTGTACCGGACCATCTGGAACTGGCAAATCGTTTATTGCTGCTGGAATAGCGGCTGAACACTTGCAAAAAGACAAGATTGAGAGTATCATAGTAACGAGGCCACTAGTTTGTACCGGAAAAGACATAGGATCTTTACCGGGAGAATTAAATGAAAAGATCAAACCCTACCTACAGCCAATGGAAGAGAATCTAAAATACTTCCTTGGTAGAGATAAGTTTGGTTTATATTTTAACACCAGAAGAATTCGTTTTGAACCACTAGAAACCATGAGAGGATCAACGTTCCATAATGCATATATGATTTTAGATGAAGCTCAGAATTGTACACTAGAACAGATAAAAATGTTCATTACAAGAATGGGAGAAAATTCTAAAGTCATTATCAATGGCGATACCAAACAAACGGATCTATTTCGTGACAACGGATTACCGTATTGCCTAGATAGATTAAAGAATCTTAATGGCGTTGGAATTTGTAAGTTAGATTACTCGGATATTCAAAGAAATGGAATACTTGGTGCAGTTCTATATGCACTAGAATCTTGAGGACAATATGTTATATGACTATAAGTGTGATGCCTGCCTGCACGAAATGAAAGATGTTTATCAGTCTATCAAGGATGAGGCACTCACTGAATGTCCTAAATGTGGAAAACCAGCCCTCTGTAGAGTAATATATGGAGGGCTAGGTTCTTTTATGAAGGACGCCAAAACCATAGGGCAGCTAGCGGACAAAAATTGGTCCAAATTAGGTAGCTATGAAAAATCTGAAATAGAATCCAAACGTAAGAGCGAAGTATCTCAGCAAGATCAAAATTTTAGTAAGTTTGGTAATGCTACCAAAAAAGAAATCAATAAGATGACACAGACCCAAAAGGAAAGATACATTATAACAGGTGAAAAATGAAGTTTATAGATAAGCCTACCGACACAATATCTAAAAATAGCTCAGAAGCTATTTATAATCAAAGTGGAAATCTAGACTCAGAAACCACGAAGATATTTGCTAAATCATTGTTTATTGATCTCGGTGATAATAAGACCCAAAAGAAGTTCTTTATCAGAACATATAATAACACACCATTTGACCCAAACGGGCCAGAAGCAAGGCGAGAAATTTGGAATAGAACAGAATTAAAATCTGTATCTCAATCCACATTTGATCTATATGTAAAATATCTTAATACTAAGAATTCTTTGTATATGACCAGAACTCAGAGGAGTTATATCAATGGCTAGTAAACGAGGACCATTAAGTAGGGCCGAAGTGTTCTATATTCAAGAACACGTAAAGTCTGGGAAAAATATTGATGAAATCGCTTCAGATCTTGATAGGCCAGCAAAGTCTATAGAAAAATGCGTTACTCAAGCCCAAAAGGCTAATGCTCCAAAAAGACTTACCGCCGGTGATCAATTTGCAAGAAAAAGTGGATCTGTTGTAATGACAGAAAATGCAGCGACTATTGCCGACGCTCGCAGAAAAACCAGAGTACCAAGCGATGCCAAGAATTGTGTAACAAAGGTAAAGAATGATCAAGATAATAACAGCCTGTGACAATAAATTAAATCACATATCTGAGTTAAACAAGCCGATAGTAGAACAATATTGCAACACCAATGGTTATCAGCTAGTTAGCAAAACTATTGAAAATTTTGATAGGCCAGCTTCTTGGTTTAAAGTCGGAGCTATTTTATCTGAATTTGAAAAAAATGATTGCGATCATATTTTATGGTTAGATACAGACACCTTAATTCTCAAGCAATCCTTTAAATTAGAGTCTCTACTAAAACAGGATAAATATTTTTACCTATGTAAAGATGCGAATGGGATTAATTGTGGGGTATTCTTAATGTCTAATGTTCCGCTTATGAAGGACATGTTGTCCGCTGTAGATGCTTTGTATCCCAAATATCAGAATCACGGATGGTGGGAACAAGCTGCTATTATGGAACTAATACGTAGAAATCATTTAAATATTAATTCGCACATAGAGTATGTTCCTCAGAATATTCTCAATGCATATGATTCAAAACTGGTACATACCATCAACAACGGATATGTTAATCAAGATTCTTTTATATTGCATCTACCATCTATAAACAACACCACAAGATATAATGTGATTAAGCAATATATCTCAGAATACTATGGATATTAATCATATAGCTATAGATCAAAACCATATAGAATTGATATATGGTCTGATTATTAGCCACAAGCCAAAAACAATATTGGAGCTTGGTATCGGCAGTGGCTTTTTAACAAAAAGAATGATAGAAGCTTTTAAATACAATGAATATCAAGTAGATATCGATTGTGTAGATAATTTTTTTGATTGGCATGGAAAAATTCCAGAGCATATAGCCAAACTACAGGATATTAATCTAATTGTACAATCTGAGAAAGCCTTTCTTGATTCATCCAGCAAAGCATATGATTTTATTGTGTCCGATGCTGATCATTTTAATTGCCACAAATGGATAGAATTGACCCATTCAAAGTTAAATAATGATGGGATATTAGTATATCACGACATAACCAATCCCTCATTCCCAAATCTTATGTCGATAAAAATGTATTATGACACAGTACCACACCAGTTTTCATCAATGCTATTTTCTAAAAATAGCAAACAAGGTGAGCGATGCGATAGAGGACTTTTAGTTTTACAAAAGAGACAATCATGATTACTTCATACGAACAATGGTTACAAGAATATAGAAAAGATAAATACAAGATTTGGATAAGGGCTACATTGTCCAATAATCAAGAATACTATCTGCCAGATGTAAAAGATTGGAAAGATCTTAAAGAAATTTGTAAGACCAACAAATTGAAAGTAAAGAAGGTTGGCCTACAATACCGATCACACTCCATAGAGGTTGACACATCAGACACCGATGGTGTATACTTGATCAAGTCTGTAATTGGCATGATCGGAGAAACCACAAAGCAAACAGTAACCATAGGTAAGTTATATGGTGACACAATTTATAAAAGTATGTGGATTACTCCAGAATTGATAGAAGAACTAAAAACCAAAGATTCAGTTGCGGATTCATTTGAGGAAGTATTGATTTATGACTACCAAAAAGAACAGACCAGAACTATTTAATCAGCAGTATCAAAAAGAATGGTCAGAAACACATAAGTATAAGCACATCCACACTGGCGAATATTGCACATTTGAGGCTTATGTAGCAGAATTTATAGTATTGCGAAGATCTGAAAAATTGAACTTAGGCAAACCATCTTATAAGTTTTGGACCAAGGGCGATCCATTGCACTGGCTGTGGAAGAAACAATACGGTGCCGCCATACAATTGAAAAAGAAATATAGCGAAGAAGCTATCCTTAATGCCATAAAATCTAAAGATTTTGATAATCTATTAGTTATTGGTATTCAAAATGGCAGGGGATACAAAGTAAATCCATTAGCCGAAAAAGTCATTATCAAACATCAAGCTATATTGGATAAACAGCAAACCAAAATCGAAGTTAATCTTGAAGAAAATGTTGAAAGTAGACCAGTTGAAACTAGGGCTACGCAGAGCTATAATACAAAAAGGACTACCATGAACAAGTTGAGGAATCTATGAGCAAAACCAAAAAGCCCACAAAGTTTTCGGAAGATAGCGTAAGCAGTTCCATCATTTCCAAATATGGGGATGTTGTTAGGAGCGGAACTGAGGTTCTAGAAAATATCAATAGCCTAAATGTAATTGGGGTATCTCCAGCGTTGGATATCGCACTTGGCGGTGGAATTAGAGAAGGTTCTGTTGTTGTTATGACAGGAGATCCAAAGAGCGGAAAGACCACTACAGCACTACATTTTGCCTCCAAGTGTCAACAAAAGGGGAAGCGTGTTATTTATGTCAATACGGAGGGTAGGTTATCAAGACAAAACTTTGATGGCATCAAGAACCTAAATGCAGACAACATTCTTATTATAGAGTCAACAGATGAAAGAGTATTATCAGCAGAAGACTTCCTAAACATTATAGAGTATTATATCAATAATGATCCCGGCTGTCTGATTATAGCGGATTCTTTATCCAATATGGTTCCAGCCGTAGAGCTTGAGGGAGAAGTACGAACAGGAGTTAGAAATGCTCTACCAAGACTTTTATCTATGTTTTTCAAGAGAATTAGCGGAACCCTCATGAAGAACAAGGTGATGTTGATTTGTATCACACATAATATTGCAAATACTGGAGGATCTCCATACGCTCCTCAAAAGATGGCAGATTGTGGAAATATGTTGCAGTATCAAGCTGGTACAAATATGGTTATCACCCATCGTGGAAAGTGGCAGGTGCCAAAAGATACTGGTCCACACGTTGGACAAATCGCCAACTGGTCTATAAAAACTTCTAATGCTGGCGGTCGCCCGAATAGCACAGCAGAAGGGTGGATACGATATGGAATCGGAGTAGATGAAGTACAAGAAATCATCCAGATAGCTTGTGAATTTCGTCTAATTAAATCTGCCGGTGCTTGGTATACTATACAGTGTGCGGTAGATGAACCTTCCCATCCAATAGTCGCTAAAGTTATAGCCGACAATAACGTTGGATCTTCAACAGAAGAACTTGAGAAGTTCTTTAAGTTTCAAGGCGTAAATAACGTGGCGGAATATCTTAACTCCACACCATCTATAGCTGAATTTATATACCAAAAAATCAAGGAGCTACATTGAAAGTCGTTGGTATCAATGGAAAAGAATATACTTGGAATTTAACAGGCTACGATGTATTCAATGATGACAAACGCAAAAGATCAAAGTTTCATATAAGAGCCAGAGTATTACTGAAAGAATTATTCAATAGCTATAGAATACTTGAAGAAGTAAAACTGCCGGGAAGCACAGAACTTCATAGAAAATCTGTACTGTACCTTGACTTTTACATACCTTCGATTAAACTAGCCATAGAGGTTCATGGTCAACAGCATTACGAGTTTTGTCCATTCTTCCACAAAAGTAAAGCAGATTTTCTCAAAGGCCAAACTAGAGATGATGATAAAATAGAGTGGTGCAGACTTAACGATATCAGATTAGTAACTCTTAAATACACAGAAAGCGACGATGAGTGGCGACAAAGAATTAAAAGCGTCTGAAAAACTAGCAGAACATATTGAAGCAATAAATGACTACATAAATAGTAGTAATACAAAATTCTCCTCGTTTAGAGAGGAATATTTATTAGTCTCTGATTTATCATCTGATCAACTTAAAAGACTTACTCAGCAAGAACTATTTGATGCCGCGTATCTTATTTATGGTTATGCAACCTATATTCAAGATGAAATCAATAAGAATAAGGTAGCACTGAGTTGGTGTCATGATCAAATGGAAAAACTAATAGTCAAGCACAGTCAGGATTTTGGTCAATATACCAAGCATGAATCCAAAAAGTATATTCTTTCACAGAACAATTCATATGCTTCATCTTTAGAAAACATGCGGGAAGTAGCAGAAGCTAGACTGCAATCTCTTGATGGCAAAGTTTATGAACTAAAAAGAAAAGCGGACATATTACTTGAGAGGGGCAAACGACAATGAGTGACTTTGATGCATTTATCTCTTCCCTATCGGAAGAACAAAAGACAGCACTGCTTAATATTCTAACATCTACTAAAAATGACACACCTGCCAAGTCGGCACCAAAAAGGGCTGTCAAGAAAACCAAGAAAAATAAAAGCACTAAACCATCTGAATCTACAGAATCCGCCGATGTAGATTCTGATTTCACAATGAAGAGGGCGGAAAGTTCCAATAATCGGAGAAGAGAACCCGTGAAGGCTAAAAAGAATCAATGGGTAGACGAGGGTGAATTCAAAGACTTTGATACAAAGTATGGAGAAAGAACACCACGAAATAGACCCGCACCTAAGAAGGTGGATGTAGATTGTTCGGTTTGTGGAAGATCATTTAAGGTAGATCCGCGTTATGTCTATGGAGAATATCACCGCTGTAGCAGGTGTGCAGGAAAGTAATATATGGAAACAAAACTAACCGATATTGGATCAGAACGTGCAGTTCTGGCTGGAGTACTACAGCATGGCATAGATGGATATGTTGCTATATCTGATATTATCAACAGCGAAAGCTTTGGTCATGTCAATAATCAAGTTCTCTACAAGTGCATAGAGAAAGTAATTAATAATGACCAAAAGGTTGATATACCAGCTATATTAGCCGCTGCTGATCATTTGAATTTGGGCGACAGTATAAATACTCCACAGGAGTTGAAATACATAAAGTCTTTGTTTGATTTTCCAGTTAACAAAGATAATATTTTTAGTTTTGCACTGCAAGTCAAAAAGTTTGAATTTGCACGTAAAATCAAAAAGCTAACCGCCAAGATTCATAAGGATGTAGATGATGTTACCGGATCAGAAACCATTAATGATATCATACAGATCCTAGAGAATCCCGTCACGGAATTTTTACGAGAAGATGACGGCGGGGATACGCCAGAAAAGATAGGAAAGGATATCGCAACTTATGTAGATTTCTTAGAAAATAACAAGTGCGATGTTATTGGTATTCCAACTGGATTTTCCCGTTACGATGAGGCTATCGGTGGAGGATTAAGGAGAAAGTGCGTAGACCTTGTGGCTGCAAGACCAAAAGTTGGCAAAAGCGTATTTGCTGATAATGTAGCATTAAATGTAGCTACCAGAAATGTTCCAGTGTTGATGCTTGATACGGAAATGAGCAAAGAGGACCATCTTAATAGATTGTTATCTGGCATTAGTGGTATACCAATTAATGAAATTGCAACCGGTAAATTTGTTGACGATGATGAAAAAAGGTCTTGCGTTCGCGGGGCTATGGAAATTTTAAGCTCTATACCGTATTCATACATTAGCGTTGCTGGCAAACCATTTGATCAGATTTTGAATCTAATCAAAAGATGGATTGTGCAAGAAGTCAAAACAGATGATACTGGCAAAACTAATGACTGCCTTATCATATATGATTATTTAAAACTAATGTCATCTAGCTCCATTACTAACAATATACAAGAGTATCAAGCACTAGGTTTTCAGATTACATCTCTACATAATCTGTGTGTTAAGTTGGATATTCCATGTCTTTCTTTCGTACAGCTAAATAGAGATGGCATTACAAAAGAAAGCACAGACGCTGTATCTGGTTCCGATAGATTAATCTGGTTATGCACATCTTTTTCCATTTTTAAGATCAAATCTCCAGAAGAATTAGCAGAGGATGGTCCCAATGCTGGTAACAGAAAATTAGTACCCATTGTTTCAAGACACGGTGGCGGATTAGACGATGGTGATTATATCAATATGATTATGCAAGGTTCCCATGCAAAACTAAGAGAGTTAAAAACAAGGAATGAGTTTAAGAATCAGCCAGTTGGCGATACAGGATTAATAGATAAAAATACACTAGATAAGGTAAACGATGGACTTGCAGAAGATCAAGAAGACTCTGAATGAAAATGCAGAGAAGATATTCTCTAAGCTTGGAATGAAGTACGAGGTATTCGGGGATAATATTTATTCAACGTGTCCAGTTCATGAATCTAGCGACAACCCAAGAGCATTCTCATTCTCTGTAAATAAAGGCATCTGGAAATGCTGGACCAGAGATTGTCAGCATCAATATAAAAACGATCTATTTGGCTTGATCCGTGGGGCATTATCCCAATCTCGCGGAGAGGATGTTACCTTTGGAGATGCTCTCAAATGGGCCTGCGACACGATAGAATTGAAAAGATCAACAACAACCAGTACTCCACCACCAAATCAAATAACGGATTTTGAACGCCTTGTGTCCTTTCTAAATCAGAAGGATGAAAAGGTAATACACCGATCTATTATTTTAGAAGAGGGAATACACTATCCATCTAAATATTTTCTAAGCCGTGGATTTGAGGCATCAACATTGAAATATTTTGAAGTTGGAGATTGCACAAACAAGAAGTCCAAAATGTATGATAGATCTATTATACCCATTCATGATGACGAGGGTAAACTGGTTGCTATGATAGGCAGAGCTATCAAAGAGTATAAGTCACCAAAGTTTTTGTTCGATCCAAAGGGTTTTAACAAGGCAGACCTGTTTTATAACTACCACAGAGCTATAAATAAGATAGTAGAAACGCACTCTGTCTTTTTGGTCGAGGGTCAGGGGGATGTATGGAAGCTATATGAAGCTGGCATACATAACGCCTTGGGTCTATTTGGGAAAACCATCAGCAAAGAACAAGAACTAAAGCTGAATAAATTACCCATCACACACATTGTTGTGCTAACAGATAATGACCAAGCGGGCAGAGAATCAAAAATACAAATACAAAGACAGTTTAGCAGATTTTATAAACTAAGCTTCCCAAAGCTAAACAAAAAAGATATTGGCGATATGACAGTTGAACAGATTAAAACATTGATACTACCACAGATAAAAGGGTTATCTCTATGAAGATTATTGGCATAGCTGGCAGAAAGCAAGCTGGCAAGAATACGGTAGCAAATTATATCAATGGTCATGTGCTTAAGCATAAAAACATGATCAATGATTTTGCTATTGATTCCAACGGTATGCTTGTAGTAAACACACAAGATATTACTGGTCAGTCTGGTTTTGGCATTTTTGACGTTACTAGAAAAGATAGTATCTTTGTAGATTATGCAGAAAGAGATTTATGGCCTTACGTCAAAGTTTATCATTTTGCAGACCCTCTTAAAGAAATGGCGGTAGGGTTATTTGGATTAAAACCATCTGAAGTTTATGGAAGCGATGATCAAAAGAATTTAGTAACGAATATTAATTGGGAATCAATGCCAGATTGTCCACCAGATAAAGCTGGGCCGATGACAAATAGAGAGTTCCTAGAACATTTTGGAACTAAGATAGTGCGTAAAATTAAAAGAGACGCTTGGTCAGAATATGCAATAAACAAGGTCGTGGCAGAACAATCAGAAATAGCTATTATACCAGATGTAAGATTTCCCAACGAAGTAGAGTCAATACAAAAGAACGGTGGAGTAGTAATCAGATTGACACGCAATGCTTTTAACAGCAACGCAGAAGCAGAAAAAGCACTAGATAAAGAAAATTTTGATTGGAAGAAGTTCGATTTAGTAATCGACAATCATGCAATGTCATTAACAGATTTGTGTGATTATCTCAAGAACCATTCTCATTTTTGGGGGTATTGATGTTAGTCACATATATTAGATCATCAAGTTACAATAATTACTCGTATTGTCAAATGCAATATTTTATTACCTATGTCCTTGGTCATCAGCCAGACAGCGGTAAGAAAGCGGAGCTTGGTACAATTGTACACAAAGTAATGGAGACTCTAGCAAAATTAAAGAAATATCAACAAGATAATCCAAAAAAGACTAAGTTGATAATTACTGATGAAGCTGTTGGCGAAATTAATATCAAAAAGGCAGACCTCTTCACCGATGATTGCGTAAAGGATATTATACAAAAGAGTTTCAATTTTTATACCTCTGACTCAAAGCACAACTTTACAAAGGGCGATAATGAAAGCTGTGCAGATTTGGTATGGAATACTCTAAGCTATAATGACGGACAATTTGATCCACGATATAGGAACATAGTTGCCGCAGAACCCCATTTCGATATTCCAATTGATGAAGATTGGGCGCATTTTGATTATAAGGTTGGAGATAAAACAATAAAGGGTCAATTGGCTATTAAAGGCACCATAGACCTAGTTACAGAATCCTCAGATGGCATAATAGAGGTTATAGATTGGAAAACTGGTAGACGGCTGGATTGGGCAACGGGGGAGGAAAAAACATACGAAAAACTATGCTCAGATCCACAGCTATTACTTTATAATTATGCTATATCTAAGCTTTTTCCAGAGTATAAACAGTCGATAATGAGCATCTTTTTTATTAAGGACGGCGGTCCATTTTCTATGTGTTTTGACAGGGATGACGAGAAAAGATTTCTAAATATGCTTAAAAACAAGTTCGAAGATATCAAAAAGAACAATACTCCACAGCCAATCTCTCAGAATCGTGACAACTGGAAATGTACCAAATTATGCCACTATTGTAAGAATAACTGGCCGGGAACCGATACCAATATGTGTATATACATAGAGAATAGCCTCAAATCCAAAGGAATGGATGAGACTATCAAACATTGCACAAAACCCGGATTTGATATTGGGTTTTATTCCGCTCCCGGTTGAGATATATCATGGATAAACTATTAACTATAGGTATGGCTACGTATGATGATTTTGATGGAGTGTTTTTCTCCATCCAAGCACTACGTATGTATCATTCGATATGCAATACAAAATATGTAGAGTTTATTGTATTAGACGGTAATAGTACTAGCCCACACGGAAATGCCTGTAAAACATTTGTCGAAGGTGCTGTGCATGGAAAATATATACCTTACACGGGACAACCTAGTTCCTTCAATAAGTATAAAATAGCTGATTATGCTACTGGTAAATATGTACTAATTATAGATTGTCACGTATTGATAGAAAATCGTGGCATAGATAATCTATTAAACTATTTTCATCAAAATCCTAATTGTAAAAATTTGGTTCAAGGCCCACTAATATATGATGATCTTGTAAATGTAAGCACCCATTTTGATCCAAAGTGGAGCGGTCATATGTATGGCGTTTGGTCTACAAACAAAGAGGCATATGATAAGAATGAGCCTTTTGAAATACCAATGCAGGGCATGGGCTTATTGAGCTTTGAAAAAAGTGCTTGGCAAGGAATCAATCCACATTTTAAGGGGTTTGGTGGAGAAGAAGGATATATAGCTGAAAAATTTAGACGATGGGGAGGGAAGAATATATGCCTACCATCTCTTAAATGGAATCATAGATTTGGTAGACCTAATGGGGTACACTATCCATTAATTCTAGAAGATAGAATTTGGAACTACTTCATTGGTTGGCTAGAAATTACACAAGATCCAGATCATGAAATGGTAAGATCAACATATGATTATTTCAAAGACAAAATTCCACCAAACAGTATCGACAACATCTTGACACTAGCCCTACAACAAACTGGATTAAAATAATGGATATTCTTGAAAACATCAGAGGATTATTTAAGCAACACAAGATTAGAAATATGCAGCTTGATCCTAATGGATCGTGTAATGCCGGATGCTGGTTTTGTCCAGTAAGATATGTTGGTAATCCAGAAGAAGCCAAAAATCAAATGGATCCAGAGTTGCTAGAAAAAATCTTCTACAACATTGTTCAAGAAAGAGATAATAATGGATTGGTAGACCCTGCTTTTAATGGTTTCTATACTTCTCACTACAATGAAGTTCTTTTATATAGACACTTTGAAGATTTACTAAAAGTAGCCAGAAAGTACAAAATGATTTTTATGGTACTTTCTAATGGTACAACTCTGACTCCACAAAAGACTGATCTTATATTAGAGTACCGCGATGTTATATCTGGCATATGCTTAAATGTTCCATGTTTTGAAGATGAACTTTGGTCTAAAAGAGTAAATCTCCCAAAACAACTTTTCCCAAAGCTAATCAGTAATATTCAATACTTTTTAGATACTCATCCCATGATGCTATCTATACAAGTAAATGGCTGGAGTGCAGACAACACATGGCTACAAAAGGGAGAAAATTTTCCTGTAGATTTGTCTGATGATGAAAACGAAAAACAATTTCAATTAGCAAAATCAATGTTTCCAAAAGCTAATGTATTTAAAATGCCACACTTGGTAGATCGTGCTGGTGCTATTGGGGATGTAATAACCAATCTACATGCTATAAAAACATATCATGCAAATAAAAAAGTTGTCGGCTGCTTAAACTCCAGAGAAACCGGTGGAAGACCGGTAGGCTGGATTCATGTTAATGCAAATGGAGAATGCTTTTTGTGCTGCAATGACTATGACATGGAAATAAAGTTTGGTGACTTCAAGACTCAATCTTTAAAAGATTTTTGGGGTAGTGAAGATCATGTAAATAAAATTAAGGAATCTTACGAAGGAATCTGTACAAAGTGCGCTTCCGCACAGTTCGAATAACAGGAGAAAAATATGCCTATTCCATCTAGAAAATCCGGTGAAGATAAAGATGCATTTGTGTCCAGATGCATGGGTAATGAAACCATGAAAAAAGACTATCCAGACCAACAACAGAGAGTAGCTATCTGTATTGGTCAAGCAACAGCAGATTGCGATTGTGTAGAAGCTGCTGATTATGAATTACAGATGGAAGCTGGATATGCAGAAGAACTTACCGAAGATAATTTCTATGTTCCACTAGAAGCAGAATATGAAGACTTTGGCGAAGAAACAGAACAGTGGGATGTAGCCACAGCAAAGCCCGGATTATGGGAAAATATTCGTAAGAAAAGAGAACGAGAAGGTAAGAATTATAAACCAGCAAAGCCGGGAGATCCAGATAGACCAAGCAAAGACGCTTGGAAAAAAGCTCAATCTGACGGCGGCGATGAAATGGCTTTAGAGCAAATCCAAAAGATGCATGATCAGCTTATGGAAATTGTTATGAAGCTTAAAGATATGTCTTTATCGGTTGAATTTCAAGATTGGACAAAAGACATGATTTCTAAGGCTGAAATTTATATACAAAATGTATATGACTTTGTAAAGTATTATGAACCCGGTAAATATGAAGATGAATATACTGGCGATGAAGAAGAACCATCAGATCCAGAGACAGAAGAACCAAAAATGGAAACAGAAGATGGAAGCTATGAATATCAAGATCCACAAACTGGTGAAATTTATACATATAGACGCAAGGGATATTATGAAAAGAACGGACGAGTTCTTATGTATATGGGACAAGCGGTTGAATATCAAGGACGCAAAGTGACATTGAATAAACCATTTAGAACATCAAATGGTCCAAAGAAGTTTGCAGTATACGTCAAGAACGAAAGTGGCAATGTTGTTATTGTAAGATTTGGTGACCCAAATATGAAGATAAAGAAGAATATTCCAGAGCGACGAAAGAGCTTTAGGGCTAGACACAACTGTGATAATCCGGGTCCAAAGTGGAAAGCTAGGTATTGGGCCTGTAAGAGTTGGTAATAATTTGTGTGCGATGGGGGGAAATTGAGTACCCCCATTGTACTCTTTGATCGTAGACGCTATAATACATTGATTGAGTCTCTAGTTGCGAGGAAAATATATGGCTTGGTTTCCATTGAAAAACTACACACACTATAGTCTATTAAAAGGCTATTCGAAGCCAGACGAACTGGCTTTTAAGTGCAAAGAAAATAATTATTTAGCCTGCGGTATTTGTGACTATAAAACAATATCTGGTGCTGTGTCCTTCTACAAGGCTTGCAAGAAAGCTGGCATTAAGCCAATCATAGGCTGCTCATTTGATAAATTCTCTCTATTCGCCAAGAATAAGGCGGGGTGGCACGATTTAATAGAATTAGTCTCATCACTTGATGAAAATGATAATGTCCCAGAATCTATATTGTCTAATATTTTGAAGAAGAATAATCTTATCAAGTTGTCAGACTCTTATTCTAAGTCTATGCCTATTAGTTATTATACAAATAGGGCGGATGCCAAACTACACAGAGTTTTACTTTGCTCTGATATGAAGACAACTCTGCCAAAAGTAACTAAATGTATCAGACAAGATAAAAATGGCAGCATAAATGTTGATTCCTATTTGGCACAAAATCATGCTGATAAAGTTCAATACTTCATGCATGATACTTATTATGTTCTGGATAAAGACGAATCCAAAGATTTGGACTCTACTGAACTAGATAAGATCTATAGTCAATGCGAAGATTACGACATTTTAAACAAGCCAATGCTACCAAAGTTTAGCTGTCCAAACGGAGCCACAGAAGAAGATTATCTTAAAGAACTGTGCCGCGAGGGGTGGAAAAATCTTTTGATAGCACAAAATAAAGTATCTAATGAAGATGATAAACAAAGATATCTTGATAGATTCAAAGAAGAATTCGACGTTATTAAAAATGCTAACCTATTCGGTTATTTTTTGATTGTTCGTGATATCATAAACTATGTGAATAGCAGGGGATGGCTTTCTGGCCCCGGTAGAGGTTCAGCGGCTGGATGCTTAATCTCATATCTTGTCGGAATTACTAAAATCGATCCTCTAGAATTTGATCTTCTATTTGCTCGTTTTTATAATGCTGGACGAAATACTGCTGACCATATATCTTTACCAGATATTGATATGGACGTTCCCGGCAAGCATAGAGATGAAATTATTGGGTACATTAAGGACAAGTATGGTCATGATCGCGTCAGTCAAATGTTAACGTTTGGTAGACTACAAGGAAAGAGTGCTATCAAAGAAGTTCTACGTATTAATGAGGCTTGTTCTTTTGCTGAAATGAATGCTATAAGCAATTGCATTCCAGATGAAGCTAAAATCTCAGATCAACTAGCAGAAATGGACGATGAAGATCGATCTATCATTAGATGGGCATTGATCAACAATGCTGATGAACTGAGGGACTTTTGTAGAATTAATGATAATGGTGAACTTGAGGGCGAATATGCTGATTATTTTGATCAAGCTATCAAAATCGAAGGCACATTTAAAACGCAAGGAAAACATGCCGCCGGTGTTGTGATCTCTGCCGAACCTTTACAAAAAGTTTGCCCAATGGTAAAACAGAAAGGATCGCATGAAAAAATTGCTGGGTTAGAAATGAGTGATCTAGAGGCGTTGGGTCATGTAAAATTTGACGTTCTAGGAATCAATTTGCTAGATAAAATCATGAAGATACAAGAAATAACAGGAGTTGCAAATGGCTAACAGAGACTTTATTATATTTGACTTTGAAACGGGATCAAGAAATCCACACAGAACACAACCAACACAAATTGCCGCCATAGCACTAGATGGTAGAACGCTATCAATGAAGGGGCAATTCAATAGTGAGATAAAACCGATCTTTGATGAAGCGGAAGCCGTTGCCGCTGGTGTTGACCCAATCGAAGATGAAGCACTTAAGATTACTAAGAAGACAAGAGAACAGCTAGAAAAAGCTCCATCATTAAAATCTGTATGGTCCAAGTTTACTAAATTTGTTGATCAGTATAATTGGAAGGGCGACACATTTTTTAATCCAATTCCAGTTGGGTTTAATATTATTGGATTCGATATGATTATAGTCAATAGGCTATGTAGAGAATTTGGGCCTTGGGATAAAGATCGTGAGCAACAAAAGTTATTCAGCAAGGTTTATAAGTTTGATATCATGGACTCTGTTTTTGCTTGGACAGAGAGCGATCCAAGTATTAGATCTATAAGCATGGATGCATTGAGAGAACGTATGGGCTTAAGTTTTGACAATGCACACGATGCTTTGCAGGACGTAAAAGATGAAGCAAATATCTTTATCAAACTGATGAAAACACACAGAGCAGTATATCAAAATATTAAATTTGAGAAAGCCTTTGCAAATGGGGAATTGTATGTTAAATGATTTGGATTATCACGACAAGCCCACTTGGCAATTGTTTGCAGATGGTAAGACCAAGGGTATCTTTCAGCTAGAAAGTAATCTTGGTAAGTCTTGGTCTAAAAAACTGGCTCCAACTAACATTGAGGAACTGTCTGCCTTAATTGCTATTATTAGGCCGGGAACATTAAAAGCATATGTCGATGGAAAGAGTATGACACAGCACTATGTTGATAGAAAGCATGGTAGGGAAGAAGTTACATACTTACATCCAGCACTTGAAGAAATATTGAAGCCAACATATGGCGTTCTGGTTTATCAAGAGCAATCCATGCGTATAGCAGAAAAGATTGCCGGTTTTAATTTGCAAGAAGCCGACGTTCTTAGAAAAGCTATCGGTAAGAAAAAAGCAGACCTTATGAACGAGGTTAAAAAGTCTTTTATTGCTGGTGCAGAAAAAGTTGGCATAGTAAACAAGGAAGAAGCAGAGCAAATCTTCGGATGGATCGAAAAGTCATCCAGATATGCCTTCAATAAGTCTCATAGCGTCTCTTATGCAATATGTTCTTATTGGAGTGCATATTTTAAGGCCCATTATCCACTTCAATTTTTCTTATCGTATCTTTATTATGCTAACGAAAAACAAGACCCTCATCAAGAGATTTACGAATTAATTTCTGAGGCAAAACTGTTTGACATAGAAACAAAGACCCCAAATCTATCTAATTTTGATAAGAAGTTCAATATCAAGAACAAGAAGATATATTTCGGTATTAAAGATGTCAAATCTCTTACTGGAGCAACTGGCGATAAATTGATTACTGTTATAGACGAAGCCCAAAAAGAGTTGGGTAAGCCAATTAAGGACTTTACTTGGTTAGAAATTCTACTCTTTGTTTCGTCTAAGATTAGCTCTACTGCTTTTAAGTCATTAGCATCCATTGGATTTTTTAGAAACTTTAGTGGAAAGATCACTAGGAATAAAGCACTATATGATTATGAGATCTATAGAACTTTGACAAAGGCTGAACAAAATTGGATTATTGAGAATTATCCTACTAAGCAATGGTCTAGTTTCGTTGATTGTTTAAAGGACTTAGCACCAACTAAAAAAGAGGGTGGAGGAACTTCCAAAATAGATCGTAAGCAGGCAATCGAAAATGAGATTCAACTATTGATTAATCCGCCATACGATCTAGAAGACGATCCAAGCTGGGTCATTGATCAAGAAGTAAAGTTCTTGGGGTGTCCAGTGAGTATGGCTAGAGTGGAAACGTCCGACACTTCGGCAGCAAATACAACATGTAGGGAAATCGTAAATGGGAAACGCGGAAAAGATATTTGCGTTGTCGCCAACGTACAAAGGGTTTCTGATTATACTATCACCAAGGGTGAATCTAAGGGGCAATTGATGTCATTTTTAACAATAGAAGATGATTCATGTATGTTAGATAGCGTGATAGTATTTCCAAAAGTAAGGGAAAAGTATAAGTACGTCCTATACGAAGGAAACAATCTCATATTTTGTGGATCGGTAGAAAAGAACGATAACTCTTTTATCGTCAATCAAATTCACGAAATCTAGATTGTTTTTTGGACTTGTTGTTGCTAAAATACTAAGATCAAGGAGAATGATATGAATGTGTGTTCTTTTACGGGGTATCTTGTTGAAAACCCTAGGATATCAATGGAAGGCGATGTGGTGAAAGCTGAGTTTACGATGGTGGTATATACTTATCGTAAAACAAGAAGCGGTGAGAAGAATAGAATACCTACCTATTTGCAGTGCGAAGCGTGGCATACTGGTGCAGAAACTTTAGAAAAATATGCTACAAAAGGAACTAAATTGAACGTTCACGCTTCTGCTAAAAATGTATCTAAAGATAATAAGTCAGTTATTTTTAGAATAAACGAGTTTGACTTCTGCAACCAAGAGTACGACTATTAATATGAGAAAAAAACGCATACTATTTTGTAGCGAAGCTACATTTTTAAATACTGGATATGCTACTTATACCAGAGAGATATTGAACTATCTACACAATACTGGTAAATATGAACTAGCAGAAATGGCATCATATGGTGAGCGAAAAGACAAGCGGGCCGCTTCTATACCTTGGAAATATTACGGAGTAGTACCGGATAGTTCTTGCTCAGAAGATGAAAAGAAGCAATATGCAGAACATCCAATAGCACAATTCGGTGAACTATTATTTGAATCTGTTTGCTTAGATTTTCAGCCAGATGTCGTGTGCGATATCAGAGATTTCTGGATGTTGGACTTTCAAGAGCGTTCTCCGTTTAGGCCATTTTACAAATGGTGCATTATGCCAACCGTTGATGCTAAACCACAGGCTAGGCAATGGATTGCAACATACGAGTCTGCTGATGCTTGTCTAACATACTCTGAGTGGGCTGGAGAAGTAATCAAAGAACAATCTGGTGGTAAAATAAAATATTTGGGAATAGCACCACCCTCTGCACATCCAGCATATCAACCCATTGATGACAAGTTATCTTTGAGACAATCTTTTGGCATTAATCCAAATGCAAAGATAGTTGGCACCGTAATGAGAAATCAAAGGCGCAAATTATATCCAGATCTATTTTCAGCATTTAGGTTATTATTGGATAAGACTAATAATGATCCAGACTTAATGTTATATTGTCACACAAGTTATCCAGACCTTGGTTGGGATATACCGGAGCTATTACAAGAATACGGTCTTTCTTCTAGAGTTTTATTTACATATATCTGTGGTCAAACTGGTAAGCCCTTCGTTTCTTTATTTAGGGGTGCGGTAGCACAGTCACCTTATTCAAATAAATATGGTGCCGTATTATCAAATGTTAAGAACGGTCTAGAGTATGAGGATCTTGCAAAGATTATCAACTTATTCGATCTATATGTTCAGTATGCAAACTGTGAAGGCTTTGGGTTGCCACAAGTAGAAGCTGCTGCATGTGGCGTTCCAGTAATGTCAACGGATTATTCTGCTATGGAAAGTGTTGTTAGAAACTTAGGTGGAATACCGATTACACCAAAAGCTCTGTATAAAGAACTAGAAACCGGATGTCTAAGAGCAGTGCCAGACAATGAATTGGCATCTAGTCTAATGTTAGCATTCTTCAATATGCCAAAAGATCAACGGCTTAATTGGGGTGCAAAAACAAGAGAATCTTTCTTAAAGCATTATAGGTGGGAACAAAGCGGGAAAATGTGGGAAGATTATTTTGATAGTGTCGAGATTATACCTGACCACTTGGGCTGGAAATCTCCATCTAGAATCAGAAAACCACAAGCTAAACCAGAGAATATAAATAAGCAATTTTCTCATGAAGATTTGGCCCGCTGGTTGATAACGTCTGTATTGTGTGAGCCAGAAAAGATAAATTCATTTATGGAAGCTAGGCTTGTACGAGATTTGATGTATAAGAGTACAACTTCTACAACGGGCGGAATGTATTTTAATGAAAGTTCAGCCGCCTTTGATGGTAAACAGGGAAGATCATTTTTTGATTTTGATATGGCATACAACCAGATGTTAGCACTATGCAATAGAAGAAATTATTGGGAACAAAAGCGATTAGACGCTATAAGGAATATTAAATGAAAGCATTATTCATATCACACTACAATGAAGGTAGCGGGTGGTCAAATTGCGGAATCGATCTAATCAAATCTATGCACAGGTCAGGAATAGACACTGTATGTAGAAGCATTAGACTTGGAGCGGCAAGGCCACTAGCAGACGAAGAAATAAGTACCTTAGAATCAAAATCTCTATCTAATATAGATGTGTGCATACAGCATGTTTTGCCACATCATTTTGTAAAGACAAATAAGTTCAAAAAGAATATAGGATATTTTGTTGCTGAATCAACCAATATCAATTCTGTTTCTTGGTTTAATAACCTAGAGCTTATGGATGAAATATGGGTTCCTAATCAAACGCTACAACAGTCATTAGTATCTAGCGGTTTTAAGAAAAAGATTAGAGTTATCCCACATGCTTTTGATTTGTCAAAATACTCCAAAAATTATGGCAAGGTGGACTTTGGAAACAATAAGCATAAATTCAAGTTTTATTTCATAGGTGATCTCAATGATCGCAAAAATATAGTATCTATTATTAGATCTTTTCATTCTGAGTTTCATGCGTCCGAACAAGTTGCTCTTGTGCTAAAAATCAAAAGACATGGAACGAATCCACAGGATGTTCAAAAGTATATTGGCAATTTATGTCGAAGCATTAAAGAGCAGATGAGATTATATCCTAATATAAACCAGTACCACAAAGAGTTGGTTATAACAGAAGAAATAGACAATAATCACATTAATATGCTGCATTCATCATGTGATTGTTTTATTGGTCCAACCCACGGAGAGGGCTGGTTTATACCAGCATTTGACGCATGTGCTTTGGAAAAACACCAATATGTAGCAATGAGGGTGGTCCAAAAGAATTCATAGATCTACATAATACCAGCACTGGCTGGCTCGTAAATGGAGTATATGGAGTTTGTAATCATGGCGATCCAGCGTTTCCAGAATTATTTACTGGTACTGACGAATGGTTTATACCAAGTGAATCAATAATTAAAAAAGCCATGAGATTCTATTATGAAAATAGGGGTTCTGTAGATAGAGCCGCTGGACTAAAAAGAGCCTCATTATTTTCTTATGAATCCGTTGGGAACATGATAAAGGAAGCACTCAATGATTAATAACTCTGTAAAAAGATTGATATCTATGGCTAATAGTACCAAGCCAGAGAAGTTTAATATTTTGACATTTCCAACTCACGAAAGATATGAGTCTCAGCTTTGTAAAACAGGGCATAATTTCTTCTCTTTCACGGTTCCAAATGCCAAGAAATGGAATACAAATCAATTAGCACCCCCAGAAAATTACTATAGTTTGCCAGAATCAAATCCGTGCGGGTTTCTAAATTACGACATGATTCTGGTGCAAAGTAAATTTTGGCAATTCCAAGTTGCTCAACAAATCAACCAGCAACTAAGTCTACCAATAATATGCTTAGAGCATACTTTACCAACCCCACAAACATTAAGTCAACAAAATATAGAAGCTATGAAAAACATGCTTGGAGATATTAATATTTTTATCTCAGAGTATTCCAAAAAGTCTTGGGGTGTTGAGTATAACTCTTTGGTGATTCATCACGGAATAGACTCAGAAACATTTGCTCCGCTTGACATAGAAAAGAAACCATATGTATTAACGGTTGCTAATGATTTTGTTAATCGTGACTATTGTTTAAATTATTCTGGATGGAAGAGAGTAACAGACGGCCTTACCACTAGATTAGTTGGGGATACAGATGGCCTGTCAAAATCAGCATCCTCAACAGAAGAACTGGTAAAAGAATATAATAGCTGCGGAGTATATTTTAATAGCTCCACACTTAGTCCAATACCAACATCTTTACTTGAAGCAATGTCTTGTGGGTGTGCTATTGTATCGACAGCCACCTGTATGATTCCAGAAATAATTACTAATGGTTATAATGGTTATATTTCTAATGACGAAGAAGAATTAAAAAAATATTTGCAGATTGTACTTAATGACGAAAAAGTGAGACAAGAGCTTGGGGCTAATGCGAGAAAGACTATTGTAGAGAGGTTCTCACAAGATAAGTTTCTTTCACAATGGAACGGTATATTCAATATGGTATATGAGGTTTCTACACGATGAATATTCAAATTACAGAAAAACTAGATAAAACAATCGACGGGTTTGTAACTATTCCTATTCTATATGGTAAAATAGATCTTGGGGTTGTGCCAGACAACGCCGCATTTAATATAGTCGCGGCTAATGCGTTAGATAGCATCCCGCATAATCTTCTAAATGAATTCGTCTCATCAGTTTGTAAAAAGATGAGATTTGGTGCTAGATTATTTTTAGGCGGCGTAGAGCTATCTTCTGTAGCAAGAGATGTAACAAGCGGAAAAATGCCTAGTGCAGCTTTTAATGAGCTTATCTTTACAAAACGTGGACTATATAATGTGAGGGACATTGTAGAGTTACTAGAATCACACGGATTAAATATTGAACAAGCAAACATACAAGGACATATTTATGAAATCACAGCTTCAAGACCGAAGGCTACAAACTAGTTGTAAAAGTTGCGTCTTTGCAACCTATGATGATAAAACGCAAGTTGGGTGCTTACACGAAAGAATAGAAAAATTTAGACCCAACGTTATAGAAGCGTATGACGAAGAAAAAGAATTCTACGTCATTAATGGCCTATGCAATCTGTATCGTAATAGTAAATGGAATGATGGTGAACCAGATATCGATAAATCTATGGCCGAATCCAGCCTATCATTCGATTGTTTTATTGATTGCTCAAATATAAATGATGAAGCAACCGACACTATCATCAATTTTGTATCAAATGCAACATATTATGATAAAAAAATAAACTGGTATTTGTTTCACCTAGACTCAGAAACTCAGGCGGTAAAGAATAATGTGCTACGTATTTTCATGAGCTTGCACAAAATTTCACCGAAAATATCTGTTTGTATTCATAAAAGCATTTATCTAAACGAATTTGTTACTAAATCGAATAGTACATATCATGCCGTATTAAATGCAACAAATATGCATGATTTAGGCATCTTTACCTCTGTAAATAATGCAATAAATAGGGATATCAAAAAGTTCATTATAGGACACATACACAATACCGATTTCATATCGAATATAGCTTATAGAATAGAATTCATCAAGAATCAAAACATCGATTATTATGCTAACGTGAATAGTATAATAGAACAATCCAAAAATGTGGGGATGTATTTTGAAATCTAAGATAAAAAGTAAACGAACGGTTGCTATCAAAAGAGGTCCGAAGGCGACCGTCGTTGATGCACCAGATTTAATTACTATTGTGCTATTGTGTGATTCACCGGGATATAGAATGAAATCTTACGGTGCGTTGCCTCTTATTGCAATTAATGAAAAATACAAACTGATAGATTTGCAGATACATGCTATTCAACAAGCATTCAAAAATTTTGAAATTATACTGTGCATTGGATTTGATGCAGAAAAAATATGTAAATACGTGAGATCTAAGTATAATAAACTGAATATTCGTATAGTAGAGAATCAATTGTTTGAATCTTCTAATTCGTGCGAGTCTACCAGAGTAGCTATCAATAATACTTTTAACCATAAACTATTGATTTGTGATGGTAATCTACTATTGAATAAGCAGGTGCTATCTTTAATAGATGACAAGGATTCATGCATATTGGTAGAAAACAAGCCATCAGACAACCTAGAAATTAAGGTTAATGTTGATGATAAGCATCAAGCACAATATTTTTCATTTGGCGCTCATAGAACTTGGTCCGAAATAGTATTCCTAAATACTCAAGAATCGATAGAGATATTTAGAAAATTTTTATCGTCACATGATAATAAAAATAAGTTTATATTTGAAGCATTAAATGAGCTTGTTAGATCCAGAGTATCTCTTAGATGCATATATAATGAAAATACATTACACAAGATAAGCAACATTAAAACATATAGATCTATAAAGGAATTAACATGAAATTTGTCATATTGAATTACGGATCACGCACCCAAACAGAACCATATTACTTGAATATGGCATTCAATCTTTTGGGAGGTTGTAAGTCTATGATATGGGATCCAAAAGAGGTAAGTGCTTATGATTTATTTGACACTGTTAAACCAGACGTATTTATAACACATATTTCTGGAGTAACGACAGACGCTGTGTCCTACTTGAAAGAAAACAAGCACATACAAATGATTGTTAATATTACAGGTGGAAATGCAGCCGCAGTATCTTCTCTGGAACAAATATTTTTAGAAGCCAAGCTTAATTGTCCATTCTTTTTTCTCAACGGAGATTCCGCTACAGAATCTAAAAAAATCAAGGTTCTAAACCTAGGCTTTGGTAGCGATGTATTTTTAAATGAAGGATCTCTGAAGTATAATATAGAGAATGGAATTTTTGTGAGTGATTATAATGAAATCAAATCGATTGGAAACACATACCACACCATTTCTTCTAAAGAAAAACTAGAAAGCAAGGTGGACATTGTATTGCCAATTACTCAACTTGCTAACATCTACAAAAACTATAACAATTTTATTTTTAGATCGGGTTTTGAATTTATACCACAGGTTTTATTAGACGCAATTTTCTATGGAAATAGAGTCTGGTTCGATATAGATAGCGAAGAAGAAAGAAAGATAGTATCAGATAAAATAAAGAAGTCATTTAGAACAGATATGGACATAACTGATCCTAGTGGTATTGACCCAACTCAACTTAAAAAGTGCGTTATAAAGAGACATACATGTTTGCATAAGGCCAAGTCTTTACTATCTCAGTTTTCATGCAAAGATCAACTTGGGGAACTTGACAAATTAATAGAACTATACACAAAGGATAAAGTATGAGCGTAACAATGGTTATGAGCGGATTCAAAAGACCGCACACTTTACGAGAGCAATTCAACGCGATCAAGAATCAAACATATCAAGATCTAGAAATTATTCTTTGGGTTAATCTAGTCGATGATTTAGCCAAATTTGATCCAGAAGTAATCAATTCTTGTAGAAGCATTATATCTAATTCTGATTACGGAAGCTGGGGAAGATTTTCAGCCGCACTAAATGCTAGAACGCAATATGTGTGCGTAATAGATGATGATACTATCCCCGGTAAAAAGTGGATAGAGAACTGCATGAATACTATGAAGACCCACGCTGGCGTATTAAGCACAAGGGGCGTATTAGCCCATAAGGAACACGATCTGACCTATCCAGCACCAAAGAGCTATACAGCGATTGGTTGGTGTAATCCAAATGAAACCACCACTAGGGTAGACATGGGATGCCATTCATGGTTTTTTGAAAAAGTTTGGCTAAGAGCATTTTGGGCTGAGATGCCAGATGTTATCCCAATGAGATACGGTGAAGATACCCACCTATCATATGCTGTCAAAAAGCATTTTGGATTAAATACTTATGTTCCTCCACATCCAAAAGAAGATATGGATCTTTGGGGATCTATGCCAGATACTGCAATTAGATATGGCGAAGAGCCTGTAGCTATATCTATGGATTATATGGCAAACGTTGGCATGAATCGTTATTGGAATTATGTTAGACAAAATGGATACAAGATAGTAGAGGAAGAACAATCATGAATATAGGGATTTATATAGACAGTTTATCAGACACAAAGCAACTTGAAGCTATAAATAACTTTGTTGCCAACTCGCTCCAGCATAATGGTGTTCACGATGTTAGCTTATTCTATAACGGAATAGGGTTTAACCCATTTAACATCAAGTGCGGAATGTTTAATAGCACAGATTTGTGGAATTTCAAAGGTAAGTTAGTTGTATCCTCTTTGAATTGTTTGGTTAGCTCCAAAAATATAGTCAATAATTTAGAACTATATTACTATTACGGATGGGAACAAAATATAAAGGTGCTGGATATTTTGCAGATTATGCAGGACAAAATACCTATTATATGTAGGTCAGTAGCGGATCAAGAGTTTATCTATAGGGTTACTGGTGTCAATCCACTCGCGGTTTCTAATAACTTCGACAATTTACTGGAACACATATTATGAATGCCGAAAAAATAGTAAGAATGTATGTTGAAGAGAACAAAAGTACATACGAAATTGCGGAGGCTATGGGAACTTATCCAAATAAGATAAGACGTATTCTCATCAAGAACGGTGTGAATCTGAAAAATAAAAGTGAAGCACAAAAAAATGCCATCGAAAGCGGAAATGCAAAACATCCCACGTTGGGCAAAGAAAGAACTTATGAGGAAAAAATCAAGATCAGTTCTGGCTTAAAAAATTATTGGGAAAATATGGACGATGCGGAATACCAAAAGAAAATTAAGCAAGCAAAAAAACGATGGGAAGAAATGTCAGAGATTGATAAGAGCAATATGTTGGAGTCTGCTATCAAAAGCATTCAATTAGCTGGTAAAGAAGGATCAAAGTTAGAAAAGTTTATATACGAAGCCTTAGAAGCTAGCGGATATAAAGTAGATTATCATAAAAAATATCTTATCCAAAATGAAAATCTTGAAATCGATATGTACGTGCCGTCGATCAAGACTATAATAGAAGTAGACGGACCATCCCACTTCTTGCCCATATGGGGAGAGGAAAAACTACAAAAACAAATCAAGGCAGATTTTCATAAAACTGGTTTGATTCTAAGCAAGGGTATGGTAATAGTCAGAATAAAACATTTAGCTGACTCCATGTGTTTGGCCGATAAAGAAAAATTGAGGGTTGACATTCTGAAATGTTTGGATACAATCAAGAAGAAGTTTCCCAAAGAATCAGAAAGGTATATTGAGATAGAAACATGAATATGAATACAATAGAAGTAACAGAAAACTTGTTTGAAGAAGTAGAACTTGCAACACCTAGTAATACAAATACCAAGACCAAAGACGTTATAAACTCTAATATGCCGTCTATGCTTTCGCCAGAATGGCATGATTATGCCATGACTTTGTTCCATGAATCAGAAATGGTTGATGGTCATCCTCTGGTTGCTGGTCTTCGTAGAGTATCAGAAGTTGTTTTAGGACCAATTGTTTTTAGTGGTCCGACTCAAGTATTCCCTGTGCAACGTGAAGATCATCACGGTCGTGCTACCGTGGTATTTACAGTAGAATTTGCTAACGGCATGAGATATTCCGAAGTAGCAGATTCTTGGGAGGGTAATACTGACGATATGTTCTGCGCTTTTGCCGTAGCTATTGCTAGCACAAGGGCAGAAGCTAGAGCTTTGAGAAAGGCACTTAAGATTAAGGGTGTCGCGGCAGAAGAACTCACAAAGAAAGATACTGCTAAGATTGTCCGTGATATTTCATCAACAAAGACTAGCAGTGAAGGTGAATATAATGAGCAAAGCCGAATGAGTGATGCTCAACTAAACTTTATCGATGTTAAGTGTAAGCAACTTAATATTGATGGACAGAAACTATTTAAGCAATTTAATGCTGATAGTGCGAAGAAAGTATCTAAGAAAGTCGCTAGTGATATTATTGATGCTCTCAATGATTACCAGCGGGACAAGAGTGTAATTCCAAAAGAAATCCTTGGCTACCAACAGGAGTGGCGTAATTAAATGAAACTTACATATACTACAAAAAATGGCAGAATTACTGGAGAAATTGAAGGAGAATCCCAAAAGGATCTATTTGCTGAACTAAGCAAGTTCCAAGAGGTCTTTGAAGAAGGGGTTTGTGGAAAATGTGGCTGCGACGATATCAAGTTTGTGGTCCGAACGGTCGATGATAATCAGTACTACGAGCTTCGCTGCTCTAAGTGTGGTGCTAGATTAGCATTTGGCGTTCACAAGAAGGGTGGCGGGCTTTTCCCAAAGCGTAAAGATAATGATGGCAAGTGGTTGCCAGACAACGGTTGGGTAAAGTGGAATCCTAAAACGGAGCAATCTGAATGACTAATTTAGTTAAGTATATTGTATTTGCCTGTATAATGTTTGTTATGGTAGATCAAGGATATGCACAGGAAACATATGTACAAAATAATTATGCGTATGTTTCTGCACCGGCTGTACCGCAGCCAGTTCCTTATCTACAAGTAATGGTGTACCAAGCACCATACTATACAGTAACGGTTCCTGTCGTGGTGAATCCGTTGGTAGCTGAAACTAGGGTTGTTTGGGGATATCCCTATGTTCCAGTGACAGTTCCAGTACAGCAATATAGGTACTGGGGATATGATAGGAGATGTTGGCCTCTGAATAGATATTAATAGAGGCTAAGATAGTAATAGCCCGTGGGCCGCATATGTAGCCCACGGGTCTTACTGTTTTACCAACTTCTACCGTTAATTAAAAACCAAGATAAGAATCCAGCCAAGCCAAAAGCGGCTGCTGACATTGCTAGTATAAATAATCTTATATGCTTTTCTGGCATTATAGGTATTCTAAAGTAAAGTATAGACCGTACTGAGTCTTACTTCCAACAGTGATTGGTTCCGAACTGAGAGCAACATACCAATCGTGTCTGGCGGATTGATGTAAACTGCCTTCTGTAGAAGTAAAGCCTAAACTGGTAGCTCCAGCATCCTGAGTGTTTGTGTTCTTTCCGCTAGCACCGGGAGAGGCTGTAAATGCCATATCTGTCATAGCATCTACTGGATCAAATTCATACCAGCTAGTTTCTGATCTAGCTCTATGGCTTAAATTAAGAACAGACTGAACTGTGGCTGGATGTCTAGCTTCATAAACATATGTTACAACACCGCTAGCATGATTATTGATATTATTTCTATCAAATATTCTTAGGCGGCAGTTTTGAACACGTACTGGTTCTGAGTGTGTGAATCTAATATTAAGTGGGCATAGATAATTGGGTAATTTATCTAGATCAACAGCACTAGCACTATTAACGCTGACTGTGCCTTTTGTATTTAGGTTTCCACTTGATGCCCAAGCTGTATTGTTGAGTCTTGGGCCTTCATTTGTACCAAGAGCATTGGTTACGAATGTTGTGGTTTGCTTGGCACCGATTGGTACTGAAATACCAAAACCGTTACCATAAAAGCCAACGCCGGAACCGGCTGAATGATTGATCAATTCGCCGTCGCCGCTCTGATCTTTAATATTAGCGTAAAATTTGAGTTCAGCCATAAATTTCTCCCTATTTTAAGATAGTTCCACTATATTATACACGAAATTAGCCTGCACTTATGGTTAATGTAACGTATTGTGCAAATCCGGGTACGAACGCATCTATTCCCTGACCTACGGTGTGTAGGATGTCATTATGGAAAAAGTAAAAAGCATCGTATTTTCCAGTTGTGTTTTCAGTGCCTAAATTGATATTAGTTACTAATCCGGCCTCTATAGCCCCAACGCCACCTCTTTGGCTACTAGAAGTAACTCTTATTGGGCCACTTGTTCTTTCTAATGGGCCAGCATCTGTGGCTAATTTATCCCAAATTATACCATTTAGAATCAAAATAGAGGCACTTTCTCCACCTTCTCCAGAGTTTGGAATAGATAATAAATATCCATATTGATTTTGATTATCTACCTTTTGAACTGTAGCAAAATCTGATGGCATAAATCCTTCGCCACGATTAGTAAATGTGAAGCTAGTAATGCCACCACCGCTAGCAATGCCAGTTATTTTAATTTTGACACCCTTGGCAAGTTCTAGTTCTTCATTTGCCACAAACCCTTTACCAGCTTTAACTACCACTTTATTATCCGACAAGCCGATTGACCTCTTATAGTATCTAAATCCACCCATAGTCAAGAGTTGTCCTCTTCGGATCGGATTTATTCTCCATTCATTTACCGGTCTTAGTGCTTTATTGTTGCATCCAAATCTATTTACAACAGCGTCAAGAGGAATAACTTTATTATCTATTGATGTGTCAGACGGATGACCAAAAGTTGGGACTCTAAAATCAACAGGGGTTTGTTGAACATCTACTTGTCTTTCATATTTATAATTGTTTAATACTGACACATTTTCTGGTTTTTCCCAATTTGGAATTCTCTCTCCAGCATTGAGAGTCTTAGTAAGAATAGTGTTAGGATCGCCACTGCTTACGATAGGATTGAAATGCAGAACAGAAAAATATCTACCATCATAGATTGTCTGATCATCGGGCCACTGATCAAATATTCTAACATGTAAAGCAGTTGTTCCAAAACTATTGTATTTGTCATCTGATGAACCCCACTGTGGACTAGAATTAACCCTACTAGGAGTAGATGGACCTACCCATCCAATTCCTCCACCAATTGGCAGAATAGTTACTCCACCAGTTTGACCACCACTTACTGTTGATTTAGCTGGTAATCCAAAATATTGATCAACAGTTAAAACAATAGAACCAAAAGCAGAAAACTTATTTTTAGCAGCAATGATACCAACAAAATTAGACTTATAATCAAAACCGCTAGTATCTGCTGCTGGTAATACATCTAGAGGAAATCCGATAGGACCAGAAGCATTATATTTTGTATCTGGGCCTATTTTTGGAAAACTACTTTCTCTATTAGTCATATTGCCCCAAGCTGGACCAGTAACACCTTCTCTAAGATAAGATTTGAATGCATTTTTAAGTTCATCCCATTCTTTTGATGCTGTTGTTGGGGTATAATCATGGGTAGTAAATTCTACCTGTAATGGAGAAAATTGAATTTTTGATGGCTGGGTCGGACTCAATCCGTATACGTTACCACTATCTTGTACCTTATAAAGCCAATGATATCTTTGATTTGATAGTAAAAAATCACGACAAGCATCCAT
>Ga0164293_10000210_pt1 | contig 42900 bp, 48 predicted proteins | sample GEODES118metaG_FD_111487 | JGI IMG/M metagenome (GOLD analysis project Ga0164293, IMG submission 111487) | Eutrophic lake water microbial communities from Lake Mendota, Wisconsin, USA - GEODES118 metaG | ecosystem: Environmental > Aquatic > Freshwater > Lake | place: USA: Lake Mendota...
GTTTCATATAACACACACACAGAACCTACACAATTCTCACTCAACCCCCTTGAAACTACAAACCTTTTCACTTCCGTCATATCCGATGATGATGCCATTCTATCTATTTACTACAAATTTATTCTTATTTCATTTACTATTTTGTCGGGATACAATTTAAAGTCAGTATATATTATATTACATAGAAATGAATAAGATAGGCATTTTTATAGGAACACGTCCAGAATTTATTAAATGTATGCCCCTTATTAATAGTTCTGATATCTACGTACCTATCTTTGTACAGCAACATAGCGATATCCTAGATATTTTGGTAGATAGAGAACATCATGTTATTCCTATTACCGAATTTGGTAATGAACGACTTAATAATATTATGATGTCTATTATTAACTCTACCATTATGAACATTCCATGGAGAGCTATTCTCGTTCAAGGAGATACAGCTGTAGCATTTGCTGCGGCATTATCCGCATTTCATAAAAAAATAAAAATTATTCATCTAGAAGCCGGTCTTCGAACATATGATCTTGAAAATCCATGGCCAGAAGAGGGATATCGGCAAATGATAGATTCCATTGCAAATATTGCTCTATGTCCATCAGTCATGTCTGCTCAACATCTCATCAATGAAAAATTTGCAGGTGAAATCGAAATTGTAGGAAATACAAGTATTGATGCAATTAGTAATTATCAATTGGAATCACGTATAGGCAATACTGTTATTATTACACTGCACAGAAGAGAAAATTGGCATCAAATTAAATCCTTCTTTGAAATTATTGAAGAATTAGCAACAAATCATTCACACCTTAGATTTATTATACCTATCCATCCTAATCCTGAAATAAAGAAATTAGGTACTATTTTTAAACATGTTCATGTTATTGATCCATTACCACATGCGGAGATGTGTAAATTATTGGCAGAATGTAATTGCATTATTAGTGATAGCGGAGGTATACAAGAAGAGGCAAGCTTTCTTGGTAAGCGTGTATTTTGTTGTCGTAAAATTACAGAACGTACTGAATTAATTGATGATTATATTACATATACACCTACACCTGAATCTCTTCGTACGTTATTTTCTCCTCAGATCACACGGTTGCCAACCTCTATGGTATATGGTGATGGTAAAGCGTACTTAAAGATTAACTTATATCTTAAATCTATATTATGTCTAACATAACTGCAATAGTTAATGTATTCAAACGTCCTCATACACTTGATATACAAATAGAGGCTATACGTGCACAAACAATTCCACCAGAATGTATTTTTATTTGGAATAATGGCAATAAAGAAGTTGATTTAACAAAATATAAAGATATACCTGATATTCGTGTATTCGACAATAATTTTAATTATGGTGTATGGTCTAGATTTTTAATTGGATTTCTAGCACCTACCGAATACGTTTGTATTTTTGATGATGATACCATACCAGGAACACGCTGGTTTGAAAATTGTTTATCATCCATGGCAAAGCAAACAGCACTCTATGGAACAATTGGAGTCATATCCAAGGAACAGGATAGATATATCACTCTTAAACGATATGGATGGGATGGACCATGCGATAGATCCATGCCTGTCGATATTGTAGGTCATTCATGGTTTTTTCGAAAAGAATGGTTATCCTATTTTGTACGTGAAGAACCACAAGTTTATCAGAAGATTTCTAATGGAGAAGATATTCACTTTTCATTTATGTTACAAAAATATGCAAATATTCCTACACTCGTTCCTCCACACCCGTTTAATGATAAATCATTATGGGGCTCTCAGACAAAAACAGCCTGGGAATGGGGTTGTGATGGAAGAAGTGAAACATACACACATTATCCAATTGATAAAATGTTTAGTGAATATATTACAAGAGGATTTCGAACGTTAAAACAAAGACAGACAATCACAAGTTATGATGATTTTGCAATGTTTAAAGAAAAAATAGTGACACGAACTCCATTTGCTGTCATACGCCCATCAGATGGCGAATATATTGTGTTACAAAATCAAACACTTACCAATTGTGATCATTGGACATTCAAATCAGGTGGAAAACTAAGTACTGATTTACGAAATGCAATTGAACTTGCAGTACGCACTTCGTGTTATATAGGAATTCCATGCGAATGCGATAACCCATCTATGGCAAAATGGTATTATAACACCTTTCATATGAATCCAGTATATACTACATTCGCAAATATTTTTGTAAATGATAATTGGAAACGGTACATTGACATGCTTCAGAATGAAAAGATCTCTTTCACTTATATTGGTCCATCCAATCATTCATCACCTTTTTTAATTGAAAACTATATTAACATCCCTGAATTTCTTGTTAATGAATGGGATACAAAAGGAGAGGAATATATGAATAACATACTTTCTATTGTTACAAAATCCACAAATAAAATCTTTCTTTTTTCTTGTGGACCCATTGCTAAAATATTAATTGCCAACGCATGGGCTACTCATCCTCATAATATTTATCTTGATGCTGGTTCAAGTTTAGACTTATTCTTAAAAGGAAAAACAAATCGTTACTATACATCAGGTGACCAAAAATGTTGTCAATTTACACCTTCCCTCATCACTTTATAAGTTAACTTATCATCTGACATCACTTTTATTTTTAAACTCCTCTTACCCTTACCATTTATGAAAGTAGTGTATTAAAATACATTACATTCGTAACTATTTTAGATCAAGAATAAATATCAAATCCTTTTACCAATTTATTAATATTATTTATCATAATGATAAATAATATTTATATTAATTTATGTATTCTTACTAAGGAAATGGACGCCTTAGAGCAAACCATTAACATTACTAGAAGAACATCTTCCCTCTAAAAATAAAAAGAAATCAGAACTGGGTATTTACTCCATCCTCTATGATTTCTAATATGACTATTCCCCGAAACGTATTAGATTAACCTATTTATGTGTGTTTATTTATAAATATTAATATACGGTTCTTTAACATAATGAGTATTTCTAAATATGTATATTCTTTTTTTTGCATTGGAATGGTGGGAAAATTATACGATGATATGACTGAATTATATTTAGTGGAAAATAAAAGAATAATTGAAACTATAAAAATAATTTGGACTTTACTCCTATTTTACTTCATAGCGTATTATGCAGATAATAAATATGACATCTTATTTATGTTATTTCTTTGGACATTTTTACCTCTTGTAGATTGGGACGCATTTACAGAAGATCCATATTTTTTTTCACTTGTTCTTTCCATATCTACTATTGGAATTTTAACCCTAATTAGTAAAAATTACTTATCTAATCTAAAATTTATTTATCTTATTCCGTGTTTTATACTATGTTGTATATGTTCTCCTATCACAGAAATACTATGTTTTGATTTTAATGGACCAATTCATCATATTTTAAAAACTCTTCATATTTTACCAGAGACGTCTATCTTTAAAAATATAAGCGTACCCGATGGTGATTTAGAGGTTTCTTTTACAAAATTAATAACTAGAATCATAAGTTTTGTATTTTTATGTACTATGATTTTAATCATGTATTATATACAAATAACAACAGACGATCTAGAACTATCTCAATCATTATCATCACCAATATTATTAGCATCGTGTAATAGTGGATATTTTCTACTAAGTATTATTAATCAGTACTACAGTATTTATATCAATCCAGAAATAATGAAAACGCATCATAAAAGTAAAAAAACAAAAGATACATATGATGAAAAAGTAGAAGAAAAAGTACAAGAAAAAGTACAAGAAAAAGTAGAAAAAAAAGTAGAAGAAAAAGCCTTTACTTAATTATGTATTCCTAATAGATAAATGGATGCCTTAGAGCAAACCATTCACACACTACTAGAAGAACATCTTCCCTCCAAAAATAAAGAGAAATCAGAACTGGGTGAAGTATTTACTCCATCCTCTATGATTTCTAATATGTACAACTATTTCCCCAAAGAAATGATGACACGTTCCTGTACTTTTTTAGACCCGGCATCTGGAATCGGCAATTTTGGTATCGTGCTCTTTTTCCATCTCATGAAAGAACTTCGAGGTATTTCTTTACAAAAACGTGCCAAACACATCATTGAAAACATGATTTTTATGGTGGAAATCAACAAAAATAACGTAGCCACTTGTAAGAAAATCTTTAAGAAATTGTGTCCCAGCGCTGTACTTAATATCCATGAAGGCGATTTTCTATCTCTTGATTCGGCATCTCTCGGCTGGCCTGTCGCATTCGATTGCATCATTGGAAACCCCCCTTATAACCTTGGTGGAACAGGACTAGAAGGGACCAAACGAACCCACATCATATTTACGGAAAAAGCCCTTGAACGCATTACTCCCCATGGCATCGTCGCTTACATATGCCCTCCCTCCTACCGTGAAACAGGAACACCCATGAACCAACTCTTTCAACAAGCGGGTGGTCATTTCATTTACATAAAGATTTATGGCGCTAAAGAAACATTTGATTTATTTCATATTCAAGGACGTGTGGATACTTTCATTTTTCAAAAAGGTACGAAAGGCAAGACCGTGATTGATGATGAATACAGTGTTGTTACTAACATTTCCATTGATTTGAACAAACACATTCCCAATTTCGGTCACACTATTTTTGAGAAACTCTACAAAAAAGTAGATGCTATCGGTTCTGTCAAAGCATTTCGCAATACTGAAATGGGATCCATTAAAGTAGCCACATTTGGATGCAAAGGTAAATACAAAGTGCTCCATTTAATTTTATCAAAAGGAAAACGTGTCTTTCAAACTAAACAGAAACATAGTCTTGAAGATACCCCTAAAATACTCATCAATGGTCTAGGTGTTCCCTACGTATACGATGATCGAAAAGGTGAATATGGTCCATCCCAAACACCCGTCATTATCACAGAACCCACCGCCAATCTTGTCCATCTTCTTCAAAGTGATTTCTTTTCCTTCCTTGCGTGGGGGTTACGCTTGACTGGAAATAATAATTTGCCCTATTTATTTGATGCGCTTCCCGATATTCGCAAAGAGAAAAATAGTTATAAGACGATGAAGGATATTGCGACAGGATTTCATTTGACAGCAAAGGAAGTAGCATGGATACAAGATCATTTTCATGAATACGAATATAAGAATATTGATTTGATTGAACCATGTGTTCGCTCTACACGAAAAAAGAAATAGATCCTAACCATATTGCGGTCATTGCTCCTACGATTCCTGCAACTACCATTCCTTGGTCAAATGAACACTTTGGTGAATAAATAGATGACAAACGATGATATGACATCGTATAATATAAAACTAATATTCCATATGCAATAAAGAGAGAAATGACATAATGAGGTAGTCCAAGAACCATACATGGGATAATATGAAGTGCTATATCACACGCAATCGCAATTTCTGTTTTTATAGAATCAGGAATAATAACTCCATCAGGAGTAAAAGAATCAACTAAATCATGATACACTTCTATCACATTATCTGAGAACCATACTGTAGATACTGCCAGTAGAATAAGAAAAGTAGAAGCACGAATGACATCCTGTATCCATTCAGGCATCCAGGGAAACAGAAGAACTCCACATATATTAAAATTGGTATACATCATACAAAGCCGCTCCATCTATTTTTAATAAAATCATAGAAAATAAAAATAGGATAAACTATTTCATTTTCTTTTTTGTGATTTTTAATTTTGATTTTACTTAAACAACGGCAATGATTCTATGAATTCGCACATACGCTGATATCGATTGCGAGCATTACCTTGATAGGTCACCTTCCAATCCATGTATTGTTCATACATCTTCGTGGCAAAGGGAATATCATAGGTTTTTGCAACTTTCTCCAACAATCGAAGATGTTCCTCACGATCTTTCAGACGAGGCTCCATAGAAACGGAAGCATTACAAGGGTTTGGAGCCTTTGCCACCTCAATGTGCTCCTGTTTCTTGCTAGCTTCCTCCTTTTCAGCTTTCTTTTGGGCATACACCTCCATATCGGTCTCCAATCCAAAATGTGTCAGTATCTTATCACAAACACCATTCAATTCGCTGTCAGTAGGATTTTCCGCCTTTATTTCATAGCACTTGTATATCATAATATCAAGGAAATTTCTGTAGCGAACAATCTCCTCTCTGTGCGCATACAGATAGGTCATACATTCGATAAACGATATTCTTTTCTCTTCAAACGTAGAGCTACTAGAAATTCTCTTCACCTGTTGCGAAAGATACGTTGGGCTGAACTTCTCCTCTTGCACACGCTCCTCATACTCTTTCTCCATCTGTGTAAGATGGACATGATCCTTCATATGAGTCACGCATCCAGTTGTCTCCAATTTCTCACCTGATTCTGATGTAAGAATCAGGTCAAAGATTACTTCATTCGCACTGTAATTCAGTTTCAGCGTAACTTCAACGCCTTGCATGGATAATTTCTGCTCGTATGTCATGATTGCTAAATTTGCGGATGCCTTTTTTTATCGTTTTTATCGTTTCAAATTTTTTTAAAAACCCTTTTCATTCATTGAAACATCTCTATCACAAGATCACACAGATAGAAAAGTAAGAAATAAAGAAATGCCATGATAAATGGATGAGTTGGTTCCCTCTTTGGCACATATTCCTCTACCATTATTTTATGAATCGTTACATTGCATGGCATGATCTTTTTTCTCTTCACTATTGATTTCTTTCAAATTTATATAAGAAAATTGAAAGAAAATGACTGGATAAATACGGTGCCGCCACAATCATGAATCGCCTAAATCGCCTAAATCGCCTTCCAGCAGCATTGATTCAACGCATTGTAGAATTTTATATTGAACCCGTTTATCAATTATTGGACTGGATTTCAAAGGAACATATCGATATGACATATATATATAGACATCCTCATGCCATGGATATCGTACAAAAAGACATACATTATATGAACTGGGAAATTCTTTCTCGCAATCCTCGTGCTATCCCTCTCCTACAAGCAAACATGGATAAAATCAATTGGTTTGAACTTTCTGGAAATCCCAATGCCATTCCTTTATTAGAAGCAAATATGGACAAGATTTGTTGGTCTATGCTATCCTTCAATATCAACGCCATCCATCTTATCTTGGCAAATATGGATAAAATCGATTGGTATGGATTATCCGCTAATCCCAACGCCATTCCTCTTATCGAAGCAAATATGGATAAGGTTCTCTGGGATCCGCTATCTACGAATCCGAATGCCATTCACCTCTTAGAGGCAAACCAGGATAAAATCAATTGGATCATGCTATCAGGCAATCCTAACGCTATTCACCTCTTAGAGACAAACCAGAATAAATTTAATTCAAGATGGTTGACATTAAATCCTAGCATCATCTCTATCATAGAGAAAGGTGTCATTCCTATTGACATGACACAATTCGGATGGACCGATTGGAGGAACTTTTGCAGACATCCTGAATCTATTCCATTTCTCCACGCATACCAAGAACGCATCAACTGGCATGGCTTTTCAGAAAATCCTGGCATCTTTGAATTCGATGTTGAAGCAATGCGAAAGAAAGTGGATGATATCACCTATCAGTTACTATAAATACATATTCACTTAAATATCTATTTTTTATTGTATGTAAAGAAATGAAACTATTTATCCATATATGAATCTCCTACCCCATGCTCTCATTCAACATATTATTGAATTTTGTGTTGAACCCGTCTATCAATTTCGTAAATGGGTCAATATGAGGAAAATAGACTGGAATTCCATCAGCAAACAACCACGTGCCATTGATTTTCTCACTAATGCTCAACATCATATTCATTGGGATGCTTTCTCCTCCAATCCAAATGGCATTCCTCTCCTACAAGCAAACATGGACAAAATCAATTGGTTTGAACTCTCTGGAAATCCCAACGCCATTTCTTTATTAGAAGCAAACATGGATAAAATTAATTGGATGCAATTATCCATGAATCCTGCCGCCATTCCTTTGCTGGAGGCAAATATCGATAAAATAGAATGGCGCAGTCTATCCACTAATCCTGGAGCCATTCCTCTTTTAGAAGCAAATAGAGATAAGATTCATTGGGGTAATCTTTCCATGAATCCGAATGCTATTCATCTTTTAGAAGCAAACCAGGATAAAATAAATTGGTACAGACTGTCTGCCAATCCTAACGCCATTCACCTCTTACAAAAGAATCCCTCTAAAGTCAATTGGATGCAGTTATCTATGAATCCTGGAGCTGTTCCCCTTTTACAACAACATCATCATCACAACACCACATTTAATTGGTTAATGTCGGCAAATCCAAAAATTCTTTCCGTCATCAATGAGATTCCCATTGTTATCGATCATTTTAGTTATGAAGATTGGTTTCATCTCTCCGCCAACCCTGGCGCCATTCATTTTCTAGAACAACATCAACATCACGTTATTTGGGAAGGATTTTCAAAAAATCCAGAGATTTTTGAAATAGATCATGCCGAAACAAAGGCACGAGCGGTAGAAATAGAAAAACAATTCCTATGATTCCTATGATTCCAATGATTCACCATTGCAATTTCCTTTTGTAGCTGTGGAGAAATAGAAAGATACAGTCGATTGACTATAAAAAATTGATTTGTTTTTTTGAATAGATTATATTGCGAATCTACTTCTAATCCATATCATGGCTTCTCAACGCATTCATCGCGAAACCACACAAATGTCAGTCGATCATCTCTGCCAAGAAATTGGCGATGCTCTCGATAAAACCATTTCCGAATCTGAGAAATCTCTAATTATTCCTGATCATCAACGCTACGCAGGCGTCTGGCCAATCAGCCGTAAGAAAAAGTTCATCACAAGCATCCATCTGAATCACCCCATTCCGAGCATTCTGATGGGTTCTATTAAAAAAGAAACCAGACGCACATTGGAAGATGGACTTCAGCGCCTAAATACACTTCTGGAGTTTTACCAGAATACTATTACCGATATAGATGGTCGCTCTTTCAATGACTATAACGAAAAAGAAAAATCTGACTTCCTAAACTATAATATTACAGTAGTAAAGTATTCGGGTGCGAGCGAGGAGGCACGTATCCAAATCTTTGATAACCATCAAAATGGCTCACCTCTCAAAGAGGGAGAGCGCTTGTATGCTCACTCACGCTCTCCGCTTGTCTCCTTTACGATTGAAACACTCTTGACTCCTGGTAGTGGTCTCTACGATCGCTTTCTATCTGTCTGGGGCGCTCGTGGCGGCGAAAAAGACAAAAAAAATCGCCGCAAAGATCTACATCAGGCTGTCGCACTCCTTGCAGGTATCGCACATGGTCCGCAATTTCTTACAAAGAAGTACGATGTTATGATCGACGAGAACCTCCTCACGAAAGAGTTTGATGAGAATATGGCACTGCAGGCTCTGATGCGCCTCCTCGAAATCTATGAAACATTACAGTTGCAATGCCCATGCCCTCACTACTGGCTCTATAAACAGTTTGATGCGGGACAGATGTCAGGATACATCGTTTATAGCATGTACGACCATACCGACGGTACTGACAATACCGTTTACATTCACGACGATTCTATCTGGAAGCCGATAAAGAAGAAGTGGATTGAGTTTCTTACCAATGTCCGTCGAGATGCAGGACAAAAGTCCAAAAATATGAACAAGATACTGGAGCGTGACCTGCACAAAGATGTAGGCAAAGCACGTGTCTGGACACTGCAGCGCTGGCATTTGGGATACTTACGAGTATTTGACCCCGATCATGAAGATCTCATAGACCTCCAGGAGGTGACCGAAGAAGAAACCGACGAAGATTAACACAACAAAGAATAAAAAATACATAAATCGATTAAAAATGGAGAGGAAACTCTTATTTTTTTTTTACTGCAACAAAAATATCAATCATTTTAGTTTTACCATATGGAACCATTCACCAAGATATTTCTGTTCCTCTGAAACACCATCTCCCATCTTTTCCAAGGTAAGTGATCGAATATATCTAATTTAAGATCCACAATCATATAGTATAAATGTTCTAACTTTTTTTGTATCATAATACACCATACAGGCAAGGTCTCTCTGAGATTGTACCCACACCTCTTTTCATCGTAAAATCGTGGCATTGTTTAGTATTTGAAAATGGACAATATTATTCAAATTTTCAATAAAAATAGACTAAAAATAATAGACTTTTAGTTTATTTCATTAAAGGGAAATGGATTCCAATTGCGATTCATACCGATGAATCCATTCTTCCGTCAATGATTCATGCGACCATTCCGTATCCGACGGAAGACATATCAAACATTGTCTACCATATACTTCAAAACGATGACGTACCACCCTCACTAGATCCTGTAGAATTGTTGGATCAACTTTAGCACGCTCACTATTTCTCAACATGATCAAGTGACAATCAGGAAGCGTATGAAATACTCCAATCAACACACGCATAATATCATCTATTTTATGATGTGCCACACAAATATCAAGAATTTCTAGGTTTTTCGCCATATGAAACCATTCGCCAAGATACTGAATCTGTTCTTCTGGAAAACCCTCTCCCAAGGTAAGAGATGGAATTCGTTCTCTATTCACAATGGATTGGGCATTTCTTTCTCGGTAACTCCTACAATATCTTCCACAGCATCGCCAACGCATAGGAATCGTGTTCGGATCTCCATAAGAATGATCATTCAATACATGTAAGATATGATGTTCAGGTGCCAAACGACGAATCCACATATGATCATTCAACTCATAGTAAGAACCTTCGACCACATATTTCTGCTCATCTGGATACGCTTCCAACTCATCACTCATCAAATCCTTCAGTGAAGCAATATTGTCTTGAAGATGAGCAATGACATGGTATAAATCGCCTGACATGGTTTTTATCGTAAGAATACACTCATCATCATGAACCTTTTCATCTTCTTCATAAAATCGTGGCATGTTTCTTGATTTTATCATGGAGATGATGTTCATCAAATTTTTAAGGACCAATCAAAATCTCCAGTGTTCTCTTTAGATTTGGATTCATTTTTGCTGTATTTACCACATTGTGAATCATCCCCTTAAGAGCAATCGGACTTTGCATGGAGCTTTGAAGGTACGCATGTAGCGCACTCAAATTGCCCCCATCATTGACATGTGCTAAAAATGGGAAAATTCTTTGGCATAGACGATAATGATCTGAATTCTCTACCAATTCAACAAATGCCTCATGGATCATCTCAAACTCATGATCACGTTGTGCTGCTTGTGCTACTTCTTCAAAGGTTGCCATACTGTGGATAAATGGATGGAATTCTTTATATGTGAAATATCATGAAATGTATATTAGGTATGATCATTAACGAGTCTGATACTCATTCCCATATATGGAAGAGAGTTGAATAGATCCAACAATTGTTGTTTTGATTCTTGTAATAGGGTAATGAATGGTTTTTCATATTCATATAATTTACCATTTCGTGGATATAACTTTTTATAAATGACACTACTGATTGCATTCAGTGATTTTTGGATTTCTTTGATAACGGGTTCAAAAAAGGGATTGACTTGAATCAGTTCATTCCTAGTATATACAATCTGAACGTTATGATTGTATAATGCTGCGTGTTTCTCTTTTGGATAAATGATAAATTGTAGTGCATTCATTAACGACTGCTTTACCTTTTCTAAGAGAGGAAGATCGCGACGTGTCCATGGTACAGTATATTTATTTGTATATTCTATGTTATAGATTAGGCTTCCTATTTCTCTTAATTGACTGCGAATGATACGAACAATAGGTTTAAAAAAAATACGAACTTGAAAATTAATATGAAGTAATTCACTATTATTCTGTCTTTTTGACTCGGCAGCTGCCTTCCTGTTTTCTCTGCCAATATCAATTGGAGATCTATGAGGAAGTTTCTCAAATGTCTCGATCGCTTTTTTTTGACGGCGTTCCAAAGAGGTAATAGAATGTTTTGATGTATTTCTAGACGATGACTTTTTAGATGATTTTCTAGACGATGATTTGCTGGATGACGACATCTATTATGTATATTTATTTTCACATCTTAATCACCGCCGAATCTTTGAGGTGTTCGGGAAGAACTCCATAAGAAATATTACTCGTGTTGCAACATGTTTATTTTTCTATTTATATTTTATGATTTTATAGCATTTTAACAAGCTCCTCCGCACTATACAAGAACAACCAGCATCCCGTTGCCTCGCATTTTTGACGAATCGTCGTTGCCAATTTCTTCGGAATATTTTGTGAAATATGTCCATTATTTCTCTCCAGAATCTGCTCCAATTTCTCCTTTGTTTCCTCCGTCAAATGATACTTGTCATACACTGCATCCAATACATCCATAAACCGGTCACGATTGATATTCGGTTTATTCGGTTTCGCCGCAGCTGAAAAGTGTACCTTGAACTGATTCTGCCATTTGATTGCTACTGATTGTATGAGTTCCTTCTTATCCTTTACCACATCCCTCACATATAAGTCAGGAATCGGATTACTCTTATTCAACGACTTGAAGAGCTCAATCAATTCACCCTCTGGCGTATTCACCCTTAGGTTAAGGAAGATAAAGGAATTCCACAACCACGTCATGTCTCCACCATATTCGTTCTCAGAGATGAAATCGAGATGCGCCGTTTTCTCCTTTACGATCATGAGAGCGGTATAGCGATGAATTCCGTCAATGATGTCAAACGTTCTCTTTTTATTATTGAAACTGAGAAATAGTTGTGTATCGACAGGCTTCTTGGAAATCGCCATATAACGTGCAATGTCTTCACAACGCATCTTATCTGCTGGACGATTAAACTGCCAATTAGTAATCGGCGCCTGAAGCAATTCACGAATCGGTACTTTGATAATATGGTGATGCTGCGAATAAGTATGAACAATTGTTGATGTTGGAAATGTGCATTGAATCAACTGTGGAATAATATGACTCGGTATGAATTCTTGCTGATCATATGCTGCCAGGGTTTCTTCCAGGGTTTCTACCTGTTTATCGTCTTGAGCTACTTTTGGTTTCTTTTTATGGACGACTAGCATGGTTTACTATACGATTTACTACATGATTTATTTATGTTATCTTATTATTTCAATTTTCATTCCATTTCCCACCTTATTTCCATTCTCTTCATAGAATGTTTCTCCATTCAAAACCAATACGGAATCGTGATCATAACATACCCCTTCTTATTCACGGACAAGGTGTCTTCTTATTTAAATCAACCACATTACAGCCCTGCGCATTTACCATCGTCGATGCTAATCATACACCATGCCTCGATGTTGAATTTAATCTTGAAAACATTTACGTGATTAATCCCCACACGAGTGAACCCTACCTTGATAAAAACACACGATCTGGTCTATCACCCTTGAGCGGTGCCTATTATTGGTTTAGTATTGATTCTCAAAATCAACGATTAATTGCTGGTGTCGGTGAAGTACGCCTCGAAACCGCCATCTATCGATATCAATTTCCTATTCTGGAAGGAAATAAAAAATGGCTCGAATCATTTGCCACCATTGTCATTCCTGAGGACTCCCATCTTGTTCCCTTACGAATGTTAAGAGATCCTGTTACATTACATGTTCCTTTATACGTAAAAGATATCAATGAACTTACTATGAATGACATCGCAAAAGGTAATATTATGCCATCCGCCCATTTAAATGCTATTTCTCAAAAATTATATCACTGTATCGCTGGCGACAAATTCGTACTTGACGATGATGATTTTCCAGAATTCTCCAAGGCGATTGAATACAGTATTGCCACACCTGGTTTATGGTGTCACAAACGATTAAAGGAGAAAGAGACCGAATTTAACAAAGAAAATCCTGATAAATTGGAAACCTATTTACGAATTACGCTTGGTGAAAATAACGGCGAATCTCCTGGCATTCCATACGTCATGGAGATTTGGCCAACAGGACACTACTCTCCCGTTCATAATCACGCCTACTCTTCCGCCATTATTCGCGTGTTACACGGCTCCATTCACGTAAAATTATTTCCATTTTTATGCGATTCTCCATTGGGTGTAGCCGAATTTGGAAGTGCGGACTTCAAGAAAGGAGATGTCACCTGGCTCACAGAAACACTCAATAGTGTTCATCAACTGGAAAATAGAGATACGATGACATGTATTACCATACAGTGCTATATGTATCCAGAAAATGATATACTGCATTACGATTATTTTGATTATTTGGATGGAAAAAAGATCCAACACTATGAGCCCGATTCAGACATGGATTTTGTAGCCTTTAAGAAACGAATGAAAAAGGAATGGAACAACCGTCCACAGGACAAACCACTTTTCAGCTGCTTTTCTTTCCAATAAAAATAAGGGTTACCCTATTTTAGCTATATTTAGTTGATATAGAAGGTCTTTACAACATCCGTTCCAAGATTTGATGCAGTTAATAAAAGGGACGGTGAAAGTGTTACATGTTGCGAAAAGATAGTAGCCATATTCTCTGCCTCCTTCGTAAGTCTTCGTAACTGCTCCATAAAAGCGGCATGTCCCGCAAGCACTTGCTCTCCTTTATCTCCCATCAGTTGACGTGTCTTGAATTCATGAGCATCTTCAATTGCCCATATCACTTGTATCACTGACGCAATAGCTGTTTGAGTTTTCTCTTCAAATGTAGCACGTTCCTTGATAAGCGTATGAACACGATGAACCGCAGTAAATGCTTCCATGGCAACCTCATACATTTCATTTAAAGCATCCACGGTGGATGAGTTCGCTGGAGGATGGTTCGCAAGCCATAATTGAGCAAGACGTTCGGAACGACGAACAGACATGATTGTAATCTACATTAGAAGATCTGTGATATTCAATTTTATAAATAGTACATCAACTTTGCAAACTGTATCATTCCAAAACATTTTCGTTATACTTCGTCAAAAGTGTAAAGAAGTTGTACATGTAAAGATAAAGAAAGCAGTAAAAAATTGACTTCACAATACAGATATGCTATCAAACCAAATGGATTATTCAAAGAAAACTCGTGAGGAACTCATTGCTATTTGTAAGCAAAAGAGTATCAAAGGATATAGTAAAAAGAAGAAGAATGAGATCATTGAACTTCTTACACCAAATCCCATTGAAATGATAAATATTCCAAATCACAAAACATACAAAGTGATATCATTATTCTCTGGTATGGGAGGAATGGATGTTGGATTTGCAGAGCAAGTTGTAGTTCATAGAAACAGTGTGAAGGAAAACAATTATATTGAAGAAGAATCAGCCATACCCGATTTTGTAAACTTGAAAAGACTACCTTTTGAAATAGTATTTCAAAATGATATTCTACCTGAAGCAAAAAAGATTGCTGAATTAAACAATTGGAATCACAACTTTCACCTTAAAGATATAAGAGATTTACTAAAAGAAAATTTTGATTTTCCTACGGCTGATGTAATTACTGGTGGATTCCCCTGTCAAGATTTTAGTCATGCTGGTAAAAGATTGGGATTTGATTCTAATCGTGGAACTCTATATCAATCATATGTTGAACTTGTAAATAGAATAAAACCACTTATATTTGTTGCTGAAAATGTGAATGGATTATTAACAATGCCTGGTGAACCAATCAAAAGAATCATTGATGATTTCTCTAAAGTGGGCTATGAAGTGAAATACCAACTTATCAAATGTGAAGAATATGGTATACCACAAACTCGTTGGCGTGTTATTATTATGGGGGTTCGTTCCGATAAGAAAGATGCACTTGGAGAAAACTGGAATATGATTGATGAAAACAAAATAAGATGCACGGTTGGTTGTTATTTCAGACACTTACAAGAACCTAGTGTTACGAATGATCCCGCACAAAAAGTCTATTCAAAAGCAGCAAGACTTGAAAAAGGTCAAGGACAAAAAGAGGTTGGTTTAGATGAATTTGCCCCAACCATGCGGGCAGAACATCATGGAAATATTGAATTTCGCAGAATTACAAATGGCAAAAATAATGAATTGAATATGATCGAGAGACGACTTTCTGTTCGTGAGGCGGCTCTTATCCAAACATTTCCACCTGATTGTCTTCTAACAGAACCCAACAAACTCAATAGTAAAGCATATAAACCGATTGGTAATGCTGTTCCACCACTTCTTGGTTATATTGTTGCTAAAAAAGTTGAAAGTATACTGAACACGATTATGGTTTGATACCACTATTCTTTAGTAATTGAATTCTTCTTTCAATTGGATTCATACCACTTTTCAAATCAACATCCAGAATCTCAATCTTGAAGTATTTTTTTTTAAGAAGTTCAGTCATTGCTTTTTTAGAGTATTCAATACCTCTTGAATTTCCGTTTGGAATGGTAAATGCCTCATCTTTTAGATTTTTAATCACTTTTCTATGTTCTTCGGATGAGATACATAGAATTGTAATTTGTTTATTAACAATATCAAGATACGTTAGAAGAAGATGAGGATAGTATGAATCTTCTGCATGTATCATTTGTTCAATCGCTTCTTTTACGGAAGTATCTGCAGAAGTCCATTTTGCTTTCACGGATGATCCAACTTTTGCTTGAGAGTGCTTTGCTGAAATTTTGGAATTTCCAACCATATAATCCTCAGGCAAAGTATTATCAATATCAAGATTGATTTTTTCATTCAAGAACAGTTTTAGAACAGCCCCTTGATCTTTTTCTCTTGACATGCCCACTTCCATCCCACACTTATTGTTCCGTGTACATTCTGATTGAGTATATGCGTATAATAATACTAGACCCCTTTGTGCCTCTTTATTTTCAAGCACATTTTTAAGAGTTTCTAAATCTTCCACCATTGACATCTCTACCTTTACATCCGTTTCTGCCTCAATGATAGGTGCGACAGGCGGCTTTCTTTTGTGAACGACAGTTGTGGTAGACACTATATCACTGACGTCAGTAGGATTTTCTTTGCGAGCGACAGGAGGCTTTCCTTTACGAAGAACTGTTACAGACGTATTCATTTGCGTTTGAATTGCTTCCATTTCTATGTATCGTGTTTTAACGTGTTAGGTGGTTTGTTCCTATTCTATTCCAATCTGTAATCAATTTTTATTTTACTATCTAATAAAAAACAGGGCGCCCTGTTTTCTATTTTCTATTTATTATTTTACCTATTTGTTATTTTCTAGTTATCATTCAGCACTTTTTCCAAAAGAGTAAATGTGCTCAGTTCTTCTCTCATAATCGCCTCCATAATTTCCGTCATCCATGCGTCATTGGACGCAGCCAATTTCGCTTTCAGCGATACATTAGACGCTGCCCATTTCTCTTTCTTATCAAGGATACGTGCGCATTGAGGTTTTTTGTAAGGTGCATCAGGAGTGATAATTTTACGTTTCTTTACAGGAGTGGCAGGCATAGAAGGAGTGATAAGAGTATTCATAGTAAGATGAGACATGATTGTGATATATTTTCTACCATTTTTATAATCAATTTTTAATAGAAATTCACATGAATGTCTTCTGCAAATCGGATAGGCAATTGCTGTAATGGGAACAATCGTAAAATAAAATAAAGAAATAAAGGAATAAAATGAAAAGATCTAATACGGATAAATAGAATATGTTGAAAAAGCTTGGAGCATTGATTTTTCTTGTTTTATTCTTTACCATGCGATGGAAAACAACATATAAAATATTTGTTATATTTATATGTTGGGTTGTAATTTAGTAATTTTATGGTTATTTTCGTTTTCGATTATCAGTTATGCGATGTGTTCGTATTTAAATCTAGATAGCGTATTGTTACAAACCATATTCGTTTGGACATTATTTATGGTATTTGTAGCTATTTTCGAGGCAATGCTGCTATTTTATTATAAATATTTAGAAAATAAGGGCACCTACTATTATGACGAAAACAAGTGTTATTGGAATGAAGATAATTCATTGAGTGATATTTTTTCCTATAAAATGTACATGGATTTGTATGCCGATTATTCCTTGTCAGACAAGCGGTATTGTGACAATCTAGAGAAAAAGGAAGGATGCCGATTTGTATTGCAAGGCGAATTAATTCACGGTTTATTTTGTTTTATCATGTCTGCAATAATCATGTATTTTTATTTCTTTGATTTTAATAATTTGTCTATCTATTTATCATCGATTGTTTTTTCGTCGATCCAGTTTGCATTGATAGTCTGGTATCTATCAACTGTATTTGTAGAAATGTATTATGTGAAGAATGAAAAGTTATGGTGGTACCCGCTTTTATGGAATGTACCATGGGTCATTATTCCGCCATATATCATTTACGCAGCGATTAAAGAAATTACATCCTCGAATGTTTAAAATATACTTGAAATCTTTTTACATGTAACGCAAATAAAAACAGGGGGTCCTGCTTTTTTATTTTATAATTTTATGAGGGTTTTGATGTAATTACCAAGGATCGGTCTGCTGTGACTGGAATTGATACGCACGAGGCGCTTGCGGAGTTAGACGCAGTACAACATCATTGGTTGGTATCTGGATATAGTGAGAAGGACATTGCTCCTTTTTATCGGGTTGTTTGCTAGCCTTCTCCGCTTCCATCGTCGCAGCAACTTTGGCATCCCACTCTGCTCTAGCAACCGCATGAATTGCCGCCATTTTCGCCGCACCTGTCTTACGAATTCGGGCTTTATCTTCTTCACGCTGCTCCGCTGTGTAATTGCGAATGATGGCATATTGCTCATCGGTGGTACGGGGCATTTTCAAGGACATTCTTACTTAAGTGCTACTCGCTATCTTCTTATCCGTCTATTTCAGATTCAATTTTATTTTAATCGCTCACATGATTTTTCTTGATTTGTACTTATTATAAAGGCTTATTTTCTCGCTTGTTCCGTTTCAGTATTCGCATCCATTCCTTCAACATCGCACGCATTTGTCCTATTTCCATGCGGCGTTGATTTTCGCTCTTCTGCCATGCATACTGCTCCTCACGTGTAATAATGCGCCCTTTTGCTGCCTCTTCCTTTACCGCCGCAGCAATATGTTTCTTGGAAAGAAAGTGACGGAGGCGGTTAGATTTCACAATGGTTCTCCTGCAGCAAAGCGGGCAGAACCATCGTTCTACTTCTGTCGACATGGTATGGTCTCTTTCTGAGCCAATCCATTTTTCAATTTTTATTCGGATGTCTAGCGAATACATGATTCACAATCCTTAAATAAGCCTGGAATAAATTTGCAGCGGCGAATGCAATCTATTTCTTTTTTGGTTAGCTTGCGTTTTGAGGTTTTCTTGCGCCCATTGATTTGAATCGTAACGGATTTGTATCCTGATTTTCCACGAATCGTGACACGCTTCGTCTTTATTTGTTGCCTGCCTTGTACGATATCAGAATGGGTTTGCTCGGAAGTATATAACATCTACTTGATGTTACTAAAAAAAACAGAGGGTTTCTGTCTTTTATTTTTCTTATTTTCTTATTTTCTTATTTTCTTATTTTTTATGTTGTGCGATTAGAATTTGTTATTGAAGCAGCCAGTCAGACCGCTTCCAAAGTAATAGAGGTGCATCTCCACGAAGATTTCTACATAGTTGCCATGAATGTGAAGGGGGCTCTCCGCTGGAATGGTGTGAAACCAATCGATGTAGGACTTGTTCAGAAGCGCCAAGCTGCGGGTCCAATAATAGTGGAGGCAGCCAGGACGGGAATATGCATAATCACGGATTGCCACCATGTGCGGCATCTTTTTCCATTCCTCATCGGTGATCTCCGTTCCCTGACCATTCTCAAAGTCAGGCATGATCTCATCGCCTTGATCGTCACGGTAGAGGGGAATTCTCTGGATCTTTCCATTCATACCCTTTGCGTGATCAATCAACGACTCGCCCGTCTCATCAAAGAGGCGGTCATCGGACTGATTCATAATTTTGCCACCGAAGGTGACAGCCATGGTTTTCTAGGATACTTAGTTTCTACGTTTTGCTTCTTACTAACCGATGATCGCTTTCAATTTTTTATTATGGGTTGAGTAACAAAAAATAGACCTTTGGTGTAAGAAAAAACAAGGGGTCCTTGTTTTTTTCTTATTTTCTTATTTTCTTATTTTCTTATTTTCTCATTTTTCTTATTTTCTCATTATTGTATGGTCGTTAATAACCATCCTCACGATTATAGGTTTCCGTATACGCCTTTGCGAAGTAGCGACGGGCACAGTTATAGTATCCTGGACACGACCAAGGTTGATCTCGAAGTTCGTACCAGATGTACTGAAGCTGTCCACGGTTTCCATGCCACCAGTCATGCTCTTGAAGGTGATTTTCGAATATTTTGTGGAGCTCCATCTCTTCCTCCTTGTCATAGTCCTCTTCCATCTCTCGCATAGAATGGCAGAAGTCTTGAATGAGGTCGCAGATGATATCGACTTGCTCGGAAGTCAAATAACCATATAATCTCGCTTTGCCACCACATTCACGACACGGAATGATGTTCGGGCTTCCAAAGAATGAGCTGCATGAATCACACCACAGACCCAGCATGCGAATGTCCATATATGCTTGTTCAGACACGTGTGACATATTGTGCTACTACGTTTCACTGGCTTCTCTTTCAGGAGTCTCGGATTTCAATTTTTTATTATGGGTTGAGTAATAAAAAATAGACCTTTGGTATAAGAAAAAACAAGGGGTCCTTGTTTTTTTCTTATTTTTCTTATTTTTCTGATTGTCGCTTTAGTAGTCATTGAGATGATATGCCATCTTATATGCATACGTAAAGTAGCGACGGGCACAATTAAAGTATCCTGGAATGGACCAAGGTTGCTCTTGAAGTTCGTACCACATAAACTGAATCTGGCAGCGGTCTCCATACCACCAGTCGTAGGTGCGAATGCGGCTTTCAAATATTTTATGGGCTTCCATCTCTTTCTCCATATCATAGTCATCTTCTTGCTCTCCCACAAAGTGACAACATTCTTCAATATCGCACATGATAATATCGATTTGCTCAGGAGTAAGATCGTTGCGCAAATCTGCCTCACCCCCACAATGAGGACACGTGATTATTTCCTCACTGAAGATGATTTCATTGCATGAATCACACCACAGATTCAGAATGCTAATGTCCGTGTGCACCTGGTACCAGGTGCTGTGCTTCGATTTTTGCGGAGTCTCGCTTGCCATGCTTTATGCGTATGCGCTTATGCACGTGATCAGTTTATGTCAGTAATCAGGACAGCCTTCCTTAGCCATTATTCGATTTCAATTTTTTATATTTGGGCAGTAAAAATATGGGGTTTCCCTTATTTTATTTTTATTTTTATCTCTTTATTTAATTTTATCCCAAATATATTTCACCATACATTTTTTCAACATACGGATGTAGATGTTTTGGGCAAAACACTATTTTATCTCCCGCAAGCCAATGCGAAAAGATTTCTTGATTCGGAACCGTTAAGAGTTCTAATAATTTTTTATTATAACCCTTATCAGTTTCATTTTGAATAGAATAGCGAAAGAATGATTTCACAGTTATGTTCACGATAAAGATTTCGCTTGCCATTTCGCTTATACTCAGGGATCAGTTTTATGCCAGTGATCGGGATAGCCTTTCTTAGCCATCACACGACTTCAAATTTTTATTTCAAATTGGAGCCATGAAAAAATATTCCTTGTATAAGAGCAAATAAAAAACAAGGTTTCCCCTGCTTTTTATTTTGTATTTTTTAATGTTTCGTCGTTTTCTAATTTTTTCGTTACGTAGTTACCACGTGATGGGAGTCTTGAGAGAGGGATAAAACGGAGTTTTCTTGAGTTGCTCCATAGGTTGATACACTTGTACGATGTCCTCTGCCTTTTGGGGCACTTTCTCGGGCTCTTCGACAGGCAGAGCCACTAGCTCGCTGAGGCGCCACACAATCGGCTCAGGAAGCGGCATGGGCTGGCAAACAGGCTCCCATTCAGGAGTGCCAGATGCGCATTCACGCAGAATCTCCATAGCACGCAGATGCGCTTCTCTGCGCAGCTCCGCTGTGAGATTGATTTTGGCGTACTTTTGCGCAGTTGTAAGGGGCGTTTTCGCAGGCGTGGACATGATATGCTACTACGTTTCTATTACGGTTTGCAGCTTTTCTCTAGCCAGACGCCGCCTTCAATTTTTTATTTAAAATTTGTCATGAAAAAAATTACCCCTTAGCATAAGGGCAAATAAAAAATCGGGTTTCCCCTTATTTTTCATTTTTATTTTTAACTTATTGTACGGTGTGTCTTGTTGCGTTAGAAGTTTCCTTCGGTCGCAAACGCTTCCATGAGCGCCCAACGGTTCATCGGACGACCGTTCTCATGCGTCTTCTTCGCTGTGAGGAGCCACTTGGCATAGATGGGCATCAGGTCCGTCACACGATCTGTGGGCATTTCCATCGACTCGAGGACCGCCGTCAGCGTGTCACGGCGCCCATCGTGATTCGGGTGATCCATCCAGAAGTTGGGCTCCAATTTGCTCGGAGCAAGCAAAGCTTTCTCCGCCTTCGCACGAGCACGAGTGTCACGGTGCTTCTGGCGGAGCGCATTGCGATCGTGGCTGTGCTTGTGCCAGAGCTCGAAAAGCCCCTCAGGGTTGGTGTGAGCGCAATACATGTAATTCGCTTTCTGCTCCGCAAGGAGGTCTTTCATACGCATGTGGTAGGCGGGGGCGGGAGCGGCAAGGGCTTGGATTTCAATAGCGATTTCTTCAATGGCGGACATTTTTGGCTCGGATGCTTGGATGTGGGGTGCTACTACGTTTCTACGGTTTGCAGCTTTCTTCTAACCAGTCGCCTCCTTCAATTTTTTATTTCAAATTTGGACAGTAAAAAATAGATCCCTTACGCTAAGGGCAAATAAAAAACAAGGGGTTTCCCTGTTTTTTGTTTTTTATGTTTTTTCTGTTTTCTCACTTATTCAGCGAATTCGTACTCTGCCTTGAAGAATTCGATAGCGAATGCTACTTTCGGGTTCGTGTCTTGTCTCAGCAGCGCTACATAGCAGGCTTGGATAATGCGGCGTGAATCGATGCTAAACCAGCGCGAGGCGTATTGGTTCAGGGAAGAGTCAAATTCCCATGAATCAAATCCATTGATGCAGTCGAACTTCGCCTCCTCATCAAGTTGCGAGATCGCTTGCATCAGTTCATACGTCTCGTTCTCGCTTAGTACGCGCGGCGCACCAACGTGACGTGCGCAGCCAGGGCAACGGGACGGCTCGTAGGACCGCCACACGGTATCGCAATCCCAGCAGGAGACAATCGGGTGGTTGATTCCCTTATCGGCTTGGGATTCCTCGGTGGGCATCACGGGCACGTGATATCCGATTTGGGTGTCTTGGGTGGCTTGCATTCTTACTCGCTTTTGCTTCGTTTTGCTTCGCTAACTGCGGTGATTAGTTTTATGTCGTAATCGGGACAGCTTCCTTCTAGCCAGTCGCTGCCTTCAATTTTTATTTAGATTTGACCATTTTTCGAGGGGGGGAGGGGGGTCCCCTTGCCCAAGACGCACACGTGCAAATAATCAAATTTAAGAAAAAATTGAAACCTCGCCCGAGGACTGGGAGGGGTACCCCCCACCCCCCCTCAAAAACCGTCAAATCTAAATAAAAATTGAAAACAGCGGTTGGCTAGAAAGGTGCTGCGAACCGTAGTAGAAACGTAGTAGCACCCCACGTCCAAGTGTCCGAGCAAGTCCAAGCAAGCATGTCCACCACTGAATCCGTCGAATCCGTCCAGTCCCTTGAGGTGACCGTTGATCTGGAAACCGTCCTCGCTGCGCTGAAGCAGTTTGAGGCGGCTGACCTGTTCAAGGTGATCAAAACGGCGACGCAAGAGGTGGAGAAGCGTGTCAAGGGCTCAAAGGTCAAGAAGGAAGATGGTCCCAAGAAACCGACGCCGTCCCAGCTGCAGAAGCCGACTGCGTGGGTTCGCTTCACCCTGAAGCATGCGCAGGAGCATGGATGGGAGGAGTTCATCGTGTGTAATAGCAAGTCGAAAGAGGAGATTCTCATGCCCGCATCGGTTGAGATCGATGGCAAGCATGTCTATCCCAACGGCAAGGAGATGATTCTGACGCATGCGATGTCGCTTTCCAAGCAGTATTGGTCGCCCAAGTTTAAAGATGGCACTCATGAGGAGCTGTACGCCGAATTCTTGGAGGAATTCAATGCGGCTGTCGCTGCTGAGCCTGTGGAGGAAGAGGAAGAGGAAGAGAAGCCCGTGTTTGTGCGCAAAACCGCTGAGGAGAAAGCCGCTGAAATGGAGGCGAAGAAGGCGGAAATCGAAGCGAAGAAGGCAGAGAAGAAGGAAGAGCGCGAGAAAGCGAAAGAGGAGGCGAAAGCCGCCAAGGAAGCCGAGAAGGCTGCTGCGAAAGCGGCGAAAGTGCCGAAAGCGGCTGTGAAGGTGGTTGTCAAGCCCGCTGCCAAGGCGCCTGCCAAGGTGGAAGCCAAGGCGCCTGCCAAGGTGGATGGCAAGGAGGAAGCCAAGGCGCCTGTTGCTCCCATTGCGGAGAAAAAGATTCCTGGCAAGAAGCCCCTCACGGGCACTGCCACCGCCGCTGTGTGGTCCTGCCCTGCCGATGGTGCCGTTCACCCCTGGGCGTACAAGGGAATGGCGTATCTGCGCAACAGCGACCACCAGGTGTGGCGTGCGGAAGCCGATGGCAGCTGCGGCGATTGGTGCGGTGTGTACCTTGGCGGCGAGGACCGCATTGATGACAGCGTGGAAGAACCCGACTTTGAGTAAACGACGAAACATTAGAAAATAGCAAAACGACGAAACATTAGAAAATAGAAAAACGACGAAACATTAGAAAATAGAAAAAAGGAGAAAAAAAGAAAAAAAGAAAAAAACGGAAAAAAAACGTTTTTTTCTTTTTTTAAGTGCAAATAAATTAAATAGAAAGTATGATTTTTTATTTTAAAAAATTGAACTAGAAATCGTCAAATAAAACAAGCATCCAATCGAATCATGTCCGCCGAATCCTTCACTCTTCCCGCTCTCCAGGGCGATACCCTTACTGGCAAGACCAAACTCTGGAGCATTGAAGTGCGCCACCAAGATGGCTATGGCATCATCGTCACCACGCACGGCTACAAAGATGGAAAAATGCAAGTGAGCGAGAAAGTGATTACCGAAGGAAAAAACATTGGAAAAAAGAATGAAACGACTCCCTTTGATCAAGCAGTTGCCGAGGCTCGCACAGCTTGGACCAAGAAGCGTGAAAGCAGCTACGCTGCCATTGACGAGTCAGATGAGGAAGTAACTCGTGGCAAAGGAATTGATGATTCCGTTCCTCTTCCTATGCTGGCTCATGACTACAACAAGCGTGGTAAGAGCATCCAGTTCCCATGCTTTGTCCAGAAAAAGTTCGATGGCACTCGTTGCGTGGGCGTCCCTCAGAATGGATTGTTCAGCCGCAATCGCAAATCGTACCCCCACCTGGATCACATTGTTGCTGAACTGAATCGTCTCCCTCCTACCATGATTCTGGATGGTGAACTCTATTCTGATACTCTCACCTTTCAAGAAATTGTTGGACTGGTCAAGCGTGAAACACTCAAGGCTGGCGACGAAGAAAAGCAGCAACAGATTCAGTTTCACGTCTATGACCTGATCAATGAGATGCCCTATGTTCAACGCTATGCCAATCTCCAGTTGCTTTTCCGCCGTTACAAGTTCAAACACCTTGTCCTTGTGAAGACGGAACATTGCGAGTCTGAGGAGAAAATGAAAGAAATGCACGCACAATACGTGACAGATGGCTATGAGGGCATCATGCTACGTAACAAGGGCGGATTGTACGCTAACAATCGCTCCGTTCATCTCCAGAAATACAAGGAGTTCTTTGACATGGAATGCGAGATTGTGGGCTTCAAAGATGGAGAAGGTGCAGAAGCTGGATGTGTTATCTGGATCTGTGAACTGGATGGCAAAACATTCTCATGCCGTCCTCGTGGTACTCGTGAAGAAAGAGAGGAACTCTTTGAAAAGGGTGCGGACTTCATTGGAAACAAACTAACAGTGCGCTATCAAGAAAAAACCGACGATGGTCTCCTCCGCTTTCCCGTTGGCATCGCTATTCGTGACTATGAATAAATTAGAAGAAAAAGAAAATAATAAAAAAATAAAAAGGCGCCCCCTTTTTTATTGGAAATTTTATTGGAATTTTATTGGAAAATTTGAAAGAAGCACGTCAAGAAAAGGTACCCTACATCCAATTCTATGCTTCAAGTAAATGATATTCGCTTATTAATGCTCTCCTGTGATGAGTGCAATTATCAGTTTCGTTCTGAAATACCTACAATTTGTCCTCAATGCAAAGCAAATACTAGCACTCCACTATTAAATCCTTATCAAAAAGAAACTCTTTTCGCCTTGGTACATTCCAATCCCTATCGTAATCATAACTATGACAACTGGGACTATAATGCCTATCTGGAAAAAATGGAGTTTCGTGATAGATTTAAGTTTCTCTTGGAAGGATATGGATGGTATGATCATTCACGTATCAGCATGCAAGCATGCTGGATCGCTCTCTTAGTCCTTCCTGAACGTAATGATCAAATCATATTTGCTCTATCCTTCTTTGAAGATGCTTTTGCAAATGCTCTTCCAACGGATGAAGCAGAAATAGAAGATGCGATTTCCATCGACATCTGAGAACGGAAACAGGCGCATGATTAATATAAATTTATAAATGGCAAATACGGAAAAAAGCGTCGTTTTTTTCATATAAAATTGAAAAAATAAGAGAAATGAATAGAGTGCCACGTCATGGACATAATGCCTTCTCCACCGATTCTCCACCGCACCTTATCTCATGAAGATCAGGCTGATTTGGATGCGGCGCTATACTTTGAACAATGTAATCACCATGATACTATCTTCGCCAATTACTGGATGTCAAATGAATGGATTAATTATACGTTCTTCCGCAAAGAAGTTCATTCCTTTGTTAAATATCATAAGTCTTGTCACGTGAATGATCTACCTACCTTTACTTTCTACGTATATCCCATTCGTAAATAAAATAGTAGATAGGATACGCATAAATTTATGGATACCTCAATACAGGCAAAAAAGAAATATAAGTGTAACATACTTCACACATGATTTCTAGTAGATACCGCATTATTTAAATTATCTGTAAAATTTATGTACGTCTTTGCCTTTTCACAATTTTTATTAATAATATCTGTATAATTATGATAGTAGTCACTTGTAAGTGTTCTACATTTTTCTAGCAATTCTTCTACTGATTCTGTTTCAAGAATGATCCATCCTGTTGTATCAAAATACTCTGCAATATTTGGACATCCCCAATAAAGTGGAATTGTTTTTGTTAGTAGACAATCCATTATTTTTTCTGTAAAATAATTGGTTTCTTTAGAATTTTCGATAACGAGTGCAAATTGAAATTCATCAAATAATTCATTTTTACTTGATAAAAGTGGGTTATTTCCATAATCAATTAGGTGAGGAATCTGTAATTTTGATCGATACCATGTCATTGGAAATTCATGAAATAAATGTTGATGATGATATAAGACTTGTCGTAATATATGACCACGAGATTCTCTAATCCTTTTTGAACCAGATAAACTGCTTATTTTAAATTGCTTTTTTGAAATATCTACCTGTTCAGGTGGTGGCGTAAGCCATGATGTACCAAATAAATACTTTTTTGCATTAGGGCATTTTTCTAATATGTTGGGATTAAATGTATAAATGGTATGATATTTATGATAATTTTCAATGAGATATTTCTCGAATGGCATGATGGTCTGTGGCTCTACTTGAACAAAAATAGTTGGCAAATGATCGGAAAAGGTATCATAGGTATCAATTGTAATCCAACATGGTTCTGGTATATTATTTATTTTCTGTCTTGAAGTGTACCAACCATTTCCAAAAACAACAGTATCAGGATGAAGTTCCGCCATATACACAGAAATATAAATATTTATTTATACTCTATTCTATGTAAAATTTGAAAAGATAACTTCTTATTTTCGTTCGTAAAATGACAACATGGGCATGTTCCATTCGCCAGGCTGATTATTTTGGACTTCTCGAAGATCCTCGTGATAAAATCGATTATTCCACCCGTCACATCACACTACAACGCATCTTTAAAGTACGACGGCGCCACTATGTTGATGATGCTCTAGACATGTATGTAGAGTGGCATGCTACTCAAGTATTTCATCGCATGAATCGTTGGGTACGTATGATGCGATTTATGGACGAAAAAGAAGAATTATTTACTTCACTAGACATTGACACTTAAAGTAGAACTATTTATATATTTATATCAACCTTTATTATTTTTCATATAAAAATTGAATCAATTGGTCGACGAAAATAAATTGCCTTCGTACGATGTACCCTTCGCCCGATCCATTCACCATAATGATTCGCCAAATGTGTACAAAAGATAAGATTGTACAGTCGCTGTATCAACATACGATCTCATGGGGAGATGTTCCATCAGACGACGATGTATTAGAACTGGATGATTGGAAATCGTATCAGAAGATTAAAACACGTGCGAAAGAAGCCTACCAACATCATGTTACTACCCAAAAAGTATATACTATTCCCCAACGATCAAAGGCAAAGAAACATTGTGATAAGATTGCCTCACGAATTCCTTATGCAGCTCTTAAACAACGTACCGTTCTAGAGTCTACAAAAAAAATTATTGAGAAAATCGCTGAGGAAATCGTACCCCCACCCATTGAATATCAAGAAATCGTACCCCCACCTATCGAATATCAAGAAATCGTACCCCCACCTATCGAATATCAAGAAATCGTGCCCCCACCCATTGAATATCAACAAATCGTACCCCCACTCATCGAATATCAAGAAATCGTGCCAAATGAAATGATTTCCACCGAAATGATTCCAGTTCATTTTGAACCAATCAAAACAAATTTGTCTCTTTATGTATTATGCTGTATTTTCTGTCTCTCTCTTATTATTATCTTCTATCGCATTACTTATAAATAATTTATAGTTTAGGTATCAAACATAACACATTCTCATATCTCTTTATTTCCTTTGAAGACCCCAACAAAATAGGTATCCGTTGATGAATCGACGTTGGTACGACATCCAATATTCTCTGATTCGAAAGATTTCCTACAATGGCTCTTCCTCCCGCACATTCTACTATTTTCGCCATGGGAAAACATTCATATAATAAACGCAACTTACCTTGCTTATTTTTTTTGTCCGCTGGATAACTAAATACACCACCATACAACAACGTACGATGAACATCAGCTACCATTGATCCAATGTATCGTGCAGCATAACCCATCTTTTTACATTCATCGATAAACTTCGCTGTATCCGCATACCAATGATTGGAATGACCCTCATTCACAGAATATATCTTTTTTTCTCCTTCTACGATCGGACCGATATGACAAAATGATCCAGTCTCATCTAACATAAAACGATTCACTTTGCTATCATATGCAATCACCATTTCTGTACTCGGTCCATAGAGTACATATCCCGCCATCAAGATACGATTTCCATTCAATAACACTTCATTTTCTTCATTTTCGGAAATGGAGAAAATGGTACCCAATGGAGCATTACAATCAATATTAGAAGAACCATCGAGTGGATCAAACGCCACTAGATATTTCCCCTTTTTATCGGCGGAAACCATAATCGGCTCCTCATTCTCTTCTGATAAAAGAACATTACACGCATAGGAATGAATGAGATAATGAATCATAATATCATTTGAAACGACATCCAATTTCTTCTGGACGTCTCCTGACATATTCTGACTAGAATGATTACCATGTAGTTGATATAATCCACTGTAACGCACTTTTTTCTCAATTTCAATACTGGATGTACATATCGCAGTAAGAATGGAATGAAGAGAGTTCTCCAATGAATAAAAACAATGAATCGATGTCATGTATTATTTTTATTCATTTATTCTTTATATCGAATATTCTAGCATTTAAAGATAATATCTATGTATAGAACATACTATGCACGAAACACAACATTCCGATGTCAAGGGATATATTGATGTCACTGAAAATAAGCATCCTATTTATCATGTAAAGGGTTGGTGTTTTTATGACAAGAATGGCGGTTCTGTATTGCCTTTTCGTCTTACCAATGGCGATGTGATTGTTCCTATCACCGCAACCGCTCGTCCTGATGTTGCGAATCATTATCATAATGAGAATATTGTTCAATGTGGATGGGAGGGCACCATTGAAACAACTACCAATTATGAAATGCAAATGCTGATCGATGATGGTTGGACTACTATTTTTATAGGTAAGGTGGTTGATACACGTTTTTCCATATCAAAGTCGATTCCATCCTATATTGTAGTGGACCATTTCTATGAACATCCTGATAAGGTTCGTGAATTTGCTTTACAATGCTCATTTTATTATCATCCTAACAATCATAAGGGATGTCGAACGGATCCATGTTACCGATTTCCTGGGCTAAAGGAGCGTTTTGAACAAATCGTGGGTCGTGAAATTAAGAACTGGACAACTTATGGAACCAATGGATGCTTTCAATACTGTGTACAAGGTGATGAAACTGTCTATCATGCGGATGGACAGCAGTATGCAGGTGTTCTCTATCTTACACCTGATGCTCCACCCAATGCAGGTACCTCGTTGTATCGTTCACGTATTACAAAGAAAATGAAATATTCGGGTGATGAATATCATCTTGTCTTTCGTAATGGACACTTGGACGAGACCGATTTTGAAGTGGTGGATACGATTGGCAATGTATATAATCGCTTGATTTTATTTGATGCGAAGTGTATTCATGCTGGTATTAACTATTTTGGAACGTGTAAGGAAGATGGACGCTTGTTCCAACTCTTCTTCTTTGATTTAGCATAAATCATTTTATCAAAAATAGAGAACTATTTTATGATATTAAAATCCAGCAAGTGATCTTCCCAATGGATTGAGAATCGGTGTAGGAATCGGTGTGATATTCGGCATATCTCCTCCATACGTACGTGGCGTTTTGGAAAATAATTTAATACTACACGGATAATGACTTGTCGTCCGCAATTCATGGAACGCCTTCTGTTTCTTTTTCAGATTCGCCTTTGTACACAAGCTACGTGGCATATAGCATAAGTAGATTACTGCTCTCACATTCGGAAGAGCACGATGCTTACTCGCTTCCACTCCACAATGAATCGTTCTACTATCCCAAAACACCATACTTCCCTTTGGGCATTTGATGTTTTTAATAGGGCATCCATGCTGCTCATAGAATTGCTGCTGTTCTTCCGTTAATTTGTACCAATTTTTAGTATCAGTGACATCAAACGCATCTCTGAATTCCGCATGATACCGATTGCTGGATTCCAGAAAGGATAAGGTCGCATCTCCCTCCTTCACATCCAATCCTGTTACCCAACTCTGGATGCATTTTAATTCTGGTGTGGTATACGATTGATCGGTATGATACCATGTATTGTTACGATTCCATCCTCGATTCGTTGTTTCAGGTGGCAAATTGAAACTTAGTCCATCAAAGGACACCAATAAATCTTCCACACGGCACTCCCAGAAATGGGCAAAGATGTCAACGATTTTTTGATTTTGTCTCACATCCCATGATGCTTGTGCATGTCCCACTCCCCAATGCTGGAGTAACATCGAATGCAGTGGATACAATTTGTAGAATTCTCTCCACGTATCAGGCTTCTCTCGATGAAGTGGTTTCTCCCAACTTTGTGAGATGTGCTCCATGAAATCCCAGATTCCATTCACCATGGCTTCACATTCCACTTCATCCAATACACCTGGTATGATTGCGACGCCATATTGTTGGATGGTTTCTTTCAATGTCTCTTTCGTGCACAGGTAGGTTTCATATTCGTATGTTAGTGCCGCCATTTTTACGTTATCCTCTTTTGTATGCGGATTGTCTATCAAATTTTATTTCATATATTTGTAAATATAATAGTATCCTTATCATAAGGATACTATTATGTATCATATCGGATTTTGTTTTTATTTAATAAAATTTGATTGATCGATTGACAAGAAAGATGGTAGAACATATCCAACATGTCGAACGATCAACAGAAGATTACCGAACTCCAGAACACCATTCTTGCCCTGACAGCAACGGTTGCCACGCTGTCTTCTGAGGTGGCTCGTCTTTCCAATAAGCCGTTTCACCAGCAGGTGATGAAGACGTCGATTCCACTGCTCCCTATGCAACCGAATTATTCCCGTCGCCCCTTTCAGGAGCAAGGTCGTCGCCCGTACCGTGAGTTGAAGCCATCTGATGCTGCGACTGCGACTGCGTCTAGCGCAAGCACCGATACTCACCGCATGGTATCCCTCTCTGACATTCTCACCACGAATGAGGAGGTCACCTTCTACGTCAATACGGGAAAGGATGCAAAGGGCGAATTCACGAAGTCGACTGTCGTTACGACTTTTGATGGCACCAACCTGACCGTGACACGTTGCGAGCATGCTTCTAGCCTGGTCGGTCTTCAAACTCAGAAGCCTGGTGAGATTCTCTACAAATTCATCGAGGAGCTCAAGAACAGCAACCACATCAAGCGGACTTTCAGCGTGGCGCCTTGGAAGCTCTGCTACGTTGTTCGTGATGGTCAGATGGTGACCCTGGATCAGCTCCGTAACAAACTATCCCCTTAAAAAGATAGACAATTCATAACATAACCTATAACCCATAACCCATAAAAAATATATATTGTCTATTATTTTTATTGTCCGGTTTTATATAAAATTATTTTATAAGTATTATATAAATGTCTGAGATTCAATCATATATGAAGATATTGAATATTGATTGTCCTCGATGTCTTGATACAAAAATCTTATGGAAAGGACGTGATAATGTATTTTGGGCACGAATGGACGGCAGAGGCGATTATGATATCATAAATTGTGATAAATGTTCTAATGGCGGATGGAATCGATGTTCGCATACAACCGATATTTACGTAAGGGGTATTCATGCTTTTCACATTGCTGATGGCGAATGGCATGTATTAGAAGCACTTCGACCTCTTGTCAAACCCTATCTAGATCATATCGCACATATGGAGGCAGAGGCAGAACGCACCAGACAAGCAGACCGCATCCAACAAGAAGCAGATCGTATCCAACAGGCAGAGGCAGAAGCAGAGGCAGAAGCAGAGGCAGAAGCAGAAGCAGAAGAAGAGGATTCATCCAATTTAGATGATGAACGCATCCAAAAAGAAAAAGAAGATGATCAAAATCCTATGCCATTATGGTCCTATTATAATAATGACGATTTTGATAAAAAAATTAAAAGTACAGAAATTGCCGTTGAAATTGGTAAAATTGCCGAACGAATGTATGAAGTTATCAAATTGTCATGTGGAGATATTATGGAGCTGACCAATCTCATCAACGAATTAAAAATGGATTTGAAATCATCCATGGAATCTAGCACGAGCAATAAAACAGAACTCAAACAAATTGAGAATTCCAAAGGACGTTTTAAAGTAACTTATGTTAAATTATATATTTCTAATCAAATGGAAAATACATCGTGTGACTGTCTAGAATGGTGCGGATGGAATACAAAAGAAGCCCACTTTTCATTGCAATACACCGTTTATCAACCGAGAAATATGGCTGCGAAGAAAAAGTGTGATGAAGACATGTCAAAACTTGTGATTTTATAAAAATTTGATAGGACTTTTCTGCTTTTTATGACTATCCAGACATGAGCGCTAATCTAGTCCTTTCCAAGTCATATAAAACCTTTCCATGGACCAAACACATCCATCTCTTGCTCAAAGAGTTATCACCTCATCTCCTTGAACAAGAGCCAGTGATCAACGCATTCAATGCGCTTATCACCTGTTTGCTCAAGTATCGTGAACAATTTCAAACCTTGAAACCAAGCCCTTCCAGCAAATACGAAATATGCATTAATGTTAAATATATCGATGTGATGTATTCAACAGGATATATTTATACACAAAAGGAATTAAGAGGGCTTCCTCACCGAATTCGTGGAGTCACACAGGATCAACAACAAGTAATCTCTTCCGATATCTATCAACACTATTCGGTACTCTACGAATTGATAAAACGTGACATTGTTCCTGCTATGGAAAGAAAAGCACACGCTATTAACATGGAAAAATACATAAAATACATTTGCAAACGTATCACACAGTATGATGAACAAATTAAAAAAGTAAAAGAACGATGCGAAAAAGACATTCAGATCATTCAAAATCATATCGTCGATCTTTCGGCACGCATGAAAGAATTTGAAAAGCCATGTGTAGTCACTACATTTCCTCCCGAATAAATTTATACAAATTTATTTATTTTTTTCTTATGATATAGAAATGGCGGCTGCATCAGATGATTCTAAAAAACCGTCAAGTCATAAAAAATTTAAAGTTAAACCTGGACGATGGCAACTACATTTAGGGAATTCCAATTCCAATTCCAATTCCAACGCCAACTCCAATTCTAATTCCAACCCCAATTCCAACCCCTATACACGAAAACTAAGAAAATCGATGACAAAAATGAATAAAGTACTTATTCCTAGAATTCGTATAAATGAAAAAATTATAGATGCTGATGCGGGTATCTATACATGGATTATCAAAGGAATTGAGAATAGTACACTCTATGCCACACGCATTTTTACAAAACAAGAAATTGGTACCTTACATCTTGATCTAGATCGTCAAACTACTATGATGGGTGATACACGAAAAATTATAGGTGCAGGTGAACTGAAAGTATCTCCTGGCGAGACACCCCTCATTCAATTCAATCTTCAGTCTGGAACCTATACCAAAGATATCATTGACTATCATAAAATAGATATGTCTCTTCTCTTTCCTGAACCTATGTCCAAAAATGATGAAGATAAACATGGTATATGGATACATATTTTTGGTGAGATTCAACAAGATAAAATACAAAAAATTATTGATGCTGTTCAAATTGATTCTAGAAAAATTATAGAATGTATGAAAAAACATTTAATAACTCCAGCGCAAAAACGTGGACAGATAATTATGAATAAACCAGAGGATAGCCCATTTACAAAAGAAGAAATTGAAGAACTACTCAGAAAAAACCCCAAAAATGAAGTCTTCAAAGCTGAAATAAGTAAAATTCAACAACGTATCAAAAATCGTATTATTTTATACAAACGAGATCGTATGATTGAATTCATTACAAGAATGTTTTGTAGCATTTTTAAAGCTCCAACATGTAAAGATGTTGTTCAATTTCGTGAAAGTACTAAAAGTGATACACGCTTTATTAAAAGAGACGATGCAGGTAAAGAATTCGAAGTGACTGCAGGAAAATCATTGATTGTTGGTGCAAAAAATCTAAGTCGTGCAAATGATATTGAACAATTAAGTCGTTATTTTAAGATTAAAAATAATGCACCAGCTAGTGTAAATAATGCGCTAGCTAATATAAATAATGCACCAAATAGTATAAATAATGCACCAAATAGTATAAATAATGCACCAAATAGTATAAATAATGCACCAAATAGTGTAAACAGTCTCAATAAAAGGGGTCCACCTACAAAGAAGGCAAAGAAAGTAAAACATTAAACAACCTAGGCATTCCTATACAACCGGTTTCTTACAAACCGCAACAACATACGAAAAAGGTTGGACATAGACAAAGAAATCATATATTCTACTAGCAATACTCGATGGCATCCCATAATGTTCCATGTATTTATGGAAAAAGTTATGATAATATGGTTTAAATGTTTTGTCTGTTATGTCAATACATTCTACTATTTCTAAACCACTGTCCTTTATCGTTGTTTCCCATTCGTTTGTCTTGATCAGATTACAGGACGGTATTTTTAGAAAATCTGAAAAAACACGAAGAAATAGTCCATTCCATAGCCCTGGTTTGTAATTCTCATGTAAGATAATATCACAAATGACGAATGTACCATTCTCTTTCAGAACATCACATACTGCCTGGAAAAATTGTGGTCTGTCTGAATAATGGAAGGCAGATTCTACCGATAATACAGTATGAAATGAGTTCTTTGCAAATTTCTTGTTTAGTAACATAGCATCACATTGATCAAAAAATAATCTTGATTCTCCTACTGTCTTACATTTTTCTTTCGCAAATGCAATTTGTGTATCTGATATATCCACTGCTGTTAGTCTATTTGTTACATCCAATAACGGCATCCAGTTAAAATCTTGCTCTCCATAACCACATCCTACATCTAACACGTTCATATGTTTCTTTCCTTGAACTCCTGATTTTGTAAGTATTAAATGGATAAGAGCTGTATTTGCTTTTAATAATGTATCGGCTGTATCCCAGTAACCATAGTTCATGAAATAATTATCTTTACTGACAACTTGTATGAAATTCTTCAAGTATATATCATAATCAATATGTCCATCTTTTAGAAAATAGTAATTAACAACAAAAGCATACATAACATAAATGATGCAAAAAATAATAAATAAATACAAAAATCGTATTATATAGTTTGTCATCCTTATCTTATAGGATGTAAATGATATATCATTTAATACACGTATCTATCCGGATATTAGTAAGATTCATGACGGTTCAAAGACAGCGAAAACGATAATACAAAAACGTAAGGTTGCTGATCTTTTTATAAAATAATAATACATATCCTATTTAATGGTCGAAATTACGGATAGTATCAGTAAAATTTTATCGAGATATTCTCAACATGGATATGCTATTTTGACGTATTGTGATATATCTCTTGAATTTACAAATCAAACATTACATGATCACTTACAGATTATGATACATAAGTTTCCTGTATTAAAACAATATATCATAGAAAAGAATTCTGATCTATTTCTAGAAATCATAGGGTTATTACCATTGTATACTCAAAGTAATGTATATGATTCTCTTGTTCACCGATGTGACTACATATATACCAATATCATTGGACCAACATATGACATGGTTGAAGATATACATTTCTTAACACTCGCAAAACATAAAGAAATTGTATTTAATATCATTTCAAGTAATGATCGTATCATACAAGATAAAAGCCGATTTGAAAAGTGTATCTACATGGCATATGAGAATCTTACAAAAACAGAAGCATGATAAGAACATTAATTTCTATTTCTTGGGTAGAAATGGAGAGCGAAATGCAAACACCTATTATTATGTATGGTTATGAATTCATCATTCCTCCTTTTCATAACTTTATCAATAGTATGTATGACATCAATGATTTATTGGAGAAACCATTACAAATTCGTTGTATTATCCCTACTGTCTATCACGACTCCTTACACCACCCCATGAACAATCGTATCGCAAAATTAGTGATTGGGTTTGTTCCCGATGATCAATTGGCACATCTCACTGCAAATCGTAATCAATTAGATGAATTTCTTACAGATAATCCTATGCTAGACGGTATCGAATGGATGCCTCATGCTAAATTCTATACAGGGCTAGAATGGTATCCTGATTCCGATAGCGAAGACGAAGAGGAAGAAGAGGAGGAAGAAGAAGAAGAGGAGGAAGAAGAAGAGGAAGAGGAAGAAGAGGAAGAAGAAGAAGAGGAAGAGGAAGAAGAGGAAGAGGAAGAAGAAGAGAGAAAAGAAGACGAAACACTATCTCATTATATTTCAAAATATTATCTCTAACTTTTCGATATCAATAAACTTAAACAATTTCTACTATGCTATAGTAGTAACTATTTATCATGACTTCCAAGTATGTGCCATCATTTATGAGAGACAAACCTCTTGTTAATACAAGCCTCCCTGCAAAAGAAGCACCACAATTAGCTCCTGCTACACTTGCTGCGCTTACCTCTTCGACTGCTAGTGCTACATCGAGTCCTACCGTTGCTAGTATTACGTCTACCCTCTCCAACTTGCAACTGGAAAAGAAATCAATCTATCAACCCATCTCTAAAGTCCATCTGACCGATGATGATTTTCCTACCCTTGGTTCAAAGAAACCAGTGAAGCCCGTCTCTGTACAGGGAACAAACTTTGCTGCGCTGTCTCGTGAGTGGGCAAAGAAACAAGAAGAAGATGCGATCATTGCTAAGCAAGCTGCAGAAAAGGAGAAAATTCGTATTCAGGTTGAGCAATCCATTCGTCAGAAAGAGGCGAAGGAAGCGGAAGAATTTCGCATGCGCAATATTATGTTACCCGTTAAAAGAAATAAGATAGAACAGGAAGTCCTAGATATTGGTGGGAATGAAAGTGATGCATCTGTTGCGGATAGTTATGATTCGCCAGAAGAGGTGGAATATGAAGAGGAAGAAGAGGAAGAAGAGGAAATGAATTCTCATTGGGACGGTCACTATCGTGACAAATGGTAAAGAAATTTGATATGATTATGATTCTACCTTTTATTAGAATCATAAACATGAAATATGGATACATCTGTATTATCGTCATAGTCATCTACTACATATGTCATATGTATCATATACATTCCATAGTACCCAGACAGATCGCTATAAACACAACACTACCTATTATACCTTCTACATTAAACAGTGTTCCTTTGACGCAACAAAATGCGTTCAAGCACTATTCCTACCACAAACAGACACTTTCACTCTTTTACAAGAAACGACGAGAAGGACAGCATCACATTCGATAATAATCCATAGCTGCTTTATCAATTAAATCAAGTCTTTTCTGCAGAGCAGCCTCCTTCGATGGCTCCTTTGCTTTTTTCTGTTTGAGACCTGTAATCGTTGCTGGAATGGGCTTTTTTAAGAGTGGCAATTGTAATACTTCTTTAAAGAAGGTACTGGATTGCTCCACCAAACGTGTCAACTGAGTCGGATCCGTTACCAAACTGGGGGCGGCTGGTACTTTCCATTTTGGAACATCTGTCAATAGTTGAACCATAATGCTAATGGTATCCAATTTTCGTTTCTGTGTATTTTTAGCATCAGTGGACCGATAAATGTCAAGAAGCGATTGAAATTCCTCGTGCATTCGGATCATCCCTTTTTCCGCAAATTCTTTATAGGCTTCTGCCAATACCGCAATCAAATAATAGCCGACAGATGCCTTTTGTACTGGCTTTAACGAAGCAGGACCTCGCTCCATGGTTGTCAATCCTGTACCAAATTTCTTTCTGATAATCGCATCCTCTTCCAATAACCATTTGACCCAGAATAAGGCACGCTCGGTCGCACCCTCTGTAATCGCATACACCATTTCATTTCCAGCATGTAACATGGGCTCCAAATCCATACTTTTCTGCCATACTTTTCGTACCGCCATTTTATCGGTTGTTCTTAATACCGAACGCAACCAATCCTCATTTTCATGTGTTTCGACAGGAACCGAGGGCAGCTTCGTCTTTGTTTTCTTCGGACACATTTGAAGAATCAGTACAATTTCAGAGGTATGCTGCTGGATCTCTGGAATGTTACAAAATACTTCCAATGTATTTTTTGAAAATACTTCACTAATGTCCTTAAAACGTTTTAACAGAAATAGGAAAATACGTGGTGATGCGACACCAATATGTTCATAGGTATAATCCCAACACATTTTTTGCCATAGGGCAAGTCCACCTGAGGCAATTAAATCTGCCGTAAAATGTAATAATTTGCCTGAGGCAATTGGTCCTGATTCTCCTAATGCTTGAAGAAAGGAACGTGCCACATCTTTTAAGAGATATCCTCGCCGTGTTGTAATTTCTGGAATTGCATCTTCTTTCGAATCGTCCCAATCCATTTCTTAGGACGCAGTTTCTTATTTCTTTTGATTAGACACAAGATTTATTTGCGATTTCTTGAATGCTTTCGTTTACGTGTACGCATACGTTTTATCTTACATCTGCAAAACATACCATATTTGGGAAATCGTAGCTTCTTATGAGTTTTCCTTCTGCGAGTTCTACGAGATCCACCCATTTGAGGAAGACAAGAACTACACGAACCACCCTTCATATATCATAAGATGATATTATTTATTATCTTATGATTCTCTAATTGATTATTTACATTGGTTAGTACATGTCAGGCAAATCACTTGAATCTACATACGTGATTTGGATATAGGACATTAATGTACTGGATTGCCAAAGACATCCTCATTTGGATCAAACTCATCTAATGTAATTGGTTTTGTTGTTGATGATAAATATCCTGATGGTCCTGTTGGTAAATATCTTACACTTAGTTGCGTTCCAGGCTGTCTAAGATGAATTTCGGTAAAAAATGGATATTGAGTATTATACACACCAATTGGAACATAAGCTCCTGTCGGTGGTCCTGTTGCTCCTGTTGGTGGTGATTGAATCTCAGTAATAATATCACCTACGTTGAATTTGGCAGTACCAGTGATTCCTGTAGGAATACCTATTACCTTAACACCTTTAATTTTAATCGAATAATCCATTGCATCTGTACAGCTTACATTTGCGTACTGTATACCTACATATCCTTTTGGATAATCTAGTGGTTCTAGAGGAGGATCCTGAATATCATAATTATCACAGAAATAAGTAAGAACTGGATTAAATAAATGACTCGCAATTGATCCGTTTAAGTTTTCTTCCTCTTGTTGTCCGCTGAGACTGTCACGACCCCATGCTAAAATACCTACTACATGACTTGAATCGGTAATGGTAGGTCCGCCGCTATTTCCTACATAGATTGAAGTATCTGTAAAGACACTTTCTGGATACGCAAGATCATCAACTTGTGTACCAGACGGTGTATCTACGTTAACGGAACCTGCAAATTGATATTTCTTATCACGTACAATACCACGTGTAATCGATTGTGGGTCTTCTCCTTGCGGAAAACCAAGAGTGTTGACATATTGTCCAATTGAAAGTTGAGTTCGGCTATCTAAGACAGGAAGATGAAGCGACTGATATTTTCCTCCAGTTCCAGTAATACGAATCAGCGCAATATCAGCAATGATATCATAACCCATCACAACACCATTTCCAGTCAATGGAAAACTGTCTATCTCTGGAGATGTTACATGAATCCATATGCCAGTTGCTAATGTACCGTTATTTAAAATCACATGTGCTGCTGTCACGATGTAGCCATACTGAGACGGTTGGTAACCCGTTGGAGAATCAATTACACAAAAAAATCCTGAACCAACCACTGAACCAACCACATTATCAGCCCAACTTATTGTTACAACTGAATCGATACTGTCATTATAAGCCTGTACTGCTGGGCTATTAGAGGCTTGTGGTCCTGTTGGTCCTGTTGCTCCTGTATTTGCGGCTTCTCCTGAAGTACCTGTAAATCCCTGAGGTCCTGTTGGTCCTGTTGCTCCTGTATTTGCGGCTTCTCCTGAAGTACCTGTGAATCCTGTGAAGCCCTGTGGTCCTGTAAATCCTGTGAAGCCCTGCGCTCCTGTGTCTCCCTGAGCCCCTGTTGCACCCTGAGATCCAGTGTATCCCTGTGGTCCTGTGAATCCTGTGTCCCCTGTGTCTCCTTGAGCACCTGTGAATCCTGTATCTCCTTGAGCGCCTGTATCTCCTTGCGCTCCTGTATCTCCCTGAGGTCCTGTGTCTCCTGTGTCTCCCTGAGCGCCTGTGTCTCCTGTGTCTCCTTGAGCACCTGTGAAGCCTTGAGCACCTGTGAATCCTGTCTCTCCCTGAGCTCCTGTATTAGTTGCGAATCCCTGCGCTCCTGTCATTCCCGTGAATCCCTGCGCTCCTGTCATTCCCTGCGATCCAGTGAATCCCTGCGCACCTGTCCAGACAGCAAATCCTTGGATTCCCTGCGCTCCTGTAAATCCAGTGAAGCCCTGTGGTCCTGTGAATCCTGTGAAGCCCTGCGCTCCTGTCGATCCCTGAGCTCCTGTCATTCCTTGTGATCCTGTCTCTCCCTGAGCTCCTGTGTTAGTAGCTTCTCCTGGTATACCTGTGAATCCCTGGGCTCCTGTTGGTCCTGTGAATCCAGTGAATCCTTGCGCTCCTGTCGATCCCTGGGCACCTGTTGGTCCTGTGAATCCTGTGAAGCCTTGAGCACCTGTTTCACCCTGTGGTCCTGTCTCTCCTGTGAATCCCTGCGCTCCTGTTGGTCCTGTCTCTCCTATCGGTCCTGTGACGCCTGTGAATCCTGTGAATCCTGTGACTCCCTGTGGTCCTGTGTATCCTGTGAATCCCTGGGCTCCTGTCTCACCCTGAGATCCTGTCATTCCTGTCGGTCCTGTGAAGCCCTGGGCTCCTGTTGGTCCTGTGGCTCCTGTCGGTCCTGTTGCACCAGTTGGTCCTGTTGCTCCTGTGACTCCTGTCGCTCCTGTGACTCCTTGAGCTCCTGTCCAGACAGCAAATCCTTGGATTCCCTGAGCTCCTGTGAATCCTGTGAAGCCCTGGGCTCCTGTCGATCCTTGTGCTCCTGTCATTCCCTGAGATCCTGTCATTCCTGTCGGTCCTGTGAATCCCTGGGCTCCTGTGGAACCCTGTGCTCCTGTAGTACCCTGCGCTCCTGTCCAAACAGCAAATCCTTGGATTCCCTGCGCTCCTGTCACTCCCTGAGCTCCTGTTGCTCCTGTATTCACAGCCGTTCCAGCCATACCTGTAAATCCCTGAGCTCCTGTGAATCCTGTGAAGCCCTGAGCTCCTGTGAATCCTGTGAAGCCCTGAGCTCCTGTGAATCCTGTGAATCCCTGTGGTCCTGTGAATCCTGTCTCTCCCTGAGCTCCTGTCTCACCCTGTGCTCCTGTGACTCCCTGTGGTCCAGTGAATCCTGTGAAGCCCTGAGCTCCTGTGAATCCTGTATCTCCCTGAGCTCCTGTCTCTCCCTGAGCTCCTGTGAATCCTGTCTCTCCCTGAGCTCCTGTGA